>Ga0207426_1001341_pt1 | contig 20920 bp, 16 predicted proteins | sample AraplaMF_Cvi_mMS_FD_184265 | JGI IMG/M metagenome (GOLD analysis project Ga0207426, IMG submission 184265) | Arabidopsis root microbial communities from the University of North Carolina, USA - plate scrape MF_Cvi_mMS (SPAdes) (version 2) | ecosystem: Host-associated > Plants > Roots > Endosphere... | reverse complement strand
TGTATTGTTGAGGAAGGCGAGCAGTTTATAATAATCTTCAAAATGAAAAGGATCGTACGGGTGGCTGTGACATTGCACACAGGCGATGGTAACACCCTGGAACACATCCATGGTGGTGGCCACGCGGTCCATTACGGCGGCGGTACGGAATTCTTCATCCTGTGTACCTCCTTCGTCATTGGTCATGGTGTTACGGTTAAACGCCGTTGCAATGAGCTGCTGGTTGCTGGCGTTGGGCAACAGATCGCCTGCGAGCTGGTCTATGGTAAAACTATCATAGGGCAAGTCGCTGTTGAAGGCATCGATGAGCCAGTCGCGATAGCGCCAGATCCTTCTGCCTTCATCTCTTTCATATCCTTTGGTATCGGAATAGCGGGCCAGGTCCAGCCACATGGAGGTCCACCGCTCACCATAGTGAGGGGACTGAAGGAGACTGTCCACTATTTTTTCATATGCTGCGGGATCTTTGCTATCGGCAAACTGACGGGCCATTTCCGGGGTGGGAGGCAAACCCGTGAGGTCCAGGCTTACGCGGCGCAGCAGCGTCATCTTATCGGCTTCCTGCGCGGGTTCCAGGCCTTCTTTTTTCAGTTTCGTTTGTATGAAGCGATCAATATTATTACCGCCGGCTACCTCTATATCCGGTACGGGTACCTCTTTCGGAGCAATATATGCCCAGTGTTCGCCCCATTCCGCACCCTGTTTTACCCAGCGGGTGAGCAGGTCTATTTCTGCTTCGGTGAGCGGTTCGCCCTTTTGTGGCATCCGCTCTTTAGGATCTTTACAGGTAAGACGGCGAATGAATTCACTCTTTTCAGGATGGCCGGGTACAATAGCCGGTTTACCTGATTTAGTGATGCCAAGGGCTTCTTCCTTAAACAGCACACTAAATCCACCGCTTTGTTTTACGCCGCCATGGCAGCTGATACAGTGCTTATTGAGCACTGGTTTTACTTCTGTACTGAAGTCTACTTTTTTGTTGGAACGACAGGCCGCAAACATAATACCTGCGCCGGCAGTAAGGGTGAGGGCCACTGTTATCCTCAACGTGGAGAAATAATGCATTAGCAATTGATTGACACCCTGTAAAAATAGCCCGGACAGCAGAGAATGCTGCTAGATGATCTGCTGAATATGATGGATTATCTTACGATTAAACCTTCCTTTCCCGGTATTGATTAGGAGAAATACCCATGACCCGGGTAAACATGCGGGAAAAGTAATAGGGGTCTTCCATACCCAGTTGAGCGGCTACTTCTTTAATGCGCAGAGGTGTGAAAAGCAGGTACTGGCAAGCCTTCTGTACTTTCAGGTGATTAAAATATTCGATGGGCGAAAAGCCGGTATTTGTTTTAAAGAGAAAGGAAAAATGCGACTGCGACAGGTTCGCGGCTTTGGCCATTTGCCGCAGCGTGAGCATGGTATCGAGATGACTGTTCATGTAATCGATTGCTATGTCTACTGCATCATGCTGCTGGCTTGCTTTTCCCGGATGGGAAATGCCCGGATACATGCAGGAAGAAAGGAAAGACCAGAAATTCATATTTGAGTAGACGAGGTTTTCCTGGCGGTAACCGCGCTGCAGTTGCTGGTAGATCTGTTCAAACTGTTGTAGTCTTTCAAGGGAATGGGGCAGGAACGTTTTGTGACCATTCCATTCCTTAATCGCCGTGTCCACAATAGCATCGGCGCTGCTGCCGAGGAAATGCACCCAGTAAATAGTCCATGGATCATTTTCGTCGGCGCTGTATTCATGGGCCCATTTACGGGGTAGCAGGAAACAGTCGCCCGCCTGGATAAACAAGGTTTCCTTTTTCAGCGTTACGCTGCCCTTGCCTTCCAGGCAGTAGATAAGTATATGCTGCTCCGCGCCCTGGACCCGTTTCCGGTGATGGAAAAGGGCTTTGGGATAATAACCGATATCGGTGATGTACAGTGGAGTAAGCACAGGCTCCCTGGCACAGTTCTTAGAAAGGACATCGCGTGGTATTACTATCATCCGTTGTCCCTGAAAGCCTTCTTTCTTCCTGATCATAACGCTGGCGGTTTTGTCCGAAAGTAAGAAAATCCATTTTATTCTGCACGGTTCATGATGATTTCCTTGGAATAGACGTAAGCGGTACCAGGTTTAAAATAAGTGCTGTCATATGCATCAGGTAACCGCCGCATTTAGCTACAAGCTGACCGCTAAACAACCCTTCATCATTTTTCTCCTGCGCTTTAAAAAAATATGCTTTTCTTTACGTGTTACTGAACTTTTTTAACTGAACAATGAAAGAAAGACTACTACTGGTAGCCCTCACCGCTTTGTGTACGCGAGGCTGGGCGCAACAGTTACCCTCAGCATTACAAACACCTGAAGTGGTGTCGATAAACCGGATGCCGATGCGCGCTACCGCCTTTGCTTACGAAAATGCCAACCTGGCACAGCAGCGGGAAAAAGAGCAGTCCGCTTATTTTATATCTCTCAATGGTCAATGGAAATTCAACTGGGTGCAGGATCCCCGCAAACGCCCGCTGGACTTCTATAAAGTAAACTTTAATGATGCGGCATGGGATAATTTCAAAGTGCCGGCCAACTGGGAAGTGAATGGATATGGCCTGCCTATTTATGTAAATCAGCCATATGAATTTGCCGGTCGTACTAAAACCGGGGAAGATCTGCATGCACCTTTTGATATTCCGGAAGATAACAACCCTGTTGGATCTTACCGCAAAAAAATCAACATCCCGCAGCAATGGGATGGGAGACAGGTATTCATTCACCTCGGCGCCGTAAAATCAGCTTTCTTTATCTGGGTAAACGGTGAAAAAGTGGGATATAGCGAAGACAGTAAACTGGCCGCGGAATTTGATATCACCAAATATGTAAAACCAGGAGAAAACCTCATCGCCTTACAGGTGTATCGCTGGAGCGACGGCTCCTACCTGGAATGCCAGGATATGTGGCGTATTTCCGGTATAGAAAGGGAAGTATACCTTTACTCCACGCCAAAGATGGATGTACGTGATTTCAAAATTACAGCCACCCTCGATAAATCATACACCAACGGTATTTTTAAAATTGATATGGAGGTCGATAATTACCGTATCGATAAAAATACTAACCATAGTAAACCGGATACCTTCTCGGTGGCACTAGACCTTCGTGATGCTGCCGGTAAAAGCGTGTACAGCGAAGAAACTGCCGGTATACAGAAAGTGCTGGGTAACTATAAATCAACGGTTAGTTTCAGCCACGAAATACCCGCGGTAAAAACGTGGTCGGCCGAAATACCTTATCTGTACACCCTTTACATTACCCTGAAAGATAAAACAGGGAAAATACTGGAAGTAATTCCGCAACGCATTGGCTTCCGCTCCATTGAAATCACCGACCGCAATTTCCTCGTAAATGGAAAACGTGTTTTCCTAAAAGGAGTGAACAGGCATGAACATAATGCCACACAAGGGCATACCCTCACACACGATGACATGCGTAAGGATATGGAGATGATGAAACAACTGAATGTAAATGCGGTACGTCATTCTCACTATCCTCCCGATCCTTACTGGATGCAACTCTGCGATGAATACGGACTGTATGTGGTAGACGAAGCTAATATTGAATCGCATGGCCGCTACTACGATCTCGCCTATACGTTTGCGAATGATAAAGAATGGCGCGTACCACATCTCGAAAGAATAAAACGCATGTACGAGCGCGATAAAAATCACGCAGCAGTAGTAACCTGGTCGCTGGGTAATGAAGCAGGCAACGGCGCTAACTTTTATGAAGCCTACGATTGGCTGAAAGCAACCGATTCTACCCGCCCTGTGCAATACGAACGCGCAGAGCACGACTATAACACCGATATGATTGTACCCCAGTATCCATCTCCCGGTTCGCTGGTGCGCTATTCACAACGCAATCCGGATCGTCCGATGATCATGAGCGAATACGCGCATATCATGGGAAATAGCCTCGGTAATTTCCAGGAGTACTGGACGGCGATTGAAAACAATCCTTACCTCCAGGGTGGATTTATCTGGGAATGGATAGACCAGGGAATTGATACCGTGAAAAACGGTAAACGTATATTGGCCTATGGCGGGGACTTCCCGCTGAGTGGTCCTGTGAATGAAGACTTCAGCGATAATGATTTCTGCGTAAAAGGTGTGGTAACGGCACATCGGGGCTTAACACCCATGGCTGTAGAAGTGAAGAAAGTATACCAGCATATCAGCACTGCTTTTAATGGGCGCGATGCTATTACCATCCGCAACGGCTATTTCTTCCGTGACCTGGCCAATTACCAGTTAAACTGGGAAATACTGGAAGATGGAAAACCGGTAGAGCGCGGCGTAATCAAGGATCTGAAAGTGGGTCCTCAACAAAAGATCGATATCCCGCTGCCGGTAAAATCTGTGGCAAAAGCAGGTAAAGAATATTTCCTGAATGTGCACTACGCACTGAAAGAAAAAGAACCCTTCCTTCCCGCCGGTTTCGAAATCGCGGCTGAACAGTTTGTATGGCACCAGGCTGCGAAAGGCAAGGCTGATATTGCCGGAAAACAATCTACACTTACTGTAACAGAAACGCCGGGATCGCTGCAAATCAAAGGTACTGGCTTTGCATTGTCTTTTGACCTGAACAAGGGAACCCTTAACGGCTACGAGCTGCAAGGCACGCCGCTGCTGAAAGGGGCCGTTCAGCCGGCATTCTGGCGCGCGCCTACCGACAACGACCTCGGAGCCGGTTTTAACCATTCGCTCCGCAAATGGCGCAACGCTGCCGAAGCGGGAAAAGTGCTGAGCGCTACCAGTCAGAAAACAGATGCGGGCTACGTGGTAACGATTCAGAAAGAGTTGCTGGAAGGGGAAGCTACCATTACACAAACTTTTCACGTGTATGGCGATGGCGCTGTAAAAGTAGATAACCAGCTGCATGTTGTTAAAGGTAAATATCCGCTGTTGTTGCGGGTAGGTAACGATCTGCCGTTGAATAAAGAATTAAGTAAGATCAGCTACTATGGCCGCGGTCCCTGGGAAAACTACTGGGACAGGAAGACAGCTTCCTTCGTTGGTATTTATCAGCAGTCGGTCGATAGCCAGTATTTCCCATATGCCCGTCCACAGGAAAGCGGCAATAAATCTGATGTACGCTGGGTGAATATCACGAACAAGAAAGGAAAGGGTTTGCGCTTTGAATACGCCGGTGAGCTGATTAATTTTTCCGCATTGCCTTACAGCCTGGATGACCTGGATCCGGAAGAAGATAAAAAGCAATATCATTCCGGTGAACTGGTATCCCGTGATACTGTTTATATGCATGTAGATATGCAACAGTCGGGTGTGCAGGGTATTGATAGCTGGGGTTCTATGCCATTGAAAGAATACAGGATTCCTTATGCAGATCAGTCGTATAGTTATTGGATAAAGCCTTTGAAATAAGAGGAAAGCAAAAGTGGAGAAAAAACCCCGGTAGAGTATGGCCGGGGTTTTTTAGCTTCAGTCGATAATCTCCACGCCCAGCCCATCTAATAAAGCCAATGCATCCGGTAAACTAAACTTCGCCTTTTTTACTTTATTTTCCAGCACGTTAATCGCATACCGCTGCGCGCCAGTAAAATTAGCCTGGGTAAGATCTGTATCCGAAAACCTCGCACCGGCCAGGTCTGTTCCTGTAAAATTCGCTAATGATAAATTGCATCCGGAGAAATCTACTTCATCTGCCTGGCAATTAATAAAAATACCCTTTTTCAGATTTTTGCCGGAAAAGCTGCCGTAGCTGATACGGCTATGATGAAATTCCACCGTGAGTGAATTGCGGGCATTATGCCATGCTACGCCAATGGCTTTGGAATGTTGTAACACCACGCGGTTAAAGCCTGTTTGTTTAAACTGTATAAGCGACAGGTCACAGTCTTCAAATGTACATTTCTCAAAAGTGCAGTCTTCCAAAATGCATTCCTTCAGGCTGCATTTATAAAACCGGCAATCAAAAAATTCACGGCCGGCAATCGTTTTGCCTTCCCAGATGATGTTTTCGAATTTTTTGTGTTCATGTGAAAGTTCCTGATCGTAATCTGCCACGGTATAAAATTTAGTGACTAAAGATAACGATTAAAAAAAAGCCCCCCGGGGCGTTTTGGCATAAGTTTAACATAAAGAAACGGACGGCAGGCTACCAGTCAGCAGCATAAACTCCGTGGTGCCTGAATATATTTCATCGTATCTTTACATCGCTTCCGCGTGTAGAAATGGAGAACAATTCAAACAGCATACAACGTAAAATTATTCATATTGATATGGACGCATTTTATGCGTCTGTAGAGCAACGTGATAACCCCCTTTACAGGGGTAAGGCCATTGCGGTAGGGGGCTCCCCGGAAGGCCGTGGCGGCGTGGTAGCCACGGCCAGTTATGAGGCCCGTAAATTTGGTGTGCGCTCTGCTATGCCCTCCAAAAGAGCGCAGCAGTTATGCCCGGAACTGATATTTGTGCGGCCCCGTTTTGATGCGTATAAAGAAGTATCCCGGCGTATCCGTGAAATATTTTCCCGTCATACCGACCTGATCGAACCGTTATCACTCGATGAAGCTTATCTTGACGTAACAACCGATAAACAGCATATCGGTTCTGCCATCGAAATTGCCAAACTCATTAAACAGGCTATCCGTGATGAACTGCAACTCACCGCTTCGGCCGGTGTGTCGATCAATAAGTTTGTCGCCAAAATTGCATCCGATCTGAATAAGCCGGATGGGCTCACGTTTATAGGACCTTCCTCTATAGAATCGTTTATGGAGCAACTGCCGGTGGAAAAATTCCATGGTGTTGGTAAGGTGACCGCCGATAAAATGAAAAGGATGGGCCTTTTTACCGGCGCTGATCTTAAAAAATTATCGGAGCAGGACCTGAAAACGCATTTCGGGAAAGTGGGTAGTTTCTATTATCGTATTGTACGGGGGCAAGACGAACGGGAGGTGCAACCACACCGCGAAACCAAGTCGCTCGGCGCAGAAGATACGTTCCCTTACGACCTGACCACCGTGGCCGACATGGAAGCAGAACTAATAAAAATCGGCAAAACGGTATACGACCGGTTGGAACGTTACCAGCTGAAAGGGCGTACCATTACTCTAAAAATAAAATACGCCGACTTTAAACAGATCACCCGTAATCAATCCTTTCCTTTCCCGGTGGGGGATTTTGAAACGATTATTGAAACAGCTAAACAACTACTGGCAGCTACTTCACCGGAAGATAAGCCCATACGGTTGTTAGGTATTACTTTGTCGAATTTTAACGAAGCGCCGGTGTCTGAGGGCAAGACCGGCCCATCTCCGCAGTTATCCCTTTTTAATTTTGAGGAATAGCGATTTCTCCCGCATCTTAAAATGCAGTGCTGCTACATGATCTGGCATAACAATCCGGATCAGCCATCTGTTTGCCTTTATTGACAGGCAATGAATTGCTGCTGGCCGAATGTTATCGGCCTAATGACATCTCTGCCGGTCAGTTCAACTGGCTGCAGGTGTCTGATCTTTAAGCATGGGCAATGAAGCAGTTCGCCTCTAAGGCGTTAGCGGCATACCACAAAATTTTTTGCCGGATCCTGAGAGAAGGTCATCGCCAAAAATTGGTGTGGCATCGCTTTGTTGAATAAGCTGAAAGAAATACTACAGGCCTGCGGTGCTGATTAGAAAGATAAGTGACAATGAAGACAAACAGCGCTATCGTTCATGTACTTTTTAGTCAGCCCCAACGTGGTTAAGCTTCTGCTTTACGCCAGAATTCAGGTAAGTCAATCTCAGTTTCAATTTCCTCACTTCTGTCCTGCATCATGTCGATCAGGTTTTTGTGAAGATCAGGGTGTTCTTCCCAAAACGCGGCAGGTACATCCAGTACGTTCTTCAGCAAATCGCCGGGATACATACCAGCAGTGACCAATACATCGTTTTTTAATATCTCTAATGCTAAAGGTACCAGGTAGGTAGGGTTAAAAGATTGTCCGATTAACGTACGTAATTCGCTCGCAGATAACTTTACTACTGGTACTTTAACTAAGGCAAGACATTTTTGGATTAGTCCTGAATCCTGTTCCGTGGCCGTTCCCCAACTCTTATTCTCCAACTGCTCCAAAGATTTATATCTCCAGATATCTTTCTTATTCATAAAAAATGTGTCTCTCTTTTCGTACTAATAAAATAATAATTTATGAAGATGATTTCAACGCGCAATCTTTCTTTTGATGGTGATCATCTGCCAGATTCCTGCGGAGTTTTGCAGGTGTTGCGGTAGCCGGTCAGCGCCGGCGGTTATAAGAAACCAGGATCAACAGCTATAAATATAATGAATATTGTCGATGGAGAAAGAAAATTTTCCACCTTTAACATTTCCTGTTACAGCACTCCGGAATTAACTTATCATATACAGTTGCCTGTGAGCGTTGCTTACCGGAGTTTGCGGACGCAAGTTACGAAAATCCCATCAATTTATTACGCCCGATCTTTTCGGTGGTGATCAGCTGTGCAAACAAGTCGCTGGATTTTACGGGCAGAAACAGTTATCTTATCTCTCCAAAATAAAAGTATATGCAGAAATATATTTTGTTAGCCTGCTGTGCCGCAGCGCTATACCAGCCGCTGTACGCACAAACAACTACCACATCTTTCCCAAAAATCAAAAATGTAATTTTCATGATAGGAGACGGGATGGGTACCACCCAGATCTATGCGGGGTTAACCGCCAACAAAGGTTGGCTGAACCTGGAAAGATTCAAATGTATCGGTTTCTCATGTACCAACTCAGCCAGCGATTATATCACCGAGTCGGCCGCCGGTGCCACGGCGTTCGCTATTGGGGAAAAAACATATAACGGCGCCATTGGAGTAGACACGGCCCGGCACCCTAAACCCACGATTGTTGAAATTGCCCACCGGCATGGATTAGCCACCGGTATTGTTGTTACCACTGATATTACAGACGCCACCCCGGCCACGTTTGCCACGCATGAACCATCCCGGGAGATGGCAGCTGAAATCGCCGCAGACTATATAAAATCTGATGTGGATGTATTGATAGGCGCCGGCAGGGAACATTTTGACCAACGCAAAGATGGCCGTAACCTGCTGGAGGAATTCGGAAAGAAAGGCTACCAGGTTAAATATACCACAGCAGATATTACAGCAGTGAAACATGGTAAGCTGGTAGGCCTGGTAAAAGAGAAGAGAGTAGCGGAAAGAGGGGATCAGCTGGTACAAACCACGAAAACGGCCATCGATTTGCTAAAACAAAGCACTAAAGGGTTTTTCCTGGTAGTGGAAGGATCGAAGATTGATGATGGGGGCCACGCTAATGACCTGTCGTATGTAACGGAAGAAATGATCGATTTTGACCGCGCTATCGGCGCTGTGCTCGACTTTGCCACAAAAGACGGGGAAACGCTGGTAGTAGTAACCGCCGATCACGAAACTGGAGGTCTCACTATTTCTGAAGGCGATCTGAAAACAGGAAAGATCAGCGGTAAATTTTCAACAGATGACCACACCGGTGTGATGGTACCGGTGTTTGCGTTCGGACCCGGCGCTACCGCATTTATGGGCATTTACCAAAACAATACCATTTTTGCGAAGTTTATGCAGGCTTTGCATTTTACGAGCAAGTAGCCGCACAGGCATAAGAAAGGGGCGTATCATTACCGATGCGCCCCCTTTTCGTATATTCTTTAGCGTTCGTTACGCCGTTTTTTGATATTTAGGAAGCACCAGCAGTTTTACGATACTGTGTGCCGCGGCGGACAATACAAATGCGATCAATACCAGGATAGCAGCCTTTCCCGGGGTATCAAACACATCAATCACGCTGGATGCAGACTTGCCGGCAAAGAGCAGTGCAATGAGACAGGCAATTCCCCCGGTGATCCATAGGGTGATATGTGACCACAGGTATTTTTGTTTCTGGAAACCCGTTTTTCCGAAAGAGGTAAACAACAGGTAAACATGCGCTACAAAAAATGCAACGGCTAAAATAGTAAGGGTTGTGAGCATGCTGGTTATTTTTTTAGGTGTTGGTAAAATAGTCTGTTATCCCTAAAATATCAAAACCTTTTCATATATACAACAGGCAACGGCAATTTATTCATACCGGCTGTCGCCCTCGCCGGCACGGATATGCGAAATATGCTCGGCGATCAGGTGAAGACGGTAATAATACTTCTCGAAAATATCATCATACATACGGTGCCTGTTTTCCAGGAAGGCATTGAGCGCTTCATGAATGAAATCTTCAAATGTATGGTGCTCGCTTACCTTGATCACACATTCAAATACCGGTTCCATACTGGTAGCAAACCTGGGCTTAACCTGTATGTCCGCTATCGTGGTGATCATATCTTTATACAGGTTAGGCGCTTTGGCGAAAGGAACATAGTGGATGGCCATAAATCCATCTTCATCGTATACATATTTGTCGACTTCTTCCGAAAGAAGGTACTGTACTACCTCCCGGTTGTTATTATGCCGGGTGGCCAATAACAGCGGCGTATCCTGGCTGGCGAGCACAAAATTAAAATGGATATTATGTTCAATCAGGATCAGCAGCATATCGGTGATAGCTGCCAGCCGGTGATGTTTGAAAATATATGCAATGGCAAAAAGGTAATCGGGATTGTCGACGATCAGGCTGGCGCCTTTCTTCATCGCGTACAGTACCGCTTGTGGCTTATTGGCGCCAACCGCACAAAAAATAACCGGAATAATTCCTTCTTTCCTGTAATGTATATCAGCACCTCCTTCCTCTATCAGCAATTCTGCTGCTTCAAAAAATATTTCCTGGTTTTCAAGTAAATCGCAAAGTAACTCAGAGCGCTCGTTCCGTGTAAGCGAAGAAAGGTTATAGCCAAGCCCCGTAATAATCTCGTCGGGCTCCTGGCTAATTCTTACTTTGCGCTTCAGTTCATACAGCGAAATTTTTTGCATACGGTTTTCATAGTGAAATAATAGCTACTGGGATACAACTTTCCATAGGATGAAAGCAAGGTAGGTCTGACGGTCAAAGATAATGATAATTATTAATATTTAAGAGCTGTCTTATTTCACAGCGCTTAATTATCGTGTAAAAGATAACCGGCTGCAATTACCGCACTGCAAAAGTTATGCGGCAGCCTGCCGTTAGTTTGCCCGCAACACGCCGGCACCTTGTTATAATAGCATTATTTATTTTCCTGGTGTTTCCAGAGTTCCTGGAAGTGAGTGCTGTTGTGGCGCAGGTAATGAAAAGTACCTTCTGCTACAATACGGCCCTGGCCCAGTACATAAATATAGTCGAACTGTGGCAGCAGGTGCAGCCGGTGCATAGATGAAATGATGGCTTTATTCGCAAAGGCCTGGAACATTTTTTCATAAATCATGGCCTCTGTTTTAGGGTCCACGCTGCTGGTGGGTTCGTCCAGTAATATCACCTGGCTGTCGCGCGCCGCCAGTATACCGCGGGCCAGTGCCAGCCGCTGTTTTTGTCCGCCGGAAAGATTCACCCCCTTTTCGCGGATGTCTGAAGCCAGTCCCTGCGGCAACATGTCTATCACTTCCGAGAAATGAGCGCTTTCACAAACAGACAGCACTTCTTCGGTTGTAAATGGCAGTCCCAGGGTAACATTATATTCAATGGTATTTTCAAAAATTTCCGGTTCCTGGGGAAACAGCGTAACGCTTTCATTGAGGGTGGCTAACGGTAACGGGCCTCCGTTGACCTGCAGCTGGGTTTTGGCCACCGGCTCATACAATCCGCGCAGGATGGCCAGAAGCGTGCTTTTCCCGCTGCCGCTCTCACCAATCAGGGCTATCTTTTTACCTTTTTCTATCTGTAAATGGAGTTCGTGCAAACTTTGTGGTACATAGCTGTCATCATACGCGGCAAGGTGGGAAAAGCTCAGGTCCCGGATCTCTATTTTTTCCCAGTCAGCGGGGAGTTCTGATGCGGCATCTGCCCGGTGATGCTCCGTATAGGCGTCACGGATATTGGCGGCAGTTTCCACTGCCGTATTGAATTGTACCACATCGGTATACTGCCAGGCGGCATCCTGGAATACGCTGGTAAACTGGTTTACATAGCCCAGCAAGGCCACCAGCCCGGCTACATAAAATACTTCGCCAGGTACCCAGTGCTGGAAAATATAGCCGATGGTGATCACGCAGTAAATCAGGGCAATCACCATTTCCGCGGCAAACCATTTCCATTCGTTGATAAGGGTGTTTTTCCGGAAAGGGGGCCATATACGCTGTACTTTGGCCATCAAACCATTTTCCATGCTTTTTTCAAGGCGAAGGGTGATAACAGTCATGATATTCGAAAGACTGTCAAACAGCGTGGCAGATACCACATGTTCCCGTTCATTCATCTCGTTCAGCGTTTTTATAAAAGGCCGGTCGAACCGTAATACTATCCACATACAACCTACACCCATTGCAATGCCAATGGCGCCATACAGGGGAGAGAAGTACAGCATGGCCACCATGGAAAAAAGCAGCTTGCAGAGGGCATGCAGGTACATAAATCCCCGTTCAAAGAACTCTTTCAGCGACTCATAAGCTTTGCGGATACGGTTAATCACCGACCCGCTATGGTTATCCTGGTGCCATTTTACCGGCAGATGCAGTGCCTGGTGATACCGTTCCTGCAGGAAGTTGCGGCTCAGGTTAAAGGCCAGCTGCCGCTCCATGATCCTGGCAGGACCGTGGAAGAGCCATTCCACCAGCTTTATAGTAAAATATGCCCCAACGTATATGAAGGCATAACGGGGGAGGTGGGCGGCATCCTGCTGAATTTTGCCTATAAACCAGCCAAACAGCACCGGGTGTAAAGAAAAGGTGGTATTGGCCAGGAAAAACAATACATATACGAGCAGGTACTTTTTACGTTGCTGCCGTGCATACTTCCAGGCTGTTTTCAGTAAAGAAATATAAGGGTTGGGCATAGTTCCGGGTTTAATCATCTGCGGTTAAAAATAACCATTTAACAGGAATGTGCCGGGAAGAAGTAAACAAAAATGGCTGCCGGCTGTTATGGTACGATATTCGCGTATCTTCATCCGTAAAATCTTACCATATGAAAAGGTTCTTTGTTTTAAAAATAATGATGCTCTTAGCAGTGGCCGCGATCCCCTCCGCGAGCCTTTTTGCACAAGAAACAAAAGCGCAGAAAAAAGCTGAAAAAGCAGCACAGATCAAGTCGCTGATAGAATCTAAAAATTATGTATTTGTGGCGCAAAACGCATTCCCCATGGGTGGCCGCATGCGAAACATTACACCGGACTATAATCTAACAGTTTCAGCAGATTCTGTTGTCAGCTACCTTCCGTTCTTCGGACGCGCCTATACCGCCGACTACGGTGCTACAAGGTCGCCGCTGGACTTCAAAACCAAGTCCTTTGACTATTCCGCCAATCCCGGTAAAAAAGATGGATGGGATATCTCCATTAAACCGAAAGACAAAAGATCAGTGCAGTCTATGAACTTAACGGTTTCCAGCGAAGGCTACGCCTCCCTGCAGGTAACCAGCACCGACCGGTCCGCAATCAGTTTTAACGGTTATGTAACAGAGCGAAAAGAAAAAAAGAAGAAGTAGTTTCTTTGCAAAAAATTACACATCCTTTACCATTTTGTAATTCACCAACGCTACTTCTCCCAGCTGCACCTGTTGCGTTTCCACCACCTTAAATCCCTGTTTTTCGAAGAAGGGCCTGGCGGTAATACTTACATAAGCGACCAGGGTTTTTAAGCCAAGTTCCGCGGCCTTTTTATAGAGTTGCGTGATCAGCATAGCGGCGATTCCCTGACGCTGGTAGTCTTTATGAACATACATCATATCCAGTTCTCCGTCGTTTTCCAGGGAGGCAAAACCGGTTATTTGTTCATCAGTTGTAACCGCCGCGTAAAAATGTTGTGATTTAATTTTGTTTTCGAGAGAAGTAATTCTTTCTCCCGTAGCCGCCCATGCGCGGATTTGTTCAGGATTGTAATGTGCCTGGTTAACATGTGTAATCGTGCCCTGGTAAAGGCTTTTAAGCTGAGGTATGTCCTGGAGTGTGGCCGGGCGTATTTGCATGCTGATCTTTTAATGCAAGGATAGCGTTATTTTAGTAACCTAATAAATTTTTTGGAGATGGATAAGCATGCACATATTACTACCCTGTTCCTCGACATAGGCGGAGTATTATTGACCAATGGCTGGGACCGGGCGGCCCGTAAGCTGGCCATACAAACATACGGATTGGATGCTGTTGAAATGGAGGAGCGGCATCACCTTACCTTTGATACTTATGAAGAAGGAAAGCTGACGCTCGATGAATACCTGAACAGGGTCGTTTTTTATGAAGACCGCAGCTTTACCCGCAAACAGTTCCGTGATTTTATGTTTGCGCAATCTTCCCCCTATCCGGAAATGCTGGAAATGGTAGCCGCGCTGAAAGCAAAATATAAACTGAAAATTGCCATCGTAAATAATGAAGGACGCGAACTGAATGAACATCGCATACAGCATTTTAATATCAGCAGCTTTGTTGACTTTTACATTTCCTCCTGCTTTGTGCATTTTCGCAAACCAGATGCGGATATCTATAAGATAGCGCTGGACATTGCGCAGGTAAAACCTGCGGAAGTGCTGTACCTGGAAGACCGCTCCATGTTTGTGGATGTAGCAAATGGTTTGGGGATTAATGGTATTTGCCATACCGATTATGCCAGTACGCTAAAAAAACTGGAAGGCTTCGGGCTTACATTATAACGCGTTTGTCTTACTCAGGATTAAACTGATTTAAATGATTAAATTGTCTTGTTCAGGATTAGACTGATTTAGATGATTAGACTGATTTTTTATTTTTTGATTTAAAATGATTTTGGGAGATATAAGCGGATAAAAAAAATTCGCTTATATCTCCCAAAATCATTTTAAAATCTTTCTAATCAAGAAAATAAAAAATCAGTCTAATCATCAAAATCAGTCTAATCCTGAGTAAGACAAAATCTGGGCCCCGTTCCAACTTTTTAAGTTATTTTAAAATCTTAATCAGCTAATCAGAAGATAGCGGCCTCCCCTTTAATAAAGAGCCGCAACGATTTTGCCCCCGTCTTTTTGCCGTTGGTGTAATTTTTTTACCCCTGATACTAACTTTGTTATAATTAATTTCTATTTTGCCGCCGCGTTCAAATTTAGCACAGTTCTACGTTTAGCAGAAGTTGATAATTTAAATTTCATTAACAATTGAGGTTGCCTATAACCGATATAGTAAGAAAATTTGTGTGTGGACTGTAAAGCTAAAAGCATTTAGCAATCAATATAAACTTTTTAAAAAAATCCAGATCTATGCTTAGATGGAACAAGTTCCGTCCAAAGTTGAAACAGTTGGGTGTGTACGACCGGAGAACTTTGGTATTGATTTTAAGTATTGGCAGTTGTCAGCAGATGATGGCTCAAAACAAATTGCCGTTAACAGATTTATCTGCATTCCAGGAGCCCTCCGCCAATTGGCGTATAGCCGGTGGGGTTAAGGCGGACCTGCAGCAGAACAACCTGCTGCAAACAACCGCGGGTACTGGTATCCTCGTGAACCTGCCAGAGAAAAACGCTCATGGAAAGGATCTTTTCAGCACCATACAACATGGTGACCTCGACCTGGAACTGGATTACCTGATGGCCAAAGGATCTAACTCCGGTATTTATTTACAGGGAAGATATGAGATCCAGCTGCTCGACAGCTGGGGTAGTACAGCGCCAAGTGCGTCGGACAACGGAGGTATTTACCAACGCTGGGACGACAGCAAACCGGAAGGGCAGCAAGGCTATGATGGCCACGCTCCCCGCCAGAATGTTAGCCGCGCACCAGGTTTATGGCAGCATATGAAAATAGCTTTCCAGGCGCCCCGCTTCGATGCTGCCGGCAATAAAATTGCCGATGCCGTTATCTTAAAGCTGGAACTGAATGGCGTAACCATCCAGGAAAATGTAGTGCTTTCAGGCCCCACCCGTGGCGCCATACAAAATAATGAAGTCGCCTCCGGAACACTGCGTATCCAGGGCGATCATGGTACCGTTGCCTTCAGAAACATCATTATCAATAATTACAGCACTCCCAAACCAACGCTGCAGGATATAAAGTATAGCGTATATAAGGGCCGTTTTGATAAACAACCCGATTTTGCTGCACTGAAACCGGTAGCAACAGGTACTGCTGCCCAGCTGAGCCCCAACATCAGCGGCTTACCGGATAATGAGTTCCTGGTGCGTTACACCGGTACCCTGTCTGTAAAAAGCGCCGGTAACTATGGCTTCAATCTCCACACCTCCGGAGGACCTGGTCAGTTGAAAATAAACAACCAAACTGTGATCAACCCGCGTGGATGGGATGGTAACGGCAACATAGAATTGCAACCAGGTAATTACCCGGTAGAAGTATTATATGCTAAAAATACCGACTGGGCCAAAGCGTCTCTGACACTGTCAGTAAAAGAAGCAGGTATCCGCGAATTTGTTATCAGCGATACCAACGTACCAGCCGATGATCCTACCGATCCTATCCTGGTTACGGCTAACGAAAACACCGTATTGCGCAGCTTTATGGATGTTCGCGGCGGCAAACGCGTGGTACACGCCGTTTCTGTAGGCAGTCCTTCCAAAGTGCACTATACCTACGACATGGATAACGGCTTACCCTTCCAGGTATGGCGTGGCGAATTCCTGAACACCACGCCTATGTGGCACGACCGTGGTGATGGCTCTTCCCGCCCTATGGGTACCATCCAGGTGCTGACCAACCAGCCTGCGCTGGCCATTGAGAAATTGTCGGGCAAAGATGCCGCCTGGAGCGCCGATACTACCGGCACCGGCTACCGTCCAACCGGTTATGCCCTCGATGAAACAGGCAAACCAACTTTCCGCTACAATATTTATGGTACCGCTGTAACAGATGATATCAGCGTACTGCCGGAAAATCAGGGTATACATCGCACTGTTACGGTGGCGCAACCTGCATCCGACCTATATCTGCGTATAGCCGTTGGTGATAGCATAGAACAGGTATCTCCGGGCTTATTTGTGATTGGCGATAAATCTTATTATGTGAAGATGGACGATGCCAAGGCGAACCCCATCATCCGCAACCAGAACGGCCGCGCGGAGCTGATCGTGCCGGTACAGGCTAAAACAGGTTATGCGGTTATCTTCTAAGCAGCAATACTAATGACTATTATGAAACTGAATTATAAAAGAATTACAGCAGGAATAGCCGCAGGTATGTTCCTGATGACCACAGCCATCATGCCTGTTAAAGCACAGGAATCACCCAAGGAAGAGGATTTTTTCCGTATTGCGCGTATCAGCTCTCCCGAAGGAACCCTGCTGGAAGTAGGTGGTTTATGCACCCTTCCTAATGGCGACCTTGGTGTAGCTACCCGCCGTGGCGATATCTTTATCGTGGAAAATCCTACCAGCAGCAAACCTTACTTCAGAAAAGTAGCTTCCGGGTTGCATGAGGTATTGGGACTGGCTTACAAAAATGGCTCCCTCTACTGCGCACAACGCGGCGAACTGACCAAAATGACCGATACCAATATGGACGGCAAAATGGACCTGTTCGAAACCGTGTTTGCATGGCCTTTATCCGGTCACTATCATGAATACAGCTTCGGCCCCGTTCTGGCCGCCGATGGCTCTTTCTTCGTTTCCGGCAACGTGGCCTTCGGCGATGAAGAATGGTGGCGCGGTGAAAGCCGTGTTCCCTGGAGAGGCTGGATGATGCACATCACCCCCGATGGTAAAATGGAACCATGGGCAACGGGTTTCCGTTCTCCCTGCGGTTTAGGCACCATCGATGGTGAACTGTTTTACACAGAAAACCAGGGCGACTGGATGGGCTCCGGTGGACTCACCCACGTGAAGAAAGGTAGCTTTGTTGGCCACCCTGCCGGTTTACGCTGGACAGGCATGCCCAACTCTCCTGTAAAACTCACTACAGAAGAATTGTATAGCAAAGTAGATCCCCGCTTTCGTAAAGATGCACAGGGACGCGCCATCAAACCAGAGAACGTAGAAAACGAAAAGTTTGTGTCGCTGTTTGATATGAAGAAATATTTCCCTGAAGTACAAACGCCCGCAGTATGGCTGCCACACGGCGTTTTAGGGATCTCCAACTCACAACTCACCACCATTCCGGAAGGTACTTTTGGCCCCTTTGCCAAACAGGTGCTGATCGGTGACCAGGGACAAAGCAAAATTATGCGCGTATACCTGGAAAAAGTAAACGGAGAATACCAGGGCGCTGCCTGGGATTTCAGAAGCGGGTTCCAATCCGGCGTTTTGCGCCTGGCCTGGGGTAAAGACGGTTCCCTCTTTGTAGGTGAAACCAACCGCGGATGGGGCTCTGCCGGTGATGCCAACCAGGGTCTTCAACGCCTGGTGTGGAATAATCGCGTGCCTTTTGAAATGAGAACTGTAAGCGCTATGCCCGATGGTTTTGAAATAACTTTCACCCAGCCGGTCGACAAAAAGTATGCAGAAGACATCGCCTCCTATAACGTGGAAAGCTTTACCTACAAATACCACCCGGTGTATGGAAGTCCTACCGTTAACACAGAAAAACTGACTATCAAAGGCGTACAGGTATCTCCCGATGGTATGAAAGTTCGTCTCGTAATCGATGGACTGCGTCAATACTACATCCACAAGCTTACGCTGAATGGCATCCGTACCCAGGAAAACGCGTATTCACTGGTACACCCGGATGTGTACTACACGCTGAATAACATTCCTGACGGAGCAAAATTACCTGCGTCTGCACTGAGTACTAAAAACTCTGCTGCCAAACCAGCTACTACTGCCACTAAGGTAGCTGCTGCGAAAGATGCTTCCACGGCTGCTCAACCGGCAACCGCCAAGGCGCTCACCTACGAACAGGTAAAACCACTGCTCAATAAATATACCTGCTCTTCCTGTCATAATCCCGACAAGAAACAGGTAGGTCCTGGTTTTAAAGATGTAGCCAAAAGGAATTATTCCGTAGCTAAAATATTAGCGCTGATCAAAAATCCAAAGCCGGAGAACTGGCCTGGTTACGCTACGCCAATGCCTCCATTCCCGCAGGTGCCACAAGCCGACGCAACGAAGATTGCCACCTGGATCAATTCTTTGAAGTAGTCCATAAAGAGCATGGAAGCTGTTAGCCATTAGTTATTAGCTTTTAGCAGTAATGCAGCGGAGTTTGTCTTGCCCAGGATTAGACTGATTTTGATGATTAACAGGATTTTATTTTTATAGATTTTATTTTTGATTTTAAAAGATTAGCGGAGACTAAAGCGGATACTCGCTGCTGTCTCCGCTAATCTTTTAAAATCAAAAATTAAAAAATCCTGTTAATCATCAAAATCAGTCTAATCCTGGGCAAGACAAACTCCGCTGCATTACTGCTAAAGGCTAAAGGCTAATCGCTGGTTCATTATCTCCTCAATTTCCTCAGCTTCTACCGGGGTATTCTCCATCAGATCTTCATACCCGTTATCTGTTACAAGCAGGTTGTTTTCTATTCTTATCCCGATGCCTTCAACGGCATTATAGATGCCGGGTTCGTTGGTAAGAACGGCGCCTGCGGGTATAGGTTCGTGGATATAGCCCGCATCGTGTACATCGAGTCCCAGGAAATGCGATACATTATGGTAGCTGTATTGCTGCAGGTAGTGTGCGGCGCCGTTGCGGCGGATGTCGGCGGTTGTACAAAGACCCAATTGCACCAGCGCTTCCAGGATCAGTTCATTGGATGCCTGCCATAGCTCACTTAGTGATATACCGGCGCAGACATGCTGCCGTAATTGCCGGTGTATCTGCAATACGGCATTGTAGTATTCTTTTTGCCGTGGAGTGTAACGTCCGTTCACTGGAATAGTGCGGGTAAGATCGGCGTTATAAAACTCCAGGCTGGCAGCGGCATCTATCAGTACGAGGTCCCCGTCTTTCCCCGTTTTTTCATTAGCCCGGTAATGCAGTATGCAGCTATCTGCCCCGAAAGCCACTATGGGTTCGTAATTCGCCCAGGTGGCGTTGTGCTGCATGTATTCATGGATCAGCTCTGCTGCAACCTGGAAGCCCGTTTTCCCGGGTTTTACAAATTTTAGTAATCGGCGGAAGCCCAACTCCGTAATATGGCAGGCATTACGGATGATGGCGATTTCTTCCGGCGTTTTGGCCATTCGCTGCCGGGCCAGTAATGGATATAACCGGTCGTATTGGTGCAGGGGGTAATGATGCTTACAGGCCAGTAGCAGCCGGTCTTCCCGGGTTTGGGTTTCATTTTCCGAACGGGCATGTTCATTCGTATGCAACAGTATCCGTTTGCAAAGCGGGATGACTTTTTTCATCACCGCCCAATATTCATCTGTATAGTAAACGGTTGCAACACCCGACAAAGAAGTTGCGGATGCTTTGTCATGACGATGCCCCAGCCACTTTACGAAAAGCTGGTCGGCGCGTTTGATGAAAAGAATTTCCCGCAAAGCGGCTTCCGGGTGACCGGGGCATAGCACCAGCATAGCATCTTCTTCTTTGATCCCGGTGAGATAATAAAGGTTTACATTAGGAAAGTACCACATGGTACCGTCGCCATTGGTAGGCATAATATCGTTGGCAGTCAGTATTGCTACGGCGTCTGCCGGCAACTGGCTGACGAGCCGTTTACGTTGGGTTGAAAACATAGTGGAATGCTTTTGTTGTAAAACAAACATAAGCAGTGACGGGAGAGGAGTTGGTGTAAAAACGCGACAATTGTCTTGCTCAGGATTAGACTGATTTTGATGATTTGACTGATTTTTTATTTTTTATTTTTTATTTTTTTGATTGAATGATTTGAAAGATATCAGTGAATTTTTTATCCCCTCATATCTTTCAAATCATTCAA
>Ga0207426_1001339_pt1 | contig 20921 bp, 19 predicted proteins | sample AraplaMF_Cvi_mMS_FD_184265 | JGI IMG/M metagenome (GOLD analysis project Ga0207426, IMG submission 184265) | Arabidopsis root microbial communities from the University of North Carolina, USA - plate scrape MF_Cvi_mMS (SPAdes) (version 2) | ecosystem: Host-associated > Plants > Roots > Endosphere... | reverse complement strand
CATACATGGCATTGGCATCGGACATGCAGAGGCTGTGAGCGACGCCAGGCGGATTGACGGGCGAAGCGACAGCCACGAGCACCGGCGCATTGGCACGATCGACGCATCCCGCAAGGGCCGCCATCACCGCGACGAGACCTACGACACCAACAGTTCTCGTCCTCATGCAATCCTCCGGCTTCTCGCCTGCCATAATCCATCGCCTCCGCAGATAGACGTCGAAGGTTGCGCGAAACTAGGCTTGGATGAGGGAACTTCGCCGCTGACCAAGGAGCGGCGGTCCTATATTGGCTTTCTCGGCATCGCCGGCAGCGTGCAGAAGACCTGAACCGCTTCCTTGCCAGCACGGCGAAATACTCGATGGCGTCAAAGAGCCCAGGAAGTCACATCATCCGGTCGGCTCGACAACGGCTACCACGAGTTCGAAAAACTCAAGTGGCCGCCTGCTCCATACTCATAGAGCTGCGCACTAGACCATCGAGCGTGCATTCGAAATGCGAACCGGCATCGTAGTCGGGCTTCGGCAACAACCGACCACGAAGCAGCTCAATAACTGACCATCGGAATTTGGAGAGGAAATGGCGCGCCTTGATGGCGAGGCTTCGAACGAGCTGTTTGAAACCTTGGCTGATTGGAACACTTTTCTGGAGCAACGGAAGTCTAAAGAGTTCCAGGTGCGGCCATGCCCCTGACCGAAAACTTCAGCCTTTCTGCGGTTTTTCAGCAGGATAGTAAGACCAAAAAACCCAGGAACAAGCGGCCTGCCCCCTTCAGCATCCGCCTCTCGCAAGAGGAACGCGCCCGCTTAGCTGTCGAGGCTGCGGGCGCTCCGCTCGGCGCGTATATCAAGACCAAGCTCTGTGGCACGATGCCCTTGGAGAGCAATCGCCGGAAGGTCCTGACCATTAAGGACAGGGAGGCGCTTGCGAAGGCTCTGGCGCTGCTGGGTCGCACCCATTTTTCCAATAATCTGAATCAGATCGCCCATGCGGTGAATATGGGCATCCTTCCAGTTACTCCGGAAACGGAAGCGGAGCTACGCGCGGCTCTCAGCGCCGTGCTTGAAATCCGATCCCTGCTCATGACCGCCCTCGGTCACAAGGTGGGAAAAACGCCATGATCCTGAAAGCGTCCCAACGCGGTGGCGGCCAGAACCTGGCTGTCCACCTTATGCGCACTGATGATAACGAGCACGTCAAGCTGGATGAAATACGCGGGTTCTCATCGGACAATCTGAAGGACGCCTTCAAAGAAGCCGAAGCGATTAGCAAGGGCACGAAATGCCGCCAGTATCTTTTCTCGCTGAGTTTGAGCCCGCCGGAAGACGCCCGCGTCCCTGTAGAGGTTTTCCGGGAAACCATCGACCGGATAGAAGAACGGCTTGGTCTTAAGGGCCAACCCCGCGCTGTCGTCTTCCATGAAAAGGAAGGCCGCCGCCACGCGCATTGCGTCTGGTCGCGTATCGACGCGGACACGATGACGGCTCGCCAGATGTCCTTCTTCAAGAAGAAGCTGGTGGCGGTGTCGCGCGACCTCTATCTCGAACACGGCTGGAAAATGCCGCGCGGCCTTGAAAACTCGGCAGAGCGCAATCCGACGAATTTCAGCCTTGCCGAATGGCAGCAGGCAAAGCGTCAAGGCATTGATCCGCGTTGGCTGAAAGCAACCTTGCAGGAGTGCTGGAAGCGCTCCGATGGCCGCGCAGCCTTTGAGCAAGCCCTGCAAGAGCGCGGTTTGTTTCTCGCCAAGGGCGACAAGCGGAGCTTCGTGGTTCTCGATCACGGCGGCGAAGTTCATTCCCTTCCCCGTCTCCTCGATATCAAAACCAAGGACGTCCGGGCGCGCCTCGGTGAAGGCGACACCCTTCCCAGTGTCGAGGCGACCAAGAAAACCATCGGAGAGCGTCTTACCCCCGCGATCAGGCGGCACATCGATGAGTCACGCGTCCAGTTCCAAAAGCGCTCCAATGCACTCGCGGAGCGAAAGGCCGAGATGACCCATCTTCATCGCGAGGCGCGATCCACCCTCGATTCCAGACAAAAAGCCGAGTGGGAAACAGAAACCCGTGAACGTGCCGCCCGACTGCCAAAGGGCCTGCGCGGACTTTGGCACCGCCTTACCGGAAAATACCAGGAAGTGCGCGATGCCAATGAAACCGAAGCGCGGGCAACGCGCGAGCGGCATTCTCACGAGCGGCAAAAGCTCATTGAAAGGCAACTCGAACAACGGGCCGTCCTTCAAACCGAATTCAAAGACCTTCGTCGGCGGCAAGCCGAGCGGCTTTTGGAGCTGCGCAAGGATATCGGACGCTACCTCAAATTCACGCGAGACCGTCAATCGCAGGCGCGGACGCGTGAGACTTCGTTCGGCCTGCGGCTTGAACGTTAGGACATTTTCAAAGGAGAAAACCAATGTCCTCAAAGAACAACGAAACGTCTCCAGAGACCGGATTCTTGGTGGTCGGAATCGTATTTATGGCGTTGCTGCTGTTTGCGGTGGCGGCTTTCATTTCTCTTTGCCTGACCGTGCTTAGCCTGATTGCCTGGAAAAACCCGCTGACACTCGGAAAGATCACCATCGAACCGTATGAGGCGCGAACTTTTGTTTGCAGCGGAATAGCTGGAATGATTTTGATTCCGCTCTTCGCGGCATTCTGCTGCCTGCTCTACAATGCCACCATCCCTCATCAATACTGGTCGTATTTGTTTCTTGGCGGCTACGTACTCGGCTCCCTGGGAGTCCTTTTTCTTATGGCCCAGGAAGCCGAGGCCCAGACGGCCAATCCGATCATTCCGCTAACGTTGCCACCCACACCAACAGCTCCGCCGAAAACATTCCTCTATGACGCTCCCTCTTTCCGCTTCGCCACATGGGACGATGAGGAGGAACTCAAATGAGCTTCCGCCGCATCATGGAATTCTACCAATTTCTTTGGATGCTCGAATCCCACGCCCAACAGCGCCTGACCTGGGACGATGCCGCCCAGGCCCGCGTCGCGCGGATGCGGGCCGAAGCACAGGCGGCGGCGCAGCTCCGGGCGATGCTCAACGCCAATCCCAGCGGTTCGCTTGGTCACGCAAGCCTCAATGATATCGAAACCCTGAAGAAGGCTGGCTTGCTATGAACGACCTGATCTCCCCGCAGCAAGCCATCCGCCAAGGAATTGAACTCGGCTTTTTCAATGGACGCCCGTTGATCTATGACGGCACCGAGCCCGTTGCCATCGATGCACAGGCCGGAAAAGGCAAGCTAGCGCGGTTTCTCGGCGTCACTCTGGTCTCTCCCGGAACCGCGCACCTCACCAAGATCATCACCGATCCGAAGGACGCGGAACTAGCGTGGGTGTCGTGGAAAACGCTGGAGCGGCAGGGCTACCGTATGAGATTTCTCAATGCAGGCGGCTTGCATGGTTACCCTTCCGAAAGCTTCAACATCAACACGCGCCTATTGGAAATTGCGGTGCGACCCGCATTGCGGCCCATCGTCTGGGACGCGGCGTATGATTCCGCGTCCTACCTCGTCCCCATCGATCCGAACCCCGCCCATCGCTGGATTGGGCAAGGCGTCAGAACGGCGTTCGCGCTCTATAACAAGATTACAGCGATCTACCCGTCCGATCGCTTTCCCTGCACGCCGGGCGGATTGTGGGATTTTTTCGCACGCGGGCGCGAAGACATCGCGGGCGACCTTCTGCTCTGGGCGAGCGATGGGCGAATGGAGGATGTCCGTGGCCTTTGCCTCCAGATAGCGAGCCTTACCGAATCCACCGACCAGTGGAACGCCTACTCCTCGCTCATCATCGAACGGCTGCAAGGCTTTCAGCCGGGGGCGGCGGCGCGGCTAACGACGGACGAAAATACCTTCGATCCTGCGGATATGAAGTCAGAGCGGACGGCGCTCTTCATCATCGGTTCGGCCCGGTCTGAGACGAGCCGAACTTTTGTCGGTGCGATGACGGCGGCGATCATCGAACGCTTCGCCGATGCCCACGGCCCGCTTCGCGCGTTGCTTGTTGGTGAAGAATGGGGCCAGCTCTATGTTTCCAATTTCTATGAAATCCTCACCCTTTACCGGCAGGGCGGCGTGAATTTCCTGGGTGTATTCCAGAATGCGAGCGCCCAGATTGAAGCGAAGTATGGGCGCGAAACAGCGCGCATCTGGAAGAAAGCCGTTGCGCACACGCTTTATCGCGGTCTTCCGGACAACGACACGCTCAAAGATATCGAGCACCGTTCAGGAAAAACCTCGGTCATGGTGCGCGGTTTCAACGTCAACAACAATCAGGTCAACGGCTCGGGAGACAATCTGTCTGAACAGGCGCGTCCGTTGTTGCAGGTCGAGGATATCAGGGAGGCAACGGGGGGCGAAAACGGATTGCTGGAGAGCCGCGACCATGGGTATTTTACCGTGGATATGCCGAATTTCTGGGAACGGCCGGAGATGAGCGGCATGCTGCGAGATGTGCGGTTGAAGCCTGATAAATACGATTGGCTACGACAAGCAAAGCTGTCTGAAGACTCGGTGGCTGTGCATATCCAAGGCCGTTAATTCAAAATCGCTTTTTTGCGGGTTTGAATCTGGGATAATAACTTCATGAAAGTTGTTTCGGTTATTCCCGGAAAAGGTGGAGTGGGCACCACCATGCTGGCCACTTCCCTCTCGTCAGCGGCAGCTCATCAAGGCCATTCGGTTCTGCTGCTTGCCGAACATAATTCGGGTGCGCTTTGGATTGCCGAGCAAAATCAGAAGAGCCTCCCGTTCAAAACAAAACCTATTTGGTTTCGCGACCTCGCTCTCCATCTGGAATGGGCGCGTTTCGCCGACTTTGATCTGGTAATCATCGATTGTCCCCGCGATTTATCCATCGCGGCTATTTGCGCTCCCTCTTCAGATTTGGTGGTCATGCCTTGCCGCCCAGCCATTTTTGACATGCATTCAACCCGAAAAGCGCTAAAACTCGTCCAATCGTTTCAAAATATCGTAATCGTGGTGCTCACCCATTGCGATAAATTCGATCCTGATACGCTGGATGCCCGGCAAATTTTCCTCAAGGATGGGGCCGAGCTGCCGTTTGACGACATCTACCGTAGGCAAGCTTACAGCCATGCCATGGAAGTTGGCGGAACCATTCTGGAAACCAAGCCCAATAGTGAAGAGGCTGAAAAAATCCGCTCAATTTGGCGTTACATCTCAAACCGACTTTTCGGAGCCGCTGATATCCGGCAAAAGCCACAGCGGAAAACGAAATTAAAGGCAGTCGCCTGATCGCGAGCAATCCGGTCTCGGAACTCATTAATGGATAGAAATTCCGAGTTCGACGTACTCTCAATGTCAGACTAAAGCCGGACAAATACGCTTGGCTTAATCCTCGTCGGCTAACTGTGATAGCAGAGAGAACTTCGCACTGACTCCGGCGTTCAGTATCAAAAGGCGACCCTTCGCCGATCCGAGCAGATTCCGTCGATATAGTATTCTACGATAACCGCTAATGCAGAGATATCTAGGTCGATAAACACGCCAAGCTCGTATCCGCAAACATGCTCTGGATGCGTTATTCCATCGGCAGACCAGATATTGTCGTAGGTCGATTTTGTCATCGCCGTTAGGCGCTCACGATCCTTCTCTTTTTCGCGCTCTGGCCGAGTGCTTTTCTTCATTTCAATGGCGATAAGATTATCCCTAGCGACGATGTTCCCTCGGCTATGCAAGATAAGATCGGCGTTGATGACAATTTCGCGAGCATCGGCACCGATGATCGTTTTCACCCGACCGCCTTGTTTTCGATTGTAATCGGGATCGGCGAAGTACTCCTCCAGTCCAGCTTTATGAGCTTCCGTCTCAAGTATCATCGCCAGGCGCGAACAAAGGGTGCGCTCGTTCACGCCACTTTCGATCAATAACCTCTCTCTTTTAAGAAAAGCCGAGAACGCTTCGTCGAAAATGCCCCGCATCCGTTAGTTCTCCGCGTTCCACAGTTCGTAAATTATTTTGCGCCTATCAAAGGCCTCGGTGCCGCCTTCCATTATGCGAACAATCTTCGCTTGGCATTCCCGACTGTCTATGCTGGCAGCTTGAACCTCAATTTTATCGTCTTCCAAAGCGCACGCTGCGACGATCTCCGAATCTCCGAGGACAGGAAAGTTCGCATTGTGGGTTGCAAATATGAACTGACGGTCGACTTTGATTTCGCGCAGGAGCTTAACGACCTCCTCGTAAACGGTCTGACTGTCGAGGTCGTCCTCGGGTTGATCGATAATCAAAAGGTCGTTCTCGTTTTGGCTCAACAAAAACAGCATCATCGCCGAGGCACGTTGACCGAGAGAGTGAGATTTCAGCGGTCGTCCGTGATACGTCACCTCAAAAGTATTTGGCACTTGGTAGGTCAACACTTCCGAAAGATTATCCCAGATCGCTTGTTTGAAGGCGTCGCTTTTCCCTTTGGTAATTTTCGAAGCCTCCTCCAAGTCCTTATAAATAGCAGCAAAATCAACGTACTTCGCGGCCATGGCCTGAAACGTCTCTTTCTTTATGCCGCTCCCCTTTAGGAGGTTCTCAAGTTTGGCCTGAAAGGCGGCCTTATCGGCCTTGAAAAGCGGCTCGACTTTAAGCGCCTTCTGCGACTGGTTTATTGTATCGAGGGTCGCGCTTATGTTTTTGAATTCATCCAGCCATGCTTGATTCAGATTGGTGACGGCGTTAGCGACCGCCTCTCGTCGTGCCGTCTCCTTAGCTGTTTTTTTTGCCAACTCGCCAATTTCGGCATCGAGTTCACGCTTCCTCGTCGTCAGGGAGACGTAAGCATTAGGCTGTATAGATGTGACACCCTGATCGGAAAGACTTTGAAGCAGTTCCCGCTCGGTAGCCGCAAATTCGTTTTTCATCGAATCCGACGTGCCGGTAAATTCTTCCCGTAGCAGCACCAACTCTGCTTTTAAATCCGTCAGCCGCTTTGCAACTTCCCTAGCGTCCTCCACATTTTTCTTTAAAGCGTCGAGCTTCGCAGAATAGCGTAAGAGAAATTCTTGGTTTGCTTTCGAGGTCGGAACTTCTATTCCCGTAAGTTCCTCGTCCACGCTATCGATCGATTTGCCCAAACCGACAGCCCAATTGTCCGCTGCCTTGTTTACGGTATCGCAAAATTTTTCGTCGCTTTTAAATTCGAGCTGTTTTTCAAGATTCTCCTTGATCCCGTAACGATCAAATTGCTCCAGCCGATACTTAACGTCCTGTAGTTCGGTTTCCCGCTCCTGCTTTTCCTCGATTTCGGTGAACAGCGAAGTGTAAGCGCCGGAGGCCGCAATAACAGCGGCGACATTCTCGGAAATCTTTTGGCGTGCTGCCTTGAGATTCTCGCCAACAAGCTTTTCGACGAGGTCCTGACCAAACCCCTTTCCTGCGGCAGACAGGTCTTTTTGCCCGAAATAGAGGGGTTTCGAGACTACTGTCTCACGTATTGAGATGCCCGATCTCGGCGAACCGTCGACGTAAACGTCGGGCTCATGGCCCAAAATCCTATGTATCTCGTACTTGCCTCCATGCCTATCTGTCGCTTCTACAATGACCTTTCCGCCGCTCCTCAATACGTGCGGCACCAAATCGTTCTTGTAGTCTTTGTCCTGTGCTTTCTCACCGAAAGGAATTGCAAGAGCGAAGCGTAGGCATTCCAGAACGGACGACTTTCCGCTCCCTTGGATGCCGATGATGCAGTTCATGGACGGCGAGAAAGGTACTCTAACGCCGTTCAAAAGCCCCCCCTCGAAGCGGATTGAGTTAACGTGTGAATGAGCTGTCTTAGGAAGCTCTTGGGCTATCCGATACTTTGCATCCTTGAGGGCGAACTTTAGAGCCTCGAATGAATGTTCTCCAACTTTTACGTAGGTTGCCGGTCCTTTGCCAATTTGTTCGAGCGACTTGGGGTCGCTACCTTCTACTTCAGCCGGGTAACGCGGCCACCATTCTTTCATTTGCGATCGCGATTTTTCGCCCGGCTTGTGGGCGGTTCGTACTTTTTGAAACCCAAGGCAATATTTTTGGATGAGGGGATTTGCAGCGAGGTCGATCAGCCGCCCCCCATCGAGTTCATGCCAGAGGCCGCTAGCTTGTTCCACATGCGCGAATATAACAAAAAAGTCGCGGTGAAACGCTTCGAGCTTTTTCAACGTCTCGATCAGATTATCGTTCGTACGACCGTTTTCGTTCTCGTACTGGGCTTTGGATTTCCCGACAAAGACACTACCGAGAAACTGATTGATGTGGTCATGCCCACCTTCTATCCAGTTATCGGAAAAAACTATCAATGTGTGCACCCCGTTGGCACCGTCATTGACCGACAATTCCACCCCTGGCAGAAGTCCTATTCCTTCGCGGCGCGCTTTCCTTCTGAGCGCCTTGAATTCTTCGAGTTCGAATTTGTTGTGATTGGTAATAATGCCGAGACCGATCCCTTCGCTCTTGAGGCGATCGACATAGGCGCCGACGAAGGAATTTTCCTCGCCGCTATATTGAAATTCTTTGTCTGCTTTCGTGTGGAGATGAAAATCCCCCCGAAGCCAAGTGCTTCCGCTCAAGAAAGTATTATCTGCAATAACCTCCATGTTTCCTCCCGCCGACAGAAGCTAGGAGAATACATACAGCCTTAAAAACTACAACCTTAAGCTAGGGTAATTTCCATAAATTGCAACGCGACAATCGCTGTACAGATTGGCTGCTCAACGATAGGCGATAACGGCTTGCCTGTCTAATTCCGCGGCTGGTACCAGCTTATAGTGTCGCTCCTCGACTACTTTGACCTGGCCATCATCTAAGGCAAGCTCGAACAGAGCGACAATACCGTCAGACATAAATTGAGCCGATACCGAGCGACAACGCATACCTGGAAACTTTTGCTCGGCAAACAGGATGTCTTGGGAGGTTTGAACGACACCGATCTGATCGTTTCCGCCCTTGGCTTGAACCGGAATCACATAATGACAACCATGTTTGTCGAGACCGATGTAAAGCTCGTCTATCTCGATTTGGCCGACGCCTTTGACGGTGGTTCGTAGGTGGTTTTGTAAGCTGTAAGTCGTGAGGCCGAGAAACGTGTCGATCAATCGATTGTAGCGCACGATTGCAAGAAGCGCCTGCTCGTCGTCAAGCGCATATGCTCTGATAAGCTCCGGCGTCGCATCGGGAATCCCGATGGCGATAAGGCTTTCGTTCGGAACGATCCGGGTGATCTTCACCAAACGAAATCTGTATTTGGCTCTGCCGGCACCCTCTATTATCCACTCCAACCCCTTCGGCTGCGTGTCGATAATTTTCTGCGGCAGCGGATATCGAAAGCGGAACGAGTAAATCAGGTCTCCCAGGTTCTTCGGGAGGTGGATATCGAGCGCGGCGGCTTCGTCCTCGATTTCGGTGCGTTCGAATTCGAAATCCTGAACGCCCTTCTCCCAATGTTTGAAGAAGATGCTTTCGATGAGGACACGATAACGATTATTGGCCGGATCTGGCTTAGGCATTGACGACTTTTAAGCGTCCTCTCAGCGCCTCGATCTCGGATTGCTTACGCTTCTTCGCACCGCTTTTGCGGTCCCGCTTGGAATTCGGTTTCTTCACCCCGAAATGTTCGGCTGCCTCCGAAAGCTCCATGTAGAGCAAAGCCTCGTCGCCAAGATGAGTGACTCCAGCGGGGCGCTGCGGCTTCATGCCCAGAGCCTTTACAACCGTCGAAGCGATCGCGCGTGCGAGCGGAGGCGGCACGGCATTGCCGATTTGCCTTGCGCCGTGCCATTTGGTCGAATGCAAACGGAACCAGTCGGGGAAACCGTGTAGACGGGCCATTTCGCGAACGGTGATACAGCGTGCGTGTCCGAAATGGATAGGGCGCGGGCTTGTGAACGCACCGCGAGCACCGTCCGTACCAGCGCGAAGAGTGTTCGAGAGCCCTACTGGAGACAGCTTGAAAAAGCGGCTGATCGGTTCGACGTGCCCCTGCTCCGTCTCACCGAAACGACGCTTTGAAATATCGGTGTGAACCGTGCGCGCACTAGATGTCAGAATTGCAGGATTCCAGTCGCGCACATAACCGTAGTGCCAAGCATCGTTCGTTATGCAGCGCATTTCAGCGGCATAGTTGGACGGCTCTTTGAAAGCAGACGTTTTAACGGCGTCCGTTTCCATGAGGGTTTCGAACCTGTCGGCGTCCGGCAAATCCCCCATAGCATCCTTGCAGTTAGGGCCGTCATTAAGACCTTGCATATGGCGCTTGCCGTCGGCGGGATTCGTCGTCGCCAAAGGATAGTCGGGAATTTCATGGCCGATTTTAGCACCGAACAAGATCAAGCGCTGGCGGTGCTGCGGAACTGCATAGTGTGCGGCATCGAGCACCCGCCAAGGCATACGGACCTTGTAGCCGCGATCCTCGAAAGCCTGGACGAGTTCGTCGAGAAACTTACGGTGCTTACCTACCGTGAGACCCTTCACGTTTTCGAAAACGAAGGTCTTCGCATCGAGTTCTGCCACCAGACGCACGAAATCTAGAACCAAACCGTTACGTGGGTCGTCGAGAACGCGTTGACCGATCATCGAGAAACCCTGACAGGGAGGGCCACCAAAGACGCAATCGACTTCACGGTCGCCGATGTTGGCCAGCTTACGGATTTCTGCGCCTGTCAAATCCGATACGGAATGGGGAATAACCACCGTATCAGGGAAATTGAACTCATGAATAGCACAGTGTATCGGGTCGATTTCCACCGCAGCCGCGACGTCGAAGCCAGCTTGCTCGAAACCCAGGCTCATACCCCCTGCACCCGCGAACAAATCGATTCCGAGAGGACGTGCAGCGTTTGTTTTCTTTGATGTTTTTCGATTCGTCATATAGGGAGCTTATAGAGCCGATTCAGCTTTGTCGATCGAATTCTTGACGGGGCCCAAAAAATTCCCCAAGCGTGTTAAAACCGCATCCATGTCTCTAAGTTCGCATTGCCAGACAACATGCGTGCCCCACCCTAATTCTTCCAAGCGATTGAGATTCCTCAGATCGCGCGCTTTGTTGGTCTCGATTTTCGGCACCCAATAATCGTTGCGAGATTTGGGGGCACGCCCTTTCGAGCAATCGTGGCCATGCCAATAGCAGCCATGGACGAAAATCACCTTCTTGTGACTTGGAAACACTATATCGGGCGATCCGGGTAGGTCTTTTCGGTGGAGACGAAATCTATAACCGAGTGCAAAAAGCGACTTGCGTACCGCTGTCTCCGGCCCCGTATTCTTTGTTTTTACGGATTGCATAATCCGTCGTCGTTGTTCTGGGGTTCTCGTATCGGTCATAAGAACAAGGTAGGTTTTTCGCCAGCGTTTCCATCGCTCGCCACCTAAATTTGCGTTTCAAATTATGAAAACAGCACGGTCATCTGCTTTTGCGTCACTGCCTCCGGGTCTACCGGATCGGGGAAATTTGCCGCCATGATCCGCGCCGCCATCTTCTGGCTAAGGGGGGTTTCAAAGACGATCCGGCAAGCCTCGGCCCATTCCATGCCCTCTGCCCGCATGCAGACAAGCCGGTAAACGGTGCTGGTGCTGCGCTCGATCATGATAACTGCCGCGCCTCTTCCAGCTGCCAAACATGGACATGCAGCCGGTGCGCATGATTCCGCGCCTCGCATCCCAACTGGTGAATATTCATCGAGACGGTCTTCAGGTCGAAGGCGTTCAGATAAATCATCCAGTTCCGGTTATGAGCTGATAGACCGGCGTCCCGCTCCACGTTGCGGATATTCTCGATGAAACGTCGGGCGTGCTCGATGCGGGCTTGCAACTCGTCAAGATGGGCCGAAAGATCGTCCGTGATCGACGGCGGCAAAGGTGTCGGTGCGGTTTCGACTGCAAGAGCGGCGGGAACGGTCGCGGGCAGGATCGCCGCTGCGCCTATCATCTTCAATGCATCACGGCGCTGCCTGTCGATCATGGTCAATCTCCGCTCTTCGTCAGCGCATGGTACGGCGTAACGATCAGCCTGTGAATCCATCAGGCGATCAATTCTTGCAGCACTTGAATTGGCGAAGGATTGCAGGCTAAGCCCTGCAACCCTGCCACGTGGCGAACGCGGGGGCAGAGTGTCAAGGGCGATACCGGAGCCACGCGCAACGCGTAGCGGGAGCATGGCGAGGATATCGGGCGAAGCCGAACCCTTTACACGGCGTTGGGGCAGCGCCCCAGTCTTGCCATAGCCCGCTGACCGCCAGGTGAGACCGCTATGGGTCGATGGATGCAAGGAGAGCGAAATCTCCTTGTGCGTGGTCCACCGGCAAGAGGGTGGTCGTGGTCAAAGGTGCGAAAACCATTGTCAGATTCCAAGGGCAGGAACGCTCTTGGTCGAATGGGTCAAGGGAAGAAGCGAAGTCTTCCTTGTCATGGGTGTCGGGAGCAGGAACGCGCCTGACTGGCAATCAAACGGCCACAACGGTTGTCCATGGTTCGGTGCTGGTGGAGAGGGAAATCTCCAAGACCAGCTCGTGATCGACCGGCGAAACGGTCGAATGGCGCATGAAGGCTCAATGCCGAAATGCGCCACAGCCGGAGGGGATGCAACGGGGAGCGCGCCAGCGGGCTCCCCTTGCCAAGATTTGCGGTACTACACCGCACATCTTGCACTTCTCCGTAATCTCCGAATGATCAGGGAGGAGTCCAAAGGGGCTCGAAAGCAAGTACTATATCAGCTCGATCAGGCTTGTCTTCCCAAACGAGGGTGCCGTCATCGGTAATGTCTGTGACATGGTGGCCTTCGGTCAGCCGGTAATACCCCATGGCGAGATGCGTCGCGCGAACGCGCCTAACCGACAAGATGCCCCAGGTTTGCCAAAAATCATCCGTTCGGACGGCGAAGCACAGGCCGCCCCGAGTTCTCGTACTGGGAAAGGCCACGGCTTTGACTTCAGGCAACTTCTCGAACACGGCCTTGGCTATCGTGGACGAGAGTGCATAATCGTCTTCCCTGTTGGTGAGAACCTCCAGAAGAAACGCATCGGCAATCAGGATTGACTGCACCTGATCTCGTTCGCTGGCGTTCAGCGCGTTCGACACTGCCTGAGAGGCGTCACCGGTCATAAGACCACGTCCGGTTCGCTGAATCTGCGAAAATTCGCCGAGAGGGGCTATCCGCAGACTTTGCCCCCGTAAGATTTGAAACTCGCTGAGCAGGACGCTCTGGTCATCGATATGTGTCTCGCCGAGCGCAGTGTCGACGCGGTCGGCCAAGTAGATGACAGAGAATCCTTCCGGGTTGGCCCGGCCCAGCTTCGGACGAGATTTCTTATTCCAGATCGTATCATCGGCGTTCGATATTGCCTCATCAGACTGGAGCGGTCGCGCCCTCCTGTATCGCCAGCCTCCGCCCCAATCCAATGAAACGATGGGATGAGCCATGACAAGACGACGAAGAAAAGCTTGCTTTGCATCCTCCGACTTTCCGGAAAAAGCCCCGATCTCAGAAACGAGTTCGTCAATCGGCAGGGGTGGAAATTTTTCGGCGAGAGTCTGTAGTGTCATTCAATTATTCTAAACTCCGGACCTCCAATTTCAAACCAAAGAAGTCGAATTAATCGCGTGGGCGGGGTTCCGGGGCGGCGTGCGGCAGATTCCGCCGCGCGCGGGGCGGACGGAAAGAGCGAGAGCCATGCAATGAAAATGAAGCATGTATCGGCCTGTTAGGCTGCAATCAGGTTTCCGCTGGTAAGCAATGCGTGCTCGTCCGTAAGACCGGTTACCCCTGTGAGCGTGGCAACCTGCACAAATCCGTTAGCCCCACCATCGTGATCGATTTTCAGAATGCTGTTACTGCCGCTCGTGGTGATCTGGACGAAATCCGTGATCGCGCTTGTAAGCGGATCGTAGCCGTCCAGAAGATCGGAGATGTCGATTTTGTCTCCCTGCGCCGTCGAGAAGTCGGTGATGACATCGATGTTGTTGAAGGCCGAACCACTTTGGAAAACAAACTTGTCTGCCCCGGTCCCACCAGTCATCGTATCCAGGCCATCATCGCCATACAGGGTGTCGTCGTTGGCATCACCATAAAGCGTATCGTTACCGATGCCGCCATTGATCTGATCGTTGCCATTGCCGCCGTTGATGGTGTCGGTTCCCGAGCCGCCGTGCAGAGCGTCGTTGCCGTTGGCCCCGCTGATGGTGTCATTGCCGCCTCTACCAAAAATCGTATCTGCGCTGCTCGTGCCTGCTGTAGTTTCCGCACTGCTCGCACCCCAAACCCAAGTTTGATAATTGAGCAGATCAGCCTTGAAACCATCGCTGAATTGCAAGAATTCAATCTTATTGTTTGGCGATACCGCGCGTTGGGCGTCGATGTAGATCACGTCCGAATATCCGGCAAAACTTATGTAGGTTTGAGTTGCGCCCGAACTGCTCAGACTAATATTCTCAGTAGTGAAAACACTATCCAAAACGATCTTGTCAGTGCCACCGGTATCGTAGACAACATCCTGCTCAAATCCGGCGTTGAAGACGTAAGTGTCATCTCCTAAATAGCCGTAGAGACTGTCATACCCAGCAAGGCCGTTTAAAGTATCGGCCCCATTCGTGCCGTACACCGCCTCGCCGCCAGCGGTTCCCTTAAACAACAGTGATCCAAGCAGATCGACGCTCGATCCGTCAGAGAAGATTAGCGATTCTACCTCGTTGTACGTATTCGTACCATTTTGAATGTCATAGAAATGATTCTGAAGAAATATATCGTGGGTCGTCCCAAGGTGTATAATCAGAGTGTTGCTCCAAGCTTCGAAACGGACATCCTCCGCAGCAAATGCCGAGCTAAGCACAATCTTATCGTTGCCGGATGTGTCGTAAATCCACGTTTGGCCACCTTCATTTCCAAAGACATATGTATCGTTGCCCTCATAGCCGTAAATACTGTCATATCCACCTTTGCCTATGAAGGTATCCGCGTTTTTAGTCCCATAAAGAGCGTCCCCGGCGCTCGTGCCGGTGAACGTCAAAGGTCCCAATAAATTAATCACGGTATTGTCCGCGAAGCTTATTGTTTCGACCTCACCATAACTGTTCGTATTGTTGTCTAGATCTCTGAATTGATTGATGACCCATATGGAATCGGTTGCACCCACATAGATCATGAGATCGTAATTCGATTTTATCAGCCTCACGTCCGCCGGATTAATTCCTGAAAGGAATTCAATGGTATCCGTCCCACTGGAGTCGTCGATGGATTTGTTACCGGATACCGATGCAAACCTGAATACGTCGTTTCCAGCTCCTCCGTAAAACCAGTCGTCACCGCTACCGCCAATAAGAATGTCAGCGCCATTTCCACCCGACAATATATCGTTGCCGCTACCGCCATCCATCAGGTCGTCGCCGTCTCCGCCGTCCAGGTAATCGGTATCATACCCCCCGAACATTTCGTCATTTCCTCCCTCCCCGTAAAGCGAGTCAGAACCATTGTAACCGGCTATAAAGTCGTCGCCGTCTCCGCCGGAAATGCTCTCTCCGATCGAACTGCCACCCAAATTGTCGGAAAACGCGGTTGGGGTGTATTGCGGATCGATCTGAACAATCGCCGCGCTCGAAATCTGCGGCCAAGAAGACGACGGTAGCGCGACGTGAATTGCATCGTTGAGGGCAGAAATTTCATTTGCTGTAAGCGCTCGGATATCGAGTATGGAATTTAGCGCACTTGCAAAACTGAACCAATAAGACTGGGGATCGGTCGCGGTAGCGGCCTCTATTCCAATATCTTCGAGTGCGTCTTCGGAAAGAAGGCCGCCTATGACTTCACCCGTGGCCACGCTATAGTGCGGGGGCTGCTCAAAAATATCACCAGCGACTTGAGAAATGAGCTGCCCTTTAAAGCTCTCCAAAATATATGCAAAATTTTCCGTGATAGTTTGGCCCTGACCTATCGTGCTGGGATCGGTGCCGGAACTAAGGTTCAGGTAATTGTCATCAAGCAACAGCTCAATGAAATTCAATTCGCGAGCATCCACCCACGGACCGCGTGAAGTTGGACTGACGCCGTCAACTCCTGCCCAAGCAAACAGAATTTCCTTCACTTCGTCATTGAGGGCTTCCGTGTCACCAAATTTCGCTGTTGACCAAGAACCGTAAAAGTCAGCGACGAGATCGCGGAGGTCAGTGTCGGAACTCATCTTTACATGAAGGTCTTCGATGCGCCCGAAACCCTTCAATGTAGGAAGAAAGTAGACCTCTTCAGAGATCGGCGTTTGCGACAGTGAAATTGAGTCCACGCCATCATTTCGAAACCAAACATCAGAAATGGTGCGGATCTGTCCGTTACGGGTGAACGTGGAGGTGTCAGTCACCTCGTTCTCGTTCAAAAACGTGTTGGTCAGAGCGGTGGAATTGAGACTAATCTCCGTGATATTTAAACTTCCAAGCGTATGTAACTCGCCTGAATCAGTTTGACCGTCCGCATCGGCGTCAATCCATACCCTGAGATTTGACCAGTTTGCGTCCGCAGTGGTGATTTTGTTATCGCTGTTTGAGTCAAGCGAAGCAAGATAAGCAAAGCCGTCACTGTAAGTCGCAGAATTCCCGAACAGCTCGCTTTGATTGTCGATGATTCCGTTGCTGTTCTTATCCCAGGCCAGCAATCCGTCTCCGCCGGTAATCCAGCCGGTTCTCTCTGCAAAACCGTCATTATCAAGATCAAAATGAACTTTCGAGGCTGAGCTAGTGAAGCCTAGTTTAGTCACCTCGATACCGTCGCCATCGATATCCAAGACCAATGGCGAATTGGCGTTTGGCGCGCGGTCCCAAAGCCCTATCGCTGGCTTGATCCATTCAGGCAGCAATAGATTGCCAACCCACGGTATATTTAAAGTGCGGTCCGACGCAGGTGATATCCAGCCGTCATCCAGGGTTGCGGGAGGAAGGCCCGCCGCTGCCAAGGCAATATCGGCGGCGCTGTTACTGTTCTGGGTCAGTGGGCCATAGTCCCATTGCCCGGCCTTGATGGCATCCATGGCATCCTTAATAGCTTGCCACTGTGCCGATAGATCATCATCGCTTGCGATGACTTCGTGTTCATCATTGTTATCGCGATCCCAGTCAGCCGTTGTGTCGTCGTACGCGCCATGAATGGTGTCTAGATAGCCAAAACCAACAACCGGCAACGGAGCCATAGATATAGAGGGACCGCCTCGCGCATACCATTGGTCACCATTGCTATCGGTATAGACGATATATTTGTGATAAACTGACACACCATCAACGGTAATCAGCGGCTTGTACCGAACCTCGATCGTTTCTGTCATAAAATTCCTCTAAAGAGTATTTATAATTAAAGTTGCTCTAATTTGATCAAGTTTGTCGTCATTGAAATCCAGAGAGACCACATAGGTGTAAGACACGCCATACAGGATCGCCATTCCTGCAAAACCTGCTCTTATGTTCTGGTAAGCCGAGATGTGTTTATCGAACATCTTAACCTGTTTAGGCGTACGGCTTGTATTTTTGCTGAGTTCTAAGCCAGACTGCGCAATGACGGCCAAAGCGTCTTTTTCAGACATCCCGATTTTGAAAAAGTCGGTTGCGTCGGAAGTCGCGTCAAGCGCCCAACGACTTGTGCCTTGCGGGTAGATATTTCTGTGTTCGTAGGCATTCCGCAGCAAGGGAGGCAGACTATACAAGTATCCATAGTGAAGTATCACTACAGCAAAACAGATGATTAGAAATAATCCCGAAAAAAACTTCTTCTTTGTAAATTTATTCATCAAAAACCCAAGCTGACAAAATCTATAGTAGTATTTTGTTTCAATCTCGGGTTGGATGGGAAGAACGTAAATAAATTAGTCCACAGATCAATGTATGGATCGCTCGCTTGTATCAGCATTGTCATCGACAAAACTGAATTCTTGCGGTCCGCAATATCCCCTTAGTAAGCAAAGGTTCGACGTGGCGAGAACTAGGAAAAGTCTTTGGCTTTTTGACACCGTGTCCATTATGTACGGCGTCAAGAGTCTTCAGATGCCATCAGCAATGTCACTAACGTACCGCCTGATAAGAACGTCTGGTCGAGCGGCGCAAACAATCCATTCGGAAGCTTTTTGCTGTTCGCCGCAGCCACCGTTACGACGAACATATGTATCGTCCGCTCTTTGAGCAGAGCCCCCCGAGGCTTTCCCTTCTCGCCCCGAATACCTATTGCTTCGTAGAGCATATGCGTGCCGTCGATCATGCCAAACGCCTTTGTCATTCCGATAGGTGTCAATGCCTTCTTTAGCGGACAGGAACGGCACTCCCTGCGCTTGCGATTGCCCAGGCGGTAATTGCGTATGCATGTTTCGTTAGACGCGCACTCTGCGAGTAAATCGTAAAATTCCATGCCTGGCCCAATCTCGTCAGGAGATTGCGAAACAACCGGTGATTCTAAACCGGCGGTGTAATGCCAGCGGCGAAACTCTGGTTTCAATAATCGCTTGCGCAGATCGAGATAGACGGCTCGCACCGTTTTGGGCGTAAGCTGGGTAGCCTGCGCAGCTATCTTTATGGGAACCGCATTGCTGAAGAAATAGGCCAGCCAAGCCGACTTCATGTAATCAATCTTGCTGTGGGAACGAAGACGTTTTGGAGATCGAGAGAGTTCGGGCACCACCGCCTCATCAGGACATTTTGTCGATATCGTTTTTAAGAAGATATTTCAAAAGGTTAAATCCGTTGCTTTTGGTGGTCTTCTTCCAAAATGCATTAGATTGAACGCAACCAAACTTCCCGCGCATCGATTTTGCTGGCAGCTTTATAGTGGGTGTTAAGTCTTTACTCCCGGTTAAGGCATTGAACTAGCGCTTTTAATCTAAGCACGAGGTGGCCATGCAGACGTGTTACCAGATTCATACTAGGATTAAATTCCTTGAATGTTCTTCCTTCGTTCTTTATACTTGGCCTCTTGATCGATCGGCCAAGAAGAAAGGAGCCCAGTCATGAGCAATGATAACCTGACCGGCCTTTTTGAGCTGGCGGACCGGAAAGATAGCAGCGTGCAACCGGCGCTCCCGGCGCACGGCCTGGAGGTTTCAAAGTATCTGCCCGAGATCGCGGATTTTGAGATCACTGAAGCTCAGAAGATCGAGCTTTTGGAGACGCTGTGGTCGATCATGCGTTCGTTCGTCGAACTTGGAGTCAATGTGGATTTCTGTGAGCAACTTTTTCAGGATTCCGAGGAGTTTCCTGCTCCACAGCCCGCCGATGTAGACTGGCTTCCTTCAGCGTCAACGGAGAAGCCATCTGACCGGCAGCGAAAGGAAACTTAGCCCATGAGAGACAACAGCGATAAAGAGGCGGTGATCTATTGCCGCGTATCGAGCATCAAGCAAACCACAGCTGGCGACGGTCTCAAATCCCAGGAAACGCGTTGCCGCGAATTCGCACGGATGAAAAATTACGCTGTCGTTCAGGTGTTCGTTGACGACGTTTCGGGAAGCCTGACGGAGCGACCCGGCATGAAGGCGATGCTTGCCTTTATGCGAAAACGCCGCGCCAGTGGCACGGTCGTCATCATCGACGACGTGTCTCGCCTCGCTCGCGGACTTCAGGCGCATCTGGAGCTACGGGGCATGATTGCCAATGCCGGTGGCGTGTTGGAATCACCCTCCATCGAATTCGGAGAAGATCCGGATTCCATCCTGGTCGAAAACCTTCTTGCCAGCGTCTCACAGCACCAACGCCAGAAGAATGGCGAGCAGACGAAGAACAGGATGAAAGCGCGCGTCCAGAACGGCTACTGGGTGTTTCAAGCGCCCACCGGTTACAAGTATCACCGCGTTCCAGGGCGCGGCATGATGTTGAAGCGCGATGAGCCTGTCGCCTCTATCGTTCGGGAAGCGTTCGAAGGGTACGCCACTGGACTTCTTGAAACACAGGCTGATGTAATGCGGTTCTTGCAAAACCATCCGATCTTTCCAAAGGATGGTAGTGGCATCGTCCGCAATCACCGCGTCAATCAACTCCTGACGCAGCCTGTATATGCGGGCTACATTGAAGCACCCAAGTGGGGAGTTTCGCTCCGTGTGGCCCAGCATGAGCCGATAATCACCTATCAGACGTTTCAACAGGTCCAGCATAGGCTGAACGGGGGTGGATACGCGCCCCGGCAGAAAAACGTCAACCGGGATTTCCCGTTGCGTGGGTATGTGGCATGCGGGGACTGCGGGTCGCCGCTGACAGCTTGCTGGTCGTCCGGTTCACATAAGAGCTATCCCTATTACCTGTGTCCGAAGCGCGGATGCGATAGCTACGGCAAATCGATCCGCCGAGAAAAGATAGAAGGCGAATTTGAAGAGCTTTTGAAAAAGGTCCGACCGACAGAGGGACTGTTTCGGGTCGCTCGGGCTATGTTCAAAGAATTGTGGGATGGCCGACTTGAACAGGCTCACGCCCAAACGAAACTATTATCGATACAGCTGACGAAGATTGAAGGTCAGGTTGCTCAGTTTCTGGAGCGGATTCTCGATGCGAATGTTCCCAGCGTGATTGCCGCTTACGAGAGCCGTGTGGAAAAACTGGAAGCAGAAAAACATCTTATCAGAGAACGCATGGAAAATGCCGCACGTCCGGCAAGAAGCTTTGACGATACACTTAGAACGGCGCTGGATTTTCTCTCAAACCCTTGGAATCTTTGGAAATCAGGTCGACTGGAGGATCGGCGAGCGGTGCTGAAACTCGCATTTGCTGAGAGACTGCGCTACATGCGAAATGAAGGATTTAGAACGGCAAATTTGTCTTTACCGTTCAAGGTTTTAACGCAGATTTGCGGTGAAGAAAGAGAAATGGCGCACCCGAAGAGATTCGAACTCCTGACCCCCAGATTCGTAGTCTGGTGCTCTATCCAGCTGAGCTACGGGTGCGTCTGCAGTGGCGGCCGTGCCGCTTGCGTGGGCGGTTCTCTAAAG
>Ga0207426_1001337_pt1 | contig 20930 bp, 21 predicted proteins | sample AraplaMF_Cvi_mMS_FD_184265 | JGI IMG/M metagenome (GOLD analysis project Ga0207426, IMG submission 184265) | Arabidopsis root microbial communities from the University of North Carolina, USA - plate scrape MF_Cvi_mMS (SPAdes) (version 2) | ecosystem: Host-associated > Plants > Roots > Endosphere... | reverse complement strand
CGCCGCGGCCGGCCACCGAAAAACGGAGCCTCCGATCTCCACACCGGCTGATCACCGACCACCACCACCGTGCCAGGTGGGGAATTTTACTCCGGCGGAAATGGGGATTCTTCAGCCGGCATTGACACTCGCGATGCCAGAGGTAGCCGATCGGCACGCTGATGCGCAGTTCGCCGCGCCGTGCCTTGGCCCGAGCGGCATCGAGCATCCGGACCCGCAGCACGCCGAGTTCGAACTCGCTGATGCTGCCCTTCATGCCCAGCAGCAGCCGGTCGTTCGGCCGGCAGGGATCGTAGACGCCGTCCAGGTCGATCACCCGCGCGTCGACCAGGCCGCAGAGCTCGAGCAGGTGGTGCCAGTCGCGGCCGTTGCGGGCGAGCCGGGAGGCGTCGAGGCACAGCACGGCACCGACCTCGCCAGCGCACAGCCAGGCGACGAGCCGCTCGAAGCCAGGGCGCGCCGCCATCCCGCTGGCGGAGCGCCCGAGGTCGTCATCGATCACCTCGACGTCGCGGAAGCCGCGGCGTCGCGCGACATCGACGAGCTCGTACTGTCGCCGCTGGCTCTCGAGGTTGCCCTGCACCTGCGCTTGGGTGGACTGCCGGACATAGACCACCGCCCTGCGCTTCAACACCGCTGCCGGCAGAAGTTCAGCGCTGGTCATCGTCATGCTCCTCGGCCACGACGCCGGCGGCCTCCAGCAGCAGGTTGGCCAGCCGGGCGAGCACGGCCCCGCGCTCGGACGGGCTCATCCCCCGAAGCCTCGCGGAGTCGAGCGCCATGCTGAGCTGCCGCGGGGCCGTGATCGGCGGCGAGGCTATTGGCCGGGACGACATCATGCTCCTCCAGGACGATGATCGGATCGTCTGGGGAGCTTCGCCTGGAACCGCGCTCAGCCAGCAGGTGATGGAGATCGATCAGCGCGGACACCGCCACGCGCGGCGCGCCGATGGCCATTCCGGCGCAGGCGACCGGATCCAGCATCCAGGTCGCCACAACGATGACGACGCCGGGCGCCACCTCGACGTGAACACACTGGCCGCCAGCGCGGCGTTCGCTGTAGTGCCGCCGAACTCGACGCCCATGCAGCGGATGCCAGCGGTAATGGATCTCGACCTCTGCCTCGACATGGGCAGAATGACCCAACGATTGCTCTCGGGCGCCGCAACTGGACCTTCGCCGGCAGCGACGCCGGCGGCAGGCGCGCCGCCGCCCTCTACACCATCATCGAGACGGCGAAGATGAGCGGCCTTGATGTCGAGGCCTATCTCGCCGACGTCATCGCCCGCATCGCCGACCATCCGATCAATCGCATCGACGAGCTCCTGCCGTGGCATTGGCGGCCCCTTCGTCAGGCCACCCCTGCCTCCTGAGCCGCGGCCTTCGGCACTCGCATACGTCCGATCCGGTGGAGCGTCGGCTATTCGTGACCGCCCGGTGAGGGCCGCCTTGTGTGACGGCGGTGAAGATCGGAGGTCAAAGGGGTAATCCTAGGAGTAGCCCTATGACGACCGCGAGCTGAGGTGCTGCCTCTGGTGGAACGTCGCCGGCGCTGGTCACGGGAGGAGAAGGAGTAGATCGTCGCCGCCTCCTTCGAGCCTGGCGCGACGGCATCCGAGGTGGCGCGGCGCGCTGGGATCCACACGAGTCAGCTGTTCCGCTGGCGCAAGGAGCTTTGCGAGCGGGCCGATGTCGCCGAGCAGCGCCTTGGGGCTTGTCACGTTCACGGCCTTGCGGGGCGCCCGCGGGCAGCGTAGCGGTAGCCATGAGCCCGCGCCTGACTATGCCGGTTATCGCTTTCCATCCGACGTGATCCATCGCGCCGTCTGGATGTACCTGCGCTTCACCCTGAGGTAGCGCGACGTCGAGGACCTGCTCGCCGAACGCGGCATCGAGGTATCGTACGAGACGATCCGTCGGTGGGTGAGCGCATTCGGCCCGAGGATCGGCCAGAGCCTGCCCGCGCAGCGGCCGGCGCCGCGCCGGTGCTGGCACCTCGATGAGTTGTTCGTCCGGATCGGCGGCAAATCGATGTACCTCTGGCGGGCCGTCGATGCCGAGGGCGAGGTGCTGGTTCAGACCAGGCGAGACGCGGCGGCCGCCCGCGAGCTGATGCGCAAGCTCCTCCGGGGGCAGGGTATTGCCCCAACCATCTGGGTGGCCGACATGTATCCGGCTTACGGCGCGGCGCTTCGTGGCCTGCGGCTGGACGGGACACCCCATCTTCGAGGCAAGCGGCTGAACAACCGAGCTGAGAGCTCGCACGTCCCGGTCCGGCGGCGGGAGCGCAAGCTGCAGCGGTTCAAATCGGCGATCATTCAGCCGAATGCGGGATTTGCCTAGCGGCGGCCATCCGATTTCACACCAGCATCTCCCTGCCCACGCACTACCTCCCGGTTGAGAGTCGGCAATCGATGATCGTCCAACCCCGCGCCTTGAGAATGTCGAGCTCCCCATCTGCGAAAGCGTCCCACCGCATGGCGAGGCACAAGAGATGGGTCGGCCGCGTCATCGCGACATAGTGCAGCTTCAAACGCCCGAGCATGCGGGTACCTTCGAAGACCAGCTTACCCTTCCTGTTGACTCTGGCGCCGCCCTTCCTCTGGCCGAGCAGCCATGGTTTCAGCTCACTCAGATGATGGCCATAATAATAGCTGTCGAGCACCAGCGTCGTCGTGTGTGTCTCGCCCTTCACCGAGTGGATCGAGCCCAGCCGCACCCGCACCTGTGGCGCATCGGCAGGATAGGGAAAGAGATTCCCACTAAGAGGCGCAGCTGCCACCTCGCCCTCCTTCGGAGGAAGCAGCGCCGGCCAAGCGAGGAAGTTGCTCGCCTCGCCATTCAGCGCGGGCGCACCACTCAGCTGCTTGACGATCGCCTCGACGAAAGGAAGCGCATCGGCCTTCCACACTGCTTCGTTGATTGCGCCCTGTGTTCCAAGCACGATCTCCAGCAGCGCCAGATAGCTTTCAAGCGCGGCTGTGTCGGTGAGCATCTCGACCAACAGCCGGTGCGACGATCGACGCGCGATCCGTCTATTTGTGCCACCGGCAAGCTCGCTTGCTCCCAATAATGCGGATGCGACCGCATTGACGAGACGGTCGCAGTTGCCGCTCGCCGTCATTTCGAACCGCGCCCGCGCCAGATATTGGGCGAAGCTCGCCGGAGCCGCCTCCTTGCGCGCGCAGTTCGGATCATAATGAGGCGCATAGTGACCCATCGCATGGGGAACCCGGCCATTCTCGTCGAGCTGATGGACCCCCGCGACGGCGGTGAACACGCCGCCGTTGAGCGCCGCCGCGTCAAAGCTTGCGATCAGATGCGCGCCATAGCGGGGCAGGACCGCCTCGACCGATGCATCATCGAAGAGGAAGATGGTCGGCGGCTTGGGATCCGCGGCGACATGGGCAGGCGATGGCCCGGCGCCGACCAGCGCCTGCGGCGTAACGCCCATGCCCTTCACCTCATCGGCCAGCGCCTGACAGAAGCGATAGCTGCGCGGCATCGCGTGGATGATCGCACCAGGAAACGGATCAGTGGCGGCGCCCTCAAGTCCAAGGCGCGCATAGATCGCTTGGTTGGAGTCGCCGAAGCGCTGCCGACGCGAGGGGGCATCGCCAGCGCAGAAGATACGATGAAGGAGTGACGACTGCTCCTCACTATTGTCCTGCGCCTCGTCAATGAAGACGAGTGGAAAGCGTTGGCGCAGGTCGTGCGCCACCTCAGGCCGCTTGCCTAGAAGCTCGTTCGCCCACACGAACATCTCATCGAAGCAGAGATAGCCCTGCTCGCTGGAGGCCCGCGCGACTTCGACCATCGCCTGGTAGGTCGGCGTGTGTGGGCCGAGCTTGCCCTTGTTCCCGCCTGTATAGTCCAACTGGGTGTAGATGAGAGCGGCGTGAGTCAGTCCGTTCTTCTCCAGTGCCCACCGCGTGTTGCGCTCGAGCATGCTCCAGCGCTTTGCTAGCGCGATCTGGGTATCGATGCAGCGCACCTCGATTCCTTTCGCGCGCAACCAGGGGAGCGCCAGATATTCGTTCACGAACGAGTGGATGGTGCCGACGAAATGCGGATATCGCGTCAGCGTGATGCCGGCCGCCGAATGATTGAGCTTGGTGTTGATCTCATTGCGCGCCGCATTCGTGTGCGAGAGCACGCAGATACCTTGCTGACGGTGCGGCCAGCGCATTGCCAGCACCGCGAGCTTGGCGACCAACAGCGTCGTCTTGCCGCTGCCTGGGCAAGCCTCGAAATCGACTGTCTCCAGGTTGAGCATGGCCTTCAGACGGCTGTCGTCACCGTCGACCGGTGCAAAGCCATCGGGCCCGAGCCCCATTAATTCGGCCGCCCAGGCAACATCTTGCTCCCTGATCAGATCCGCGAACACGTCGCTCATTCCGCTGCCATTGCCTCGGCGGTCTCGGGCGTTTGCTTGGTCTCGAACGGCGCGGTGACATGCGCGATGGCGGAAACGACATAGGGCGGAAGCTGCTGGCTCAGCCCCTTGACATCGAGCGCGCCTGCCTTCACCTGCTCCTCGAGCAACTCGGCCATATGTTGGGCGGCGATCGCCTTCGATGCCCCCGCGACTTCGAACTGGGCATAGACATGAGAGGCGAGCGTGGGCGCGTCGTACCCCTTATCGACGAGCGCCTGATACATTGCGTCCGCCGTCGCCATCACTTGGTCCCTGGTTACCTTTCCAGCATGAAGCCGGTCATCGTCGAGCGCTAGCGCTGCCGCGCGCCAGACGAGCTTCCCCAATCCATGGAAGGCAAGGTCATATTCCAGCGTCCATTCGTCGGCAACGAAGGTCTCGACTTTCTGGCCGGAGGCCTTCTCCCGACGCTCCTTGCGCCGCTGCTCCAGACCGCCGGCGGGAAAGTCCGCCTTGATCCGCCATTGCCGCTTCGATTGCGGGCGCTCGGGCACAGGGTCGTCCTCCTTAAGCTTCCCCACGATCCAGGGCGCCATGTCGGGCATTACGTCCATGTCGGTCACACATGCGACCGGGATGTTGACAATCCCGTCCTTCGCCGGGTTCTCGCGCATGAAAATGCGGGCATAGCGTCCCAGCCCGACGCCACCGACATTGACTACTGACACCCCATGATGGTGGAAGTCGCGGCCAAGCAGCCGCGCGATGTCCGGCAGCAGGATATTCTCGGCATCGCCTTCCACCACCAGCACCGCGCGCGCGAAGAACAGATTCGCCTTGGTGACGTCGAGAAAGCGCTCTAGGAAGCGGTAGTCGGCCTTGCTGAGCTTGGTCTTGCCTTCACACAGCGGAAAGGCCCGCCCGCCCTCGATCAGCGCGAGATTGTCGAGGCGAAGATCGGACGCGAGATTTGGGCTGTGTGTGGTTACAATGATCTGAATCTGCTGTCCGTCGGGCCGCACTTTCTTGGCCTGGTCCTGAAGGAAGGACATCAACCGCAGCTGCCGCTGGGGATGAAGATGCGCCTCGGGTTCCTCGATCAGGAGCAGCGGGAAGCCATCGCTCTCGGCGGCCAGGAGCAGCAGCTCACACGCCATGAATAAGAGATTGTTTGAGCCGAGCCCTCGGCTGTGCGCGCTTTCGGCATTATCGGACGCGGTCAGAGCGAGCTCGAGCTTCTCGAGCAGCTGACGGAGCCGCAGAGCATCCTCCTGCGCGCCGCTGACGCCAATCCGCGCCATCAGCAGGTCGTTGACGAAGGAGAGCGGAGCCAAAAATTCTTCGTTGAGACGCTTGCGCGCCTGCTTGATGCCTTCGTTCTCGCCGAAGAGATAGCTGGCATAGTCACCCAACCCAAGCACGCTCAGCGTCTTCGGGTCGGCAGGCGGGGCGGCCGTCTTGTCGAAGGCGACGCCGGTATCACGGATTTCCCTGGTATGTTGCAGGATCTGCGACAGGCGCGACCCCCGGCCCGCGCTCATGGCCCGCTCGGCATCGCGCAGAGGTCGCAGATAAGTGGCGGTCAGCAGCGAGCGCGCACCGAGGTCGAGAAGCGGCCCATCACCCTTGGCGCCGGTGCGCCACTCAGGCGGCAGCACTCGCCGCGAGCTACCTTCCATGGCGTTCCGCCTCGCCACCCAGGTGACGATCAAGATGGTCTCGACCTTCGCGCCAACCGTCTCATAGGTCAGGAACTCGGCGAAGGCGCCCCGATCGGACGCGGTCAACTCGCGGAAGGTCAGCCGGATGACGATCTGGTCCGCCCTGTCTCCGCCCCGGGCTGCTTGGTGGAAATCGACCGGCTCGACCCTGAGCATATCCTGGTCGCGCGTGCCGAGGACCAGCCGGATCGCGTCGATCACCGCGGTCTTGCCAGCATCGTTTTCTCCGACGAGTGCGGTCAGACCGGAATTGAGCGAAAGAACGAACGCCCGGTCCCCAGAGCCGAATAGGCGGAAGTTCTCGATGCGAATTTCTGAGATGTACAAGTCGTTTCCCCGGGATTGCCTTCTGGTACCGGCTGCTACTCCGTCGTAATCCCAAGCGATGTCAATGTTCTGCCATCAAGCCGGCCTGTCGAGGCCAGGCCGCTTTCGGTTTGGAACAGCATCAGCGCGTCCTTTGTCTTTCCGCCGAGTCGGCCGTCGATCGGGCCGGGATCGTAGCCGCGCATCATGAGCGCGGTCTGCACGCGCATGATCAGCATTTCGAGCTGTTGCGTCGACGGTCGCGCCGGTGCAACCGGCGACGCGCCATAGAAGGGCGTGATCTTCGATGTCCCCAATCCAGTGCTGCCGTACGACGGCGAGGGCGTCAAATAGGTTGGAGGCGGAGGTGGCGAGTACAGTGGGGCAGGGGCATATCCGCCGGTCCGACTTGAATAGTGGGACCGATGGCTGGAGTGGCTGCGATGGCTCGAGTGGCTCCGGTGCCCGGCATAGATCGTCAGCCCCTCGGCGCGAAGCGGATTGCTGAAGACCAGCGGATCGGGCCCGGCCGGTTTCAATTCGGGCAGGTTCATTATCGCTTCGGCCGGCGACGACCAGAGGCCTATCAACGCCGATGTCGGCACTGAAAACCCAAAGAGTGCCCCGAGCTTCTTCGTCCATCCCCGTGACATGCTCCCCCCTTTCTCACACAGCGCCTTCAGACGGCTTCCAATCTCTGCTCGACGGGCCTGATGCCCCGGCTCCGCCAGGCTGGTCCTGCCGAAGCGAAGAACCCGGCACAGCCCTGCCGGAGCGCGCATCCCTCGCATTCCGGCGCATAGACGTTCTTCCAGTCCGAAATTGACCGCCGCGCAAAGGGGCGCAGGCTTTCGGGCAGGACGCAGAGCGGCAGGTTGTAGATCGAGACCGCCATGCCTCTGTTCGCCAGATGGAAGCAGGCTTCCGCCAAGACATCGACGTAGTCGAGTGGGTCGATGGCGAGCTCGGCCGCGTTGACCTTGGCGAAGCCCATCGGCTCAAGCCCCATGAAGGCGACGTGGTCGACGAAGGGCAACGTTCGATAAATGAACCGGGCGAGTGGGCCGAGGCGCGGCACGGTCAGCCGGTGCAGCACGACCCGGATCTCGATCTGGGCCCGCCACCGCGCGAGCTCGTGGAGGCCCCTCAGGGTCTCGTCGAATGCGCTACGAGCCTGGACAACATGGTCGTGCAACTCGGGCACGTCGGCATAGAGCGGCACGGCCCAGGTGATCGCCGGATGACCGACCGCGGCCATGGCGGCGGTGAAGTCCGGGTCGGCAAAGCGCCGGCCGTTGCTGAGGATGTGGAGTGCGGTTCCCGGCAGATGCTCCCGGCAGGCCGCCATCACCCGCCAGAGCCCTTCGTCCAGCAGTGTCGGCTCACCGCCGGTGATCCCGAGCACCACCTCATCCCGGTCGATCAGCGGAATGAGCGTGAGCATCTCGTCGACGCGCCAGGCATCGTCGGTGTCCCGCGGCGGCTGCGAGCACATCAGGCAAAAGCTGTTGCAGCGCTCGGTCGCGAACAGGGCATTGGCGTTGGCGCCGCGGCGGAACAGGACGCTGGCCTGACCGCCGTCCGGCCGAATCCGGATGACGTCGCCGGAGGCGATCACCCATGGCTGTCGGATTCGATTGATCCAGAGCCCGGGCCAGGAGGGCGGCTGCGGTCGATCCCCCGGTGTGATCCACGCGCCCCAGCCCGAGCCCGCGGCGGCGGGATCACGGATGCCGTCCGGATCCCACAGCGCGCAGCGCGAGCGGTCCCAATGAAGAACGGTCTGCTCCTCGGGCGTCACCACCTTCAGAATCTCGGCCGAGACCGGCCCTTCGTGGCTGAGATGGGTGTGCAGCGGCAGCATGGTCAGCCGAGATAGCCGGGGTGGAGGATTTCGGCTGGCGACCGCCGGGTCATCCAAGCGAGGAATGTCCTCATCGTGTCAGGATCGCGACGTGCGAGATGGCCGAACAGGATCTCGAACAGGCCGGTGTGCTTGCGGCAGTGGTCGCTGGTCGGGCGATGGCCGACTGGATCGTCGTGGCGGCTGGCGTGATAGACCGGATCGGCGCCGCAATAGGGAACGAAGGCGCAATCGGCGCAACCCGGCAGAGTTTCGGCGACGCCGGCGGCCAGCAGCCACTGCATCGGCTCGGACGCCATCAGCTCGCGATAGGGCTGATCGACCCGGCCGAGGCAGAAGCGATGGTCGTCCGCCTCCGCGAGCATGCGGCCCTCATCGGAGGCGTAGACCGAGCCATCATAATTGTAGACCAGAGATCCGAGACCGGCACCGGCGGGGGAACGCAGGTCCATGTAGCCGGTCGGGAACGGCGTCAGGATGTGGTTGAGGAGGATCCCGGTGTAGGCCTCCTCGATCGCGATGCCATCCCGGTTGATCCGCAGCAAATGGTCAAGGGCGCGGCGGTAGAAGGCGATGAATTCGGCCATCTCGTAGCCCGTGCGGCGGGCCGTGCGCAGGGCGAAGCCATAGGGACTTAGCGGCCGAAGGAAAATCGAGCGGAAGCCGAGGCGGACATACTCGTCAATGATCGCCTCAGGATGGCCGAGGCTGAGGCGCGTGAGCGTGGTCAGGGCCGAGACGTTTTCCGTCCCGACCACGGCACGGGCCCGTTCGATCGCGGCGAGCGTCCGGGCATGCGCGTCTCGTGTCGGGTTCGGCCGGTTCGCGTCGTGGATGAAGGCCGGGCCGTCCAGCGAGGTCGAGAGCTGGATTCGGTGGTCCCGGCAAAACCCCAGCATCTCGTCCGTCATGTGGTGCAGCGTCGAAACCAGGCTGAAGGAGATGGACCGGTCCTCCCGCGCGGCCCGAGCCTCGATCGCCTCCACCAGGGCTTGGACGACCGGAAAGGCCAGCACGGGCTCCCCGCCCTGAAACTCTACGGTCAGACTCTGCGCCGGCGCCCCGAACAGCCGGTCGACCGCACCCGCCATCGTCGCCGCCGACATATCAAACCGGACGGCGTCCGCGCTCTGCCGGGAGACCTGGCAGTAGAGACAGGAGTGGTCGCAGCGCAGCGTGACCACGAAAATGTGAAGGGTCGGACCGTCGCGCAGGAACGATTTGCGAGTGCGGATCTGCGCCGCGATGAGATCAAGATGGGCGTCCCTTCCGTCACCGGCGATGAAGTGGCGGGCGTGCAGATCCTGATAGGTCTCGCTGATTGGATCGAGCCGATGAGCCACGAGCTCGCGGAGATCCGTCTCGGTGATGAAGGCATAATCGCCGCCATCGTTGGTCAGGAGGACGGTCCCGTCCGGCTCCGGCAGCCGCGCAAACCGGAACGGCATGAACGTGTAACCGCGCTCGCTGGTTCGGAAAGCTTCTATGGGGTGGAAGACGGGACGCCGGGACGCGACGGCTCTGTCAGAAGAAGGGCTTCCATCGCGGCTTCGGTCAACCTTGTCAGCAGCTCGCTCAAGCATTGCTCACCTTCGGTGCGCTCGCGCGCGGCTAGGACGAGATGGAGGCCGGCCTCTGTCTGTCGATATTCAAGGCATGGATCAGCGGCAGCTGCGGCTTGGACCAACGGCAGGATTGCTTTTGCGGGATAGAGGCCTCGGTCCAACACCGGGGCTGTGACGAAGCGATAGGTCACGAGGAAAGGCCCTGAACGGCGGTGCGCACGAGACTGTCGCGCAGGCCGGCGGTATCCTCGGCAATCTGCGCGCGGAGCGCGTAGTCGATCAGGGCGTTGCCGAACTCGCCCGGCAGCCGCTCGATGGCAATCCGGTCGTCCTTGGGCGTCAAAGAGACTGCCACGCGACCGTCATCGGCCGGTTCGAGCCAGATGTAACATCGGTCGGTGAAGGCATAGCAGGTCCGGAACAGGACCTCTCGCGGATAGCAACGCAAATCGACAGTCAGCCGGTGAGCCGGCACGAGACTATGAGACACTGAAATTGCCCATCAAAATTCAGATGAATATCTTGCTCCTTCTGGGCGATTCCGCAAGAGCCGTTCTCGATGTGCGGACCAAGATGCCGGCACCTCAGCTGCGATCGGAGAACCGATCGTGGGCGTCGAAGCGGACGACCGCGATTGCGGCCTCGTACTGATAGATTTCTCGTCGGAGGTAGGCCAATTCGTCCTCTAGCCGGCCCTCGTCGACATCGAGGTACCAGCTTCTGGGGCGACCATTGGCCTCGCCATTCCAGCGATATCCGCGTGCCTTCAGCATGTCCTTGAAGTCGAATGGGGAGTTCTCTGCCCAAATCCGGCACGTCGGCCTTCGCGCTGTTTCCAGAAGCCGCGCCAGCGCGGTGATGCCACTCTTCGGCAGTGGCCGGGCGAGGATCTCCAGCGCGGCCATGCAGTCATCGGCCGCGCGATGGCCGTCGAAATAGAAGCCGCACTAGATCGCGAGATAGCGGAGCTTGCCCCCTTCAAACCCTTCCTCGGCCCAGGGCACCTGAGACCAGGAGCACGCCCAGGGCTTGGTCGTGAACGCGTCACAGAAGGGCTCCGCGAACTTCCTGTCGAAGCCAGCGTTGTGAGCGATGATCAGGGCGGCGGGTGCGGCGAAGGCATAGACCTCGGCCGGATCGATCGATTGGCCAGCGACCATGGCGTCGTTGATGCCGGTAAGAGCCGTGATTTCGGCTGGAATGGGAAAGGAGGGTTGGCGGAGGCGTTGGAATGGCTCATGGATCTCGAAGATCCGGCCGTTGAGGCCATAGGTGAAGGGCACCATGGCCAACTCGATGATCTCGTCCTTCGTCGGATCGAGACCCGTAGTTTCCAGGTCGAGGAAGATGCCCAAGCGAGTAGGGGAGCCGTCTGGCGGGGCGAGATGACGGCAGCTTTCGAGCTCCTGGAGGGCGCGATAACAGCCGGTCGCCTCCAGCGTTCTCACCATTTGTTCCAGAATCTCGCTGCTCACGTGGCCGTCCTCGCTGCGCTGGGGCAGGCTAGCGCGTTGCGAACCCGACAGCCATCAGTCGACGAGCGTTCGCTCGTCGGCGCCGCCGAATCTGTTCCGATACCGGGATCTCCTCACCTTCGATGACAGGCGCGTCCGTTTGGCGACGGGTGCGGAACCAGGAGCAACTGGAGGAGTGCGGATATGATCCCTGCTTTGTGCGGGCCCCGGTCGCAAAGCCGACCCGGAACATGGTGAGGGGAGATCCGGGCTGGGCCTGAGCGCCGGTTGTGAGAGCGGCGCTCGAGTAGAGGGGAACTCTATCGTAAGTAGAAGAACAGGGGTGACAGAACCCCTTTTTGAATGGGTGCCTGCGCGCGGCTTTACGGATTATTCGCAAGCGGGCCAGACTTTCGCGATCCAGCCCCCTCCGCCCCTTTCCCGCCATTCGGATCATGCGCCTGGCATCGCCACCCGACCTCGCCGCGCGGCCTGGGCTCGGATTGGCGATCAGCTACAGGATCTGGAGTCCAACCCCGGCCAGATCAAGCGCTCAGCTCATGTTCCCGAACGTCGCCAGAAGGCCCGGCGAGGCTTCTCGAAAAAACCGAGCAGTCGTGATTCCGAGATGCCATCAAAGCGATCGAGCGACTTTAATGATATCCAAGCTGCGAAAATCGTCAGGACGCATTAAGATCGCGGTGCGCCGCCCAACGGAGTAGTTTAATGAGTGATTCCACTTTCGACACCGTACCTGTGTCTGCCGACCAGACCCGCGAGCTTACAGCGAAAATTGTCGCCGCCCATGTTGCCAATAACAACGTCGCGGTTGCAGATCTTGCTGGTCTAATCGCCCAAGTCTACAGCGCACTGCATAGCTTGGGCAAGCCGTCGGAGCCCGCAATTTCGCGTCCTGAACCGGCAGTGCCGATTCGAAAGTCAGTCACGCCGGATTTCATCATCTGCCTAGAGGATGGCAAGAAGCTGAAGATGCTGAAGCGGCATTTGTCGGCTGCCTACAACATGACGCCGGACCAGTACCGCGAGCGCTGGGGCCTGGCATCTGATTATCCGATGGTGGCGCCGAACTATGCCCAGCAGCGGAGCACTCTCGCTAAGAAGATTGGCCTGGGCACTGGTCGAGGCAGAGTTGCGGCGGAGCCGATCGCGCCCCCGCCAAAGCCCACCCGGGCACCGCGCGCCCGGAAGACCGCGGGTGGAAAGGCGTAGGTCTAAGTGGGAGCGGCAGCCCGCGCTGCCGCTCCCTGCCGTTCCGGGCGGAAGGTCGACAGGATTCCGGTTCGTCCCCCATCGCAGACGTTTGGAGACGTTCCGAGCTCCTCCGGACCGGACATTCTCCGTCGCCCCAGCGAGCCCCGAAACCGGACCTTCGCTCCGGGGCGGTCAGCCCCCATTGCTTGCGTTCCGTTGCCGTCCGAGCTTCCGCGGAGCGGGCAGTCTCGTGGGATTACCCGCGCCTGACAACGGACCTAACGCACTGGAGCTGGTTCATCCCCCTTTGCAGCGTGCTCGCAATTGCTCGTTGACCAATGCCTCGGAAATAACAGGTACGCGTTCCTTGTTGGTCTGGTAGCTTTGCCACATTCGGGATGCTACGATGCCCCAGGGCATCCTACGAACTCGACGTTCCGGGATCCTCGCTGGGCTAAACTGCGGACTTTCAATTGAGGAAGAGCGTTCTTAAGCACTTTCTTTGCCATAAAATTTGCTGAAGGGTCGAATAGAAAGCGAAGCCGAGATACAAAAAGATTGTCGATATCGTACTTTATGAGATTTCTTTGTAGTTGAAGCCGCGGGTTCCTGTAGATCTTGCTGAAGAACCCTTGCGGAGAGATCAACGATGTATCTCCAGGGATACGGCCCTTAGTCGTGAGCGCTGGGATCGAGCTCACGGACCTCTGGGTTGCGCGGCAAATGTGGGGGCGGGCAATGGCTGCAGAAACGACGCCGTCGCTTGGGTATCTCAGCGACGTCGAGACGAAGGTCGATCTACTCAACAACGAGGCGATCGCCCGGACTGTGGTCCGGCTCGTCCGGGAAAAATCGGAGCATCCGATTTCAATCGGTGTCCACGGCGACTGGGGTGCCGGCAAATCAAGCGTCCTGGAGATGGTTGAGACCGAGTTGTCGAGGGAAGAGTCGATCCTTTCCCTCAAGTTTAATGGCTGGCAGTTCCAAGGATTTGAGGACGCCAAGATCGCTTTGATCGAGGGAGTCATCCTCGGGCTTATTGAGAAAAGATCGCTGTGGTCGAAGGCGACCGACGAGGTCAAGCAAATCCTCAATGCCGTTGACAAGCTCAAGCTCGCGAGGAAGGCCGGAACCTTGGCATTCACCGCCTTGACCGGAATTCCAGCGTTTGGTTTTGATGAACTGCTCGGCTCGGCGGTCGAATGGGTCAAGAGCACAGTCACCGACAAGGACAAATGCGCTAACGCGCTCCAGGAAATCGCCGACCTTAAGAAAGACGTCGGGGACGATGAAAAGACTAAGGGCAGGATCGAGAAGGGTTATAGCGTCCCGAGGGAAATCACTGAATTCCGGAACTCGTTCAAGAAGTTGATCGCCAAGGCCGATATTGACAGGCTGGTCGTCCTCGTCGATGACCTTGATCGGTGCCTCCCGAGCACAGCCATTGAGACATTGGAGGCGATCAGGCTGTTCCTCTTTCTCGACAAAACGGCTTTCATTGTCGGTGCAGATGAAGGGATGATCGAATACGCAGTTCGGCAGCATTTTCCGGACCTTCCTGAGACCCAGACCTCCCAAAGCTATGCGCGGGCCTATCTTGAGAAGCTGCTTCAGGTGCCGTTCCGAATCCCTGCATTAGGCGAGACAGAGACCCACATATACGTCACGCTCCTGTTGGTCGGCGGTACATTGGGAGATAGGGCGTCTGAGTTCGCTTCGCTGCTAAAGCTGGGCCGTGAGGCACTCTCAAAGCCCTGGGACACGGAGGTCTTCACGACGGAGGCCGTCAGGGCCTCGCTGAAAGAGAAGTTTGAGCAGGTATCCGAACTCGTCCTAACCGCCGACCGAATTAGCCCGGTCCTTTCGGCGGGAACAAAGGGCAACCCCAGGCAGATCAAGCGCTTCCTCAACGCGCTGACGCTCAGGCTAGCCGTCGCGAGAGAACGCAACTTCGGTGACGCAATCGGTCAGGCGCACCTGGCCAAGATTATGCTGGCCGAGCTGTTCCTGCCGGACGCCGTCTTCTCCCACATTGCGACGACAGCGGCCAACGCCAAGGATGGTATCTGCCCGGAGCTAGCCGAGTTGGAGGCCTTCGTCGATGGCGGCGAGAAGCCTACCCCGGACGGGGCGAAGTCGGAGGAGACGCGGCCCGACGGGAGCGATGAACGGTCGGGGGCGGTCGTGGCCGACTGGAGGCTGCGACCGGACGTGATCCGCTGGGCGCGGGTGAAACCGCCTCTCGGCAGCACGTCACTGAGGCCGTATCTCTTCGTCATCAAGGACCGGAAAAACTACGTCTCCGGGGCGGCGCCGCTATCCCAGAAGCTGCGAAAATTGGTCACCAAGCTGGCGGCGGGCGAGATAGCCGCGAAGTCGGCGGGTGCCGATGTGAGGGAACTGTCTCCAACAGAAGTTAGCGAAGTCTTCAAAGAGCTTCGAGCTCGCGTAATCGCCTCCAGTTCCTTCGATCAGAAGCCGGACACATTCCACGGGATCACAGTGCTGGTGGCCGAACATCCTGGCCTGCAGGGCCAATATGTGGAACTCCTAAATGACCTGCCGACTGATAGTCTTGGATACTGGGCGACCACTGGCCACACCATCGTCAAGGATCCGGCCGCCCGAGAGCGGCTAACTGGCGTGCTCACCCGTTGGTCGACCTCGAAGAATGGCCTCCTAAAAAGGGCAGCTGCCAATGCCCTCAATCCCCCTGCGCGGGTACGGAAGGGAAGCTGACATGGGCACATCCACACCCTTCAGAGGGGGCAGGAACGAAAATCCGCTGATTCCAAATTGGATTGAGGAGGCTGGTGCCGACCCGGACGATAGCAGCCAGCCTCCGCAAGAGCAGCCCCAGCAGCTGCGGCGTCCCAAGCGGTACACCGGCCCGCGAGCCAGCTTCACGAGATTCACCAAGTCGGGCGGCGAGGACCGCCGAGCTCTCGGCAAGGCCGTCTCCTCGTTCGTGAGCCGAACCAGCGGCGGTTCGGCGACCACCTCCCGCAGGATGGCAGCTGAGCGCTCAGCGGCGGCGACCCTCGCAAATGTGCTTTCCCGGGCCTCGCGGGCCCCCGGCGGCATCCGCGAGGTCGTCCGCACCCTTAACTTCGGATCGCTGGCCGACCGATCGATCCAGGATATTTACGCAGCTCTCGTTGACCACATCTGCCCTCCGGACGGCGATCTGGACGACGCGCACGCAAGAGAGGCGTACCTTGAAGCTGTGAACGAGGTGATGCAGAACCAGCCACTCGATCTCGAGAGGCCTTCGCCCGAAACGATCATGGAGATCATTGGTAAGTTCATCGCGAATGCCGTCAACCAGCGCATCGTGACCGCCATCGGTTCCGGCATCATCAGTCTGCCAGACGACCCAAAAGAGGTCCGGGCAGTTGAGAGAGGGCTCAAGGACTTCATTAGCGGGTGCATCGCCGAAACGATGGACGAGTTTGCAGGCGACTTCCATGAGGCGGATCTGCGCCCTGAGATTGACCGGATCTTCGAGCGCGCGGCCGAGGTGATTCACGACCGCGGCGACGAGATAACTGAGGAGGCAGGCAAATGACCCGCTACGCGCTGGTGGGCCATTTCGGCCCGGCCGATCAGTTCCGGCCGCCCAACGAGGAAGGCATCACCTTCTCCCGGTTCGACTTGGCTGGTGGTGACCGGCGCCTTCGATATGGCGTCGGACAGGCACTCGACGACCTGCGCGTGTTTCGCGTGCGGCCGACCGAGGTCGGGGTGGACCTCATGATCATCGCCGTCCTTGTCCATGCCCTGGATACGCGTGTGAAAAGGCTGACGTCGTCGCAGGATGCCTGGACCCGTGAGCTTAGGCTGGTCGCACCTGTGTCAGACCCCGCACTGTGGCAGGCGGCCGCCCCCGTACTGTCGACGATGCTCCGCTTTCTCACGGGTGACCATTGGGAGGTAGCCTTCCGCGCCCGGCCGACATCGTTCGTCAACATCTCGCCCGCGGCTTTGCCGAACGTGGCCAACCCGGAATTTGAGGGGATCTCCCTGTTTTCCGGCGGGCTTGACAGCCTCGTCGGAGCGCTGGATTCGGTCGCTAGTCGCATTCGTCCGCTTTTCGTGAGTCATAGGGGTGAGGGGGCGGTCAGCAGCGCCCAGGGTGCCCTTTTCCAAAAAATGTCCGAAGGGCTCGCGCGTCATCAGCCTACGAACCGCGCCCTGGCAGGACTGCGCTACTCTCTGTCGTTCAACCGGAACCTGATTGCGGGGAGCGAAGATTCTACGCGAGGACGGTCGTTCCTTTTTCTAGCTCTAGGGGCTTTCGCCGGTTCCGGACTGCCGGGCGCATTCGACCTTCGCATCCCCGAAAACGGCCTTATTGCGCTCAACGTACCGCTCGACCCGACTCGCATTGGGTCGAACAGCACGCGGACGACGCACCCCTTCTACATTCGCCGCTGGAATGACCTCCTGGGCGCGATCGGAATACCGGGAACAGTCGTGAATCCGTATTGGGATCTCACAAAGGGTGAGATGGTTAGTCGCTGCCTCATGCCAGATCTGCTCAGGGAGCTCATCTCTCTGTCCGTATCGTGCGCGCACCCCTCCCTCAAACGCTTCAGCGGGGACGGCAAGAACCACTGCGGCACTTGCGTGCCTTGCATCATCCGCCGCGCGGCAATCGAGGCAGCTTTGGGCGTGGGCAACGACCCGACGAGTTACCGGAGCGGGGACCTCAGCGCGCATCCGCTGTCCGCCAAGAGCAAGGAAGGAAAACAGATCAGAGGGTTCCAATATGCGCTGGATCGGCTCGGGCGGGACCCGAGCCTTTCACATATCCTCGTCCATAAGCCGGGTCCGTTGCGAGAGGATGTCGACAATCTCGACAATCTCATCGGGGTCTATGAACGTGGTATGGAGGAAGTCGGGCGTCTGCTCGACGGCGTCACGACCACCTAGCTGCTCAACACTGGATTTACCGTGTCAGGCCATCTGATCGACTTCCACTGTCACTTAGATCTTTATCCCGACTTCGAGCGCATGGTCGGCGATTGCGAGCGGCGTGAGATATATACGCTCGCGGTGACGACATTGCCGGCCGCGTGGCCGCGTAACCGCGACCTGGCGGAGGGGACCAAGCACGTTCGCGCCGGCCTGGGTTTTCATCCGCAGCTTGTTGAAGAGAGATGGCGCGAGATCGCTGTCTGGGAGCGCTACTTGCCCGAGGCTCGATATGTTGGCGAGGTCGGCTTAGACGCCGGCCCTCGGCACTATCGCAGTCTCGAACGCCAGAAGGTCGTGTTTGAGCGCATACTCACTGCATGCGCCTCCGAGGGAGGAAAGATCCTGTCGATCCATAGTGTCAGAGCAGCGACACAAGTCCTCGACCTGATCGAAGCGCGTCTGCCAGCCGAGCGCGGCAGAGTCTCTCTTCATTGGTTCACGGGCAGCATTTCGGAGGCTAAGCGAGCCATCGATCTTGGCTGCTTCTTCTCCATCAACGGTGAGATGTTACGCAACGAGCGAGGGGCAAAGCTGGTACAAACTCTGCCGATGGACAGGCTGCTAACGGAGACAGATGGACCTTTCACAACACATAACGGTAGGCCGCTGCAGCCGGAGGATTCCAGTATTGTTCTTGATGCGCTTGCGAGCGCAAAAGGAGTTTCAATTGAAACTATGAAGGTGACGTTACTTAGAAATCTGAAACGAATAACCGAATAAACCGTCTTTAATTGGCGGTTAGGACCAATCCCTGGTCGTTCGGAATGACATGGCCTCCCTCGCAACAGTGCGTTAATATTTGTTTTATAAAAAGAATAATATTGGTAATTTCACTAAAAAATAGTGATTCATAGGAGAATTCAAGCCATCTAAAAGATTTTATCCAATATTCAACTGAGCCAATCTTGGTTTTCCAGCTCGGAGTGACCGTCAGGGAACAAGAAGACGGGCAGCCTCCTGCGGCCTATTCGTCGGCCTTCACCTTCCAGCCACCAGCGCGATCTGGCTCGACCGGTTTTCCACGACGCGTGAAGCGTATTGGCTTTCCTGGACTCTGGATTATTGTGTCGGATGCGAACTTCAACTTGAGTTTTTGCTCTTCAAGCATAGCCCGGGCCTCGGCGATCCGGCCAGCCTTGACTAGGTTCAGGAATTCATCATCAGAACTTGTCACTTTGTACTCCAGCGCTCCGATGTTCAGGCTCGCCGGATATTATCTCTCTCTGCCCTATTGGTGAAGAGGGTCTGATGGATCTCTGGAGAGGGGACAAGCCGGGACACCCTGTCGTCGAAGTGACCGTACAGGATCGGCTGCTGTCACCGTCCGCTTCGGGAGCCGATTGGGACTGCCGGTTCGGGTCGGCCTGGTCAGATCTGCTGGGTTAAGAAGGCGCCGAATCCGGTAAATTCGGCTGGCGTCCGCTATCACGTTGCCAGCGCAATGTCTGGATGTGTTTAGGGCTTCGGATGCCGGCCCCGGTGCAGTGGGTTGTGCCGGGAGCGGGGCCGGCATCCGAAGGCCTTCAGTGGAGGAAGCCGCGGTCAGCCCGAAGGGTGCCGGCCGGCTGAGACGGGGTTATGGGGATTTCGTCTGGAGCCAGTCCCCGAGCGGTCGGCGCGAGGACGATGATGGCGGCGGCCAGCGCCTGCCGGAGGTGTCCGGAGCGGTCGCGACGCAAGCTGAACCTGGCGTGGAGGCGAGAGAAGGACGGGTTTGGGAGCTTCCGGCGGCATGAGGCGCAGCCGGGCCGGAGCCGTGGCCGAGGGGCGACGGCGGCTCGGGCGTGTCGGTGTGGCGGCGCTCATGAGGTGTCGAACCAGAGAGGGAGGCCGGCGGCGGTGCGCGGCGTGTGCCCCCGGCTGAAGATCTCGATGATGCGCATGCGGCCGCCGCAGCAGGGGCAGGCCGGCAAGATCGTGGTCTCTGGCTCGGCCTCGGCCGGTTCGGGCTCGGGGGCGGCGTCGCCGGTTTGGGCAGCGATCAGGGCCCGGAGCCGGTCGAGATCGATCGCGCGGGGCCCCTTGGCCAGGAGGCCGTAGTGTCGGATGCGGTGGAAGCCCGCGGGCAGGACGTGCAGCAGGAAGCGGCGCAGGAACTCGTCGGGGCTGAGGCTCATGGTCTTGAGCCTGACCGCGCCGGTGGCGGGATCGGCGGTGCGATAGTCCTTCCAGCGGAAGCGGACGGTGTGGTCGTCCAGGCTGACGAGGCGGCTGTTGGCGATGGCGGTGCGGTGGGTGTAGCGGGCGAGATAGGCGAGGACGGCGGCCGGGCCTCCGAAGGGCGGCTTGGCGTAGACGACCCATTCGGTGCGGCGCAGCGGGGCCAGGTGGGCGGTGAAGGCCGCGGACGCCGTGAGGTGGGCGAGGTCGGCGAAGAAGACAAGCCGGCCCTGGGCGTGGGCGGCCAGGAGCTTCTCCAGGAAGAGCCGTCGGAACAGGCGCGAGAGCACGCGGACAGGCAGGAAGAAGCCCACCCGGCAGGCGATCCAGCGCTCGCTGTCGGGCGAGAGCCCGCCGCCGGGGACGATGCAGTGGACATGGGGATGGTGGGTCAGCGCCGAGCCCCAGGTATGGAGCACCGCGACCAGGCCGATGCGCGCGCCCAGATGCCTGGGATCGGCGGCGATGGTCTGCAGGGTCTCGGCGGCGGCCTTGAACAGCAGGTCGTAGACCACGGCCTTGTTGTGGAAGGCGATGGCAGCGAGCGGCACCGGCAGGGTGAAGACGACGTGGAAGTACGGCACCGGCAGGAGGTCGGCCTCGCGCTCGGCGAGCCAGGCCCGAGCCGCGGCGCCCTGGCATTTGGGGCAGTGGCGGTTGCGGCACGAGTTGTAGCTGACCGCCAGGTGCCGGCAGTCGTCGCAGCGCGCGACGTGGCCGCCGAGGGCTGCGGTGCGGCAGGCCTCGATGGCCGACATGACCTTGAGCTGGCCGAGGCTCAGATGCCCGGCGTGGGCGTGGCGGAAGGCCTCGCCATGGGCGCGCAGGATGTCGGCCAGCTCCAGGGCTGGCCGCGGCACGGCCGGTCAGGCCGGCGGCGGCCTGAGATGGGCGAGCGGGCTCTTGACCGCGCCGAGGGTCTTCAGTGCCACCGGGGTGTAGAGCGCGGTGGTGTCCAGCTTCTTGTGGCCGAGCAGCACCTGGATGACGCGGATGTCGGTCTTGCGCTCAAGCAGATGGGTGGCGAAGGAGTGCCGCAAGGTGTGCAGCGACACCCGCTTGTCGAGCGCCGCGGTCACCGCCGCGGCATGGCAGGCGCGGTTGAGCTGGCGGTGGTGAGCGGCTGGGCCGGATCGCGGCCGGGGAACAGCCAGCCGCGGGGCCGGGCTTCTCGCCACCAGGCCCGCAGTGTTGATGCCGGAGCGATCCTCCCCGGAAGTGCCGATTGAAAATTCCCCAGCGGGCGCCACAGGCTCGACCTCCCTGGGCGCGCCCAGGGAGGTCGAGCGG
>Ga0207426_1001335_pt1 | contig 20950 bp, 12 predicted proteins | sample AraplaMF_Cvi_mMS_FD_184265 | JGI IMG/M metagenome (GOLD analysis project Ga0207426, IMG submission 184265) | Arabidopsis root microbial communities from the University of North Carolina, USA - plate scrape MF_Cvi_mMS (SPAdes) (version 2) | ecosystem: Host-associated > Plants > Roots > Endosphere... | reverse complement strand
GTCGGAGATCGACGAGGACACCGTCGCGTACCACTTCCACGAGCCGCTCGGGGTGATCGCCCAGATCATCCCCTGGAACTTCCCCATCCTCATGGCGACCTGGAAGCTCGCCCCGGCCCTGGCCGCGGGCAACGCGGTGGTCCTCAAGCCGGCCGAACAGACCCCCGTCTCGATCCACTTCTGGATGAGCCTGATCGCCGATCTGCTGCCGCCCGGCGTGATCAACATCGTCAACGGTTTCGGCGCCGAGGCCGGCAAACCACTGGCCTCCAGCCCCCGGGTCGCCAAGGTCGCCTTCACCGGTGAGACCACCACCGGCCGTCTGATCATGCAGTACGCGTCCGAGCACCTGCGGCCGGTGACGCTCGAACTGGGGGGCAAGAGCCCCAACATCTTCTTCGACGATGTCTCCTCCGCCGCGGACGACTTCCACGACAAGGCGCTGGAAGGCTTCACCATGTTCGCCCTCAACCAGGGCGAGGTGTGCACCTGCCCGTCCAGGGCGCTGATCCAGCGCGGCCACTACCAGGACTTCCTGGAAGCCGGCGTGGCCCGTACGGAGAAGATCGTCCAGGGGCACCCGCTCGACACCGACACCATGATCGGCGCCCAGGCCTCCAACGACCAGCTGGAAAAGATCCTCTCCTACCTGGACATCGGCCAGAAGGAGGGCGCCCGCATCCTGACCGGCGGCTCCCGCGCCGAACTCGGCGGCGAACTGGAAGGCGGCTACTACGTCCGCCCCACCATCTTCGAGGGCAACAACGACATGCGGGTCTTCCAGGAGGAGATCTTCGGCCCCGTGGTGGCCGTCGCCCCGTTCAGCGACTTCGACGACGCGATCGGCATCGCCAACGACACCCTCTACGGCCTGGGCGCAGGCGTCTGGACCAGGGACGGCTCCACCGCCTACCGCGCGGGCCGCGCCATCCAGGCCGGCCGCGTCTGGACCAACTGCTACCACGCCTACCCGGCTCACGCGGCCTTCGGCGGCTACAAGCAGTCCGGTATCGGCAGGGAGACCCACAAGATGATGCTGGATCATTACCAGCAGACGAAGAACTTGTTGGTGTCGTACTCCCCGAAGAAGCTCGGGTTCTTCTAGACGTCAAAAAAGGGCGCCTGGCCAGGGCAGATGCCCGGCAGGCGCCCTTTGTCGGGATGCGCCTGGGCCGTGAGACGAAATCGACATCACCAAGGGCGGCTGTCCCCAGCGGAGTTGCCGCCCGTCCGCGTTGCCCTCCGGACGGAATTCAGCATTCCACACCCCATCGCAAAACCACTGGGACAGACGTGCAAAGATCCGGACAATGAGGCGGTGCGCTCCCCACTCCTATGCGGAGCGCACCGCCCCATTCCGCATACCTCATGGAGTCATACGTGACCCAGTCTTCCCGGCGTGCACGCGCCCTGTCGCGGCTCGTCACCTCGGCGGTCTCCGTCGTCCTGGTCGGTGCCACCGCCGGCACCGCTCTGGCCGACGCTCCTGCGACGACCGGTCCGGCGAAGAACGTCGCCCGGAGCGCCGCCACGGCCGGGCAGCACAAGCCCACCCCGGCCGCGCCGTTCTTCTTCCTCTCCGGAATCCTGCCGTCGGGCCAGATGTACGCCTACATGCCCGACGGGAAGGGCGGCTTCGACGACAGGTCGGGCGCCTACGTCTGGCCGCACTTCCGGCACGGGGTGGCGATCGACCCCGATCTGACCGGCTACCAGGACGGTGCGTACCACGTCATGGACGACGGCGCGCTGAATCTCTGGCGCAACGGGCGCCTCAAGAAGGTGGCCACCGGCTGGGGTCAGTACAACGTCGTCTTCTCCCCCGGCACCCTGGGCGGCGCCAAGCACCCCGACCTGCTGGCCCGCGACAAGCAGGGCGTCCTGTGGCGCTTTCAGACCAAGGCGGACGGCTCGCTGGCACCGCGCGTCAAGGTCGGCGCCGGCTGGGACCAGTTCACCCAGATCGCCGGTCAGGGCGACCTGACCGGCGATGGCAAGCCGGACATCGTCGCCCGCGACAAGCAGGGCGTCCTCTGGCTGTACAAGGGCACGGGCGATCTGCGGAAGCCGTTCGCGTCCCGCGTGAAGGTGGGTCCGGGCTGGAACCAGTTCAACAAGCTGGTGGCCACGGGTGACGTCGACGGCGACGGCCACAGCGACCTCCTCGCCCGCGACCCCAAGGGCAACCTGTGGCTGTACCACGGCACGGGCAAGGCGTCGTCGCCATTCACGTCCCGGGTGAAGGTCGGCTCTGGCTTCAACCAGTACCGCGATCTGTTCTAACCGTCCTTACGGGGGGAGGCGTTCGCGCTGAGCCCAGCAGCGCGACACAGGACCTCTACGCGGCCCGTTCTCCGGCAAGCCGTCTCAGCCTTTGTCGGTGGGCGACGAGAACTCCGTAGACGGCCACGACCGGGCGGTCGACCCCGTCATGCCGCGGGCGGTGGCGGCCGCCGCGGAAGAAACCCTCGGGGCGGACCCGGTCCGAGGGGTGGTGCAAACGGTCCGGGCCCCACCCATGTTCTAAGAAGTCATCTCATGTGGTGGGGTCCGTAGGCTCAGGACCGTGATGGGGATCGTTGAGCGGCTGGTGCCGGACGAGTTGTGGGCGTTGTTCCAGCGGGTGGTGCCGGAGGCACCGTCGCGCCCGCAGGGCGGTGGCCGACGCCGTCACGGGGACCGCGAGGTGCTGGCCGCCATCGTGGTCGTGGCCACGCAGGGTGCACCTGGCAGCAGCTGCCCGCCGCGTCGTTCGGGCCCTCGGGAGCGACGGCCCACCGCCGCTTCGCCGAGGGGACGAAGGCCCGGGTCTTTGCCAAGCTGCACCGCCTGGTCCTGGATGAACTCGGCTCCCGCGGCGAGCTGGACTGGTCGCGATGCGCGATCGACTCGGTGAACATGAGGGCCCTGCAAAGGGGGACCTGACAGGTCCGAATCCTGTCGACCGAGGCAAGTACGGCTCAAAGATTCATTTGATCACCGCATCGCCTGCACCCTCATCTGCTTCCGCAGACTCACCAAATGAGCTGACCCCATAGTGCTCACCGTTCCACATGCCTGCATGCTAGAAACGGGAGTTGAGTTCGCCCGTAATCCGGGAAGGGGGCGTTCGTGAGGACCGAGTCCGTGAAGCGGCCGGAACGTGTTGCTGTCATCGGAGTGGGCATCCTCGGAGCCAGCGTGGGCTGGAACCTGTCCCGGCACGGCGCCAAGGTCGTCCTCGTCGACGCAGGCCAGCCGGGCGAAGGCGTCACCAACTGGTCTTTCTCCTGGGTCAACGCCAGCAACAAGACCACGCTCAAGTCCTACTTCGACCTGAACGTCGCGGGCATGGCAGCCCACCGTGAGCTTGCCAGGACCATCGGGCCAGACTCATGGTGGTATCCCAGCGGCCACCTGCGCTGGGCAGACGATCCCGCAGCGGAGACGAAGCTCCTGAAAACGGCCGAACAGCTGGCCAACTGGGACTACCGGGCTGAGGTGTACACGGGGGCCGAGGTGCGCCGCCGCCTCGAACCTGCTCTCACGATGCCCAGTGAGGTTCCAGTCGTGTTCTACCCCGACGAAGCCTGGGTGCACGGACGTCATCTCGTCAGCCGCCTGGTCGGCCAGGCCGTTGCATCCGGCGCCGAGCTCCGGTCCGGCACCGCGGTCTGTGACATCGACACAGGTGCCGACGGGAGCGTCCAGAAGGTTGCTCTATCGGATGGGAGCTGTCTCGACGTCAACATCGTCGTGAACGCAGCAGGCCCCAGCGCCTCGCACGTCGCCGAGCTCATCGCACGGCACTTGCCGATGCGCCGGGAACCCGGCGCCGTCACCCGGATCGACTGCACTCAGGTCCCGGTTCACCGGGCCATGCACGCGCCGCACATCGAGATCCGTCCTGACGGAGATGCTTCGGTGGTCCTCCACAGCCGCGAGATCGACGCACTCATCGACACAGGCGAAGATCCAGCGCAACTCGCACGGCTGCTCCACGAATCGGCGCGGCAGGTCGTTCCCGAACTCGGCAACGCCCGCATCGCACAGACACGGGTAGCCCACCGGCCCATCCCGGCCGACGGATTCCCCTCGGTGGGAGCGGTGCCGTCCGTGCCGGGCTACTACGAGGCCGTTTCCCACAGCGGCATCACCCTCGGGCCGGTAATCGGCCGGCTGCTTGCCTCGGAGATCCTCAGCGGCAAGAGAAATGAGATGCTCGCGGACTTCTGCCCGGAGCGGTTCCCCCCGTGACAGCCCGGGCAAGCGCCACCAGTACCGCGACCAGGCGGGCGCGTCTCCGTGCGCCCGAAACAGTCTCGTAAAGCCGCGCCGCCGCGTCACACGAGCCGGAAAGACCGGACGCTCCTCCGCCTCTGCCGCTCCACCCCGCGCACGAGTCATCCGCGTCTGGTGGTTGAGCGCCACACCAAGAGACGTGTTGCAAGCAGCACCAGCCGCTCAGAGATCCCCACCCACGGCCCGGATCCTGTTGGTAGCGGCCTACTGACGTACGAACTTGACGCTGCGGCAGCTCGCCCCGCTGTTCGGGGGGGGGGGCGAAGTCGGCCGCTCGCGGCATCATTCCGGCTCGGAGCATGCTCAGTCGATACAGAACTCGTTGCCCTCGATGTCCAGCATGGGGATGCACGAATCATTGCCGTCATACAGCGTTTGCACGTGTACCGCGCCGAGTGGGACCAGTCGTGCGCATTCGGCCTCAAGTGCGGCGAGGCGCTCTTTCCCCACGAGCCCGGTGCCGACCCGCACATCAAGATGCACCCGGTTCTTGGCGGCCTTTCCTTCGGGAACGCGCTGGAAGTACAGTCGCGGGCCCACACCTGAGGGATCACTGCAAGCGAACCAGGAATCCCGCTGCTCAGGTGGCTGCGAGCACTTGAAATCGTCCCAAGTGCCAAACCCCTCCGGTGGCGGCGGTATGACGTACCCCAACACCTCGCACCAGAAACGAGCGAGGCGCTCAGGTTCTGCGCAGTCAAAGGTGACTTGCAACTTCTTGATCGCTGACATCGGCGCAACATATCAGAGGGGCTCCGCCTCCCAGCGGTGGTCCCCAGGATCCAGTACTGACCAACCAACCACCCTTATTCCACAGGCCAGTTACGGGACACCCCTTAGGGCCTGTCTCTCCGATCTGTGTTAGCCGGGTGTTGGCGGAGCGGCAGCTTCTCGATAGTGGCCCGGACCAGAGTGGGTGACGTACGAGAGACAACGACCCGACCGCCCCCGGGGGACCTGAAATGAGCTCCAGCACCACCGCCCGCACCGCCCGTCGCCGCACCCTGCGCATCGCCGCGGCGGCCCTGACCGCAGCCGCCGGCCTCACCCTGACCGCCTGCTCCGGCTCGGACGCCGCCGACGCGAAGTCCGCGGGCCACCCGAGCACGAGCTCTTCCGCCGCCAAGTCCGCCGCCTCGGGCTGGTCCGGAATTCAGAGCTCTGAGGGTGAGGCGAGCCCCGATGCCCACATCGGCACCAAGTCGGTCGCTGCGGGCAAGCAGTCGGGCGGCGCGCAGTCCGCCAGGGTCAAGACGGGATCCCCGGTCCGCACCCAGACCCTGGTGGACGGCAGCACGGCCAAGATCTACGACCTCGGCTCCCAGCGCTACCGCGCCGAGATCGTCAGCGACGGTTCGGCCGTGGCCACGATGGAGACGACGGGGCAGGACGCCGACGCCGGGCTCGACGCCAACGGCATGTTCGTCGTGCTCACGATGGGCGGCGAGGTGCACTCCTGGATGGGCGGCGAGCACCAGGGACCGGGCACCTTCAAGCTCGCGGGCGGCTGGACGGCCAAGGTCACGAAGGTCGGCGATCTGCGGTACCGCGCGCAGATCATCGGCTTCGAGGGCGTGGCCGCCACGCTGGAGACGAACGGGCACGACGTGGGGGTCGAAGCCAACGGCGGGTACATCGTGCTCAGCGCCGGCGGTGTGATCAGCGCCCACAAGTAAAGAGACCCGCCCGGCTGCGGCGGGGCGGCCCCACCGCCATAGCGGCGGAAGCGGTCTGCGCACTCACGCACACCAGGCGTCATTCATGGCCTGACCATGACGAACGTCAACCTGTGCCACTGGCCCGGTGCGTGCATCGAACCCAGTGAAGAAAGGCGAGTTGATGAGCCCTCATAGCCTCATCCGACACGATGGCACCGACGTCCGGCAGTCGGGCAGAACCCGGCGATTACGCTCGGCGGTATCCCTCCTGGTCGCCTTTCTGCTGGCCTGCGCCGGCATCGCCGCCTCGACCGGTACCGCACAGGCGGCCGCCCCGGACAGTCACAGGCCGGCGACCTGGAACATGGATCAGAGCAGGGCCCGCTGGACAGGCGCCTACGAGCTGGCAATCACTCACGACGTGGTCGCCCTACAGGAAGTCCCCAGTACCCCACCGCACGCTGCCCGCCACCAGGGCACGGTCAACGGTGTCGACCACTACCTGTGGCAGGAAGGCGAGCGGGGCGAAGAGCGTCACCTGTACATCCTGCGCACGCCCAGCCGGAACCTCGGAATGATCACTTCGTGGACGCCCGACGACGTCCTGAACATCACCAGTGTCTACCGGCCCGCGCTCGGTGTGATCGACCGCGCCGACGGCATCATGTTCGCCTCCGTGCACGCGTCGTCCCGCCAGGGCGGTGACTCCGGGAGACTGCTGTGGGAAGTCGCGTTGGAGGCCGCCGCTGAGGGCATCGCGCACTGGGCCGCGATTGGTGACTTCAACATCGCCCCGGAAAGCATCGGGCGGCTCTTCCCGCCGGGCAATTACCGGGTGTACAACCCCGGTCAGCCCACGCACGAAAACGGCAGCGAATACGACTACATGGTCGCGAATCTGACCACCGACAGGTGGCAGGCCACCGTGCGTTCCAACCCCGGCAGCGACCACTGGCCCGTACGGTTCGGCGCGCTGCTGGGCGCCGCCGGGCCCCGCTCGTTCACCATGGAGGCGCAGCACAGCGACCTGCTGCTGAACGTCGACCACGGCAACTCGGCCAACGGAACGCATGTCGTCCAGTCCCAGGACCACGGCGAAGCCTCCCGTTGGTTCCTGCGCCCTCTCCATCGAACCAATCCACCGGGCCAGCCCTTGTACCGCCTCGTGAGCGCGACCGGCTACAAGTGCCTGGACGTGCACAACGGCCAGCACTCAAAGGACGGTGACTACCTCGAGATCGATACGTGCCACCTGCCCGACGGGTCGCCCGAGCCGGGCGGCTACCTGCACGACACCCAGAACTTCACCGTGGAGCATCCCGTTGCGCACCAGCCGAACATGACCGTGCTCCGCAACCAGGCCACCGGCGACTACGTCAGCATCAGCGGCAACTCCACCCGTGACGGCGCCTGGGCCATCCAGTCCCCCTATGAGACCGGCAGCGGGTCCTACCCCGTGGGCAACGAGACCTTCTACCTCCACCCCACCCCCCAGTAGGCCCCCACCCCCGATACCCGGGAACCGTCCGAAGGGTGCCTGTCCGGCAGATGCCGGGCAGGCACCCGGGCGGGCGGCACCGGAGCACAGCAAGACCGTGCCGAACACCTCACCGCGTCCTCCCCGGACGCAGAACCCCCGCCGGCAAGCCGACGGGGGTTCCTCACCCGGCGCGTTCCTCAGTCGAGAGACCCGACTCTACGGAATGGCATCGTCCTGGTCATCGCCGCACTCGTGGTAGATGTACTGGTCGATGTCGAGGGACGCCTTGGCCTTACTCATCCAGGCCAGCAGGTCGGCCCCGAGGAGAATGCCCTTCTGCCGCGGGTCGTCGAGGTCTCTGATCTCCTGAACGATCTCCAGCGAGACAACGGCCTCCCCGGAGTCGGCCAGTCGCCCCAGGGCATCGGCGAGATCCGGCCCCCACCCGACGACCACCGGCTCCAGATCCTCAGGCCGCGCGCATCCTTTTGCCGTTGCGGCCCATCGGATCCAGGTCGCATGCGACCGCGGAGGCGACTGCGGATGTCTGCGACTTCCGATCGACGTCGATTCGTCGGGCTGCGCTCCCAGCCTCCTGGAGATGCCCTCCGGCTGCAAGGAATCACTGACCACCCTGAGATACATGCGAAAGGCGCTCATGGCACGTACTTGTAATTCGTCGGAACCAAGATCTTTCCATCCTTGCTCACAAGAATGAGCCTGCCGTCGCCGTCGCGCATCGCATCAAATCTCGACACATTGTTCTTCCCGACCCAGTCCGCTTTGAAGCCGTGCGGGTCCTCATCAAGGCTCTTGAGCGCCTTCTCGAGCTGCTTCTCCCGCATCTTGACCAGGGAACCACGATCGATGTTCGCCGCGTCAGGAATGTCTCCGGGGATGAATTCGCAGGAAGCGTTGTGCACCAGGACCGGGGTCCTGCCTGCCAGCACATAGTACGTGTGCAGGTCGGCGACCGTCAGGTTGTGGACGCGCTGCCGGGACGTGGTCCAGGACCTGGTCGTGTCGATCCGCGCCTGGCTTCCGGCTTCGGTCAGCAGCCTTTCGCCCGGCTTGAGTTGCTCGGCGTCGCGCCAGGCGTTCCTGCCACCCGTCACCCAGAACGGGTGCTTGCCGGTGGCGGTCACCGTGCCGGAGGTCCGTGCACCGGGACCGGTGACGGTGACTCGCACGAGATCCTTCCGGCCGAAGCCGGTGATGGTCGCCTGAACACGCTTCGCCGCGGTGCGGCCGGTCCGCGGATCCGTGGCGATGACCCGGTCTCCGGTGCGGATGTCCTCGATCGGTTTGCTCCGGTGACCGGCCATCAGGACGCGGGTGCCGGGGACGAAGCTGTTCTTCCCGCAGGGCTTGCCCTTCTTCAGGAACTTGAGCTTGAGAGCACTGAACGCGAGGCCCTTGAGGCACGAGAGTTTCTTCGTCTGGAGGCACTGTTCGATCTCTTCCGCGCCCACGTACCAGGCGATCAGGCGGTCGAGGTAGGTGCTGTTCGTGCAGCTCATCCCGCCCGCTCCGTCGCCCGCGCAGACCAGGACCACCTGGCCGGGCTTCAGCCCCCCGCTTCCCAGGAGGCTTCTGCGGTACTCGATCAGCCGCTTGTCGAGGGTCTTGCGCATCTCGCTGTCGGACAGGGGCTTGTTCTTCTTGAGGAGCTCGTCCTGGATTTGCGCCTTCATCTCCGAGAGCAGCAGGTCGGCCGCGGTCTTCATCGCCTCGGTCGAGGCCTTGGCCGCCGCGGTGGCGTCCTTACCCGCCGCCTGAGCGGAGACGCTCGCCTCGTAGGCGGCGGAGTTGGCCTGCAGGGAGTAGGAGGACGCGATGCCCGAGGAGTGCTCGGCCCGCTCCGCGGAGCGGGCCGCCGCCTGTGCGTCCTTGCGGGCGGACGCCGCGGCGCTGTTGGCCTTCCTGGCGGACTCGGCCGCGCTTCTGGCCGAGTCGGCGGCCTGGTCGGCGGACTTGTCAGCTTGCTTGGCGTAGGTGTCTGCTTTCTCGGCGGACTTACGTGCCTTCTCCGCCCAGGTGACGGCCTGCGTGGCCTCGTCGCGGGCGTCGGCGGCGACGCTCTGTGCCTGGGCGGCGTCCTTGTGGGCGAGCGCCGCGGACCGGTCCGCCCCCGCCAGCAGGATGTCGATCTCGGCGATGTGGGCGGCGGCGTTGGCGTCGCGCTGCCGCGCCCGGTGGAGCCCGATCTGCAGGAAGTCGTGCAGATCGGACGGCGGAGCCGACAGCGCGGCCTGGGCCGCTGCCTTGACCTCGGGGCCGCCGGCCGTCATGGCCTGGGAGACCGCGACCCGTTCGTCGCCCTCGCGCGCCTTGTACTGCCCGGTCTCCAGGAACTGGTGCAGGTCGGCGGGGGTGCCGTCAAGGGCCTTGTTGGCCGCGGCCTTCACCCCCGGGCCGCCCGCCTCCATGATCCGGGAGACCGTGATGCGGTCGTCGTGCTCCTTGCCCGGGTAGGCCTGGGTGCGCAGGAACTCCCGCACCTGGTCGGCCGGCTTGTCCATCACGGCCAGAGCGGCCCCCTGCAGCGCCGGGTTGTCGCTCGTGGCGGCGATGTGCCCCACACTGGCCCGGTCGTCCTGCTCCATGGCCACCGTCAGCCCTGTGCGCACGAACTCGACCACTTCCGCGTCGGTCCCTATCAGGGTCTGCTCGGCGACGGCGCGGACCCATGGGCCACCGCTGGAGGCGAGGTTGACCGCGAGCTGCCGCCCCTTGGCCGCCATGACCTGGGGGTCGGACGCCGCGGTGGCCTCTTCCCGGAGTTTCTGGGTCGCGGTGTTGAACTGCTGGACCCGGCCGGCCTGCCACTGGGCGGCGGCGACGCTCGCGTCGTGTCCCTTCTTGGCCTCCTCGGCCGCGAGGACGTTCTCCTCCTGCTGCTCGGCCAGCCGCTCGGCGTCGGCCTTGCGGGCCAGCTCCGCCACGGTCCTGGCCTGACCGGCTGCCGTCTGCGCGTCATTGGCGGCCTCCGTGGCGGCGTCCGCCGCAGCCGTCGACTCCTTGGCCGCATCCACCGCCTGCCCCGCCTCGTCCGCGGCCTTGTCCGCCGCCTTCGCCGCGGCCTCGGCATGCTTCGCTGCATCGTTGGCGGCGTTGCGCGACTGCCGCGCGGCCACCGCGGCCTGACGAGCATTGGTCTGCGCCGCCTCCGCCGCACGCGTGGCCTGGCCCGCCAGCCGCTGGGCCCGGGCCGCCGCCGCCTTCGCCTCGGCCTCCTTCGCACCGGCCTCACCGGCCCAGCGCCCCGCCTCGGCGGCCGCCGTGGCCGCCGCGGCCGCATTGGCGCCCGCGCTGGCCGCGGCACCCGCCGCCTTCGCCGCGTTGTCCGCGGCGATACCGGCCTGATCAGCGGCGTCCGCCGCCTTCTTCGCCCCGGCGGCCGCATCACGCGCCTTCTGCGCCGCCAGCCGGGCCTCCTTGGCCTTGGACGCATTACCGGCCGCCGCCGCTGCCGCCGACCGGGCCGAAGAGGCCGCGCTCCCGGCCCGCCCGGCGGCATACGCCGCCTGCGCCGCAGCCGTCGCGGCCACCCGTGCCACCCGGTTCGCCGCAGCAGCAGCCGCCACCGCCGTACGCGCCGCCTGCGCTGCCCGGTCGGCCGCGGCAGCCGCCCGCGACGCCGCTGCCGCCGCCTTGTGAGCCGACGACTTGGCCCCCTCGGCTTCCTTCGCCGCGACCTGCGCCGCCTCCTTGGCCCGCTGAGTCGCCTTCTCCGCCTTGGCCGCTTCCTCCTTGGCCTCCTCGGTCAGCTCCTTGGCCTTCTTCTGCGCCCGGTCAGCAAGTGCGGCCAACTGCGAGACCGTAAGGGCCTCCTGGTCCCGCGCGGCAGCGACCTGCCACCCCTCGTCCAGGAACTCCTGCACATCCTCCGGAGAACCGTCGAGAGCCTGCTGCGCGACCTTCTTCACATTCGGGCCACCCGCGGTCATCAACTGGGCGACCTGAACCCGGTTGTCCTCCTCCCCCGCCCGGAACTGCCCGTCATCGATGAACCGGCGCCACTCGTCGGCCGAGCCGTCCAGCGCCTTGCCGGCCGCCTCCTTCACACCCCGCCCACCGGCGGCCATGATCTGCGACACCTCGACACGCAGATCGTCGTCATAGGGCTGAACGAGCCCGCCGTCCAGGAACGCCTGCAACTCCTGGACCCCGCCGTCCAGCGCCTTGTTCGCGGCCTCCCGTACGCCCGGCCCGCCCATGGCCATGACCTGCGCCACCTGAACCCGCAGGTCGTCTTCCCTGACCGACGGAAGTTCCTTTTCCATGAACGTGTCGACGTCCGGATCCGGCTCCAGCAGGACGGCCTCGGCCGCCTTGCGCACGCCCGGTCCGCCGAATTTCCATTCCCAGAGAACGTCGGTTCTGTCGTACTCCGGCCCCTCATCGGCCGCGGCGGAAGGCAGATCCGCGCCCGCTATCAGCGCCAGGGCCAGCAGCGTCGCCACGACGCCGCGCCGGCCCGAGGCGCTCCGTAATCCTGCTACCACAACGGTTTCTCCTTGTGAGTGAGTGAACGGTTCTCATGGACAGCCAGACGGTGCGTCTCCCGGCGCGCCTCGGGCGGCACGGCCCGAGGCGCGCCGGAAGTCCGCGTCAGCGTTCGGCGCAGTGCGCGTTCCGCCACTGGACGAAGTGATCGGCGCGGTTGGTGATGACGCCGTCGACGCCCCATGCCGTCGCGGTCTGCCACTGAGCCTCGGTGTCGACCGTCCAGACGAACACCTCGACGCCGGCGGCCCGGAGCTTTTCCACGGCCGCGGGACGAGCCGAGAGGCCACTGAACTTGACCGCATACGCGCTGAGCGAGAACTGCCGTGCGGTGGCCACGGGGTCGGCGTCCAGGACCGACCGGAGCAACGCCACCTTCGTCCGGTGCGGGGAGGCGGATGCGTCCCGCACCACCTGCTCGTCGAAGGACTGGAGCAGCGTGCGCTCGCTCATCCCCGCCTCGGAGACGAGCCCGAGGGCCCGGTTGACCGCGGCGGACGACTGCGGTCCCTTGATCTCCAGGAGGAGCCGCGCCGGCCTGTCCTTGAGCGAGGCCAACACCCGTTCCAGCGTCGGGACTTGGCCTCCGCCCTTGACCGTCAGCCGGGATATCTCCTCGGCGGTGAGCTCGTCGACCCGTCCGGTGCCATCGGTCGTCCGGTCCACGGTCGCGTCGTGCATGATGACCGGCCGGCCGTCCTTGGTGAACTGCACATCGGTCTCGACCCAGTCCGCACCGCGATCGGCCGCGGCCTCCAAGGAGGCCAGCGTGTTCTCCGGGGCTATTTCCGGCGCGCCACGGTGCCCGATGGCATTCGTGCGCGAGCAGCCGACCAGGACGGCCTCGTCCCAGATGCGGATGTTGTCGATGGTCCCGGCGAAGTGTTCCTGGAAGGTGCCCTGGTAGTGGAGGCGGCCGATCTGGAGCCCACCGTTGGCCCGCCAGGGGGTGGTGAAGTCGACTGCGGTCTGGGGCTTGCCGTTGACGAAGAGCTGGATCTTCTTCGCGGCGCTGTCATAGACGCCGGTCAGATGGGTCCAGACGCCGGTCTGTGCCGTGTCCGTGCTGATCGAGCGGGCGATGGTGGTGTCGTCGGCGTCCGCGGTGTGCCGGTTGAAGACCCACTTGTCGTAGTTCTTGGAGTAGTACAGCTGAAAGCCGCTCGCGCGATTACCGGCCTGGGAGAGGAGCGTGCGGTTCTTTTCTTTGTTGTCGAGCTTCACCCATGCGGAAACGGCAAACGACTTGGTGGTGTCGACGACCGGCCCGGCGGTAGCCGCATAAGCGGAGGTGCCGTTCAACTTCAGGGCGGTGCCGACCTTGCCCGGTACGCCGAGCTGGGCGCCGCCTCCGGCCACCGTGGCGACCGGACCGGCACCCATACCTCCGCTGACGTGCGTCGCCCCCGCGGTCTCGTCCAGCGGGAAGGACGCCAATTCCTGCAAGTGCGCGGGGAACTGGCCGACGGAGAGCGCCGTGGCATCCGCCTGCGTCACAGCGGACTGCACCGTACGAACCTCATCGATCGCGCCCGCCGCATTCTCCTTCCAGGCGCTGTGCGAGCGCAGCCGGCCGATCTGAAGACCGCCGGTGGCCCGCCACACGGAGGCGGCCTGCACCGACTGTTGGAGCCGACCGTTCACGAACAGCGACAGCGAGCGCTTTTCCGCGTCATAGGAACCGGTCAGATGGGTCCACTCATCCGGCTGCGCGGCATCCTTGCTCACGGCGCGCACGAGGTCCGGGCCGTCCGTGTCGGCGGTGTGCTGATTGAAGACCCATTTGTCGTAGGCCTTTGAGTAGTAAAGCTGGAATCCGCTGGCGTGGTTGCCGGCCTGGGAGAGGAAAGTCTGGTTCCTTTCCTTGGTGTCGAGCTTGACCCATGCGGATACGGAGAAGGATTTGGTGGTGTCGACGACGGGTCCGGCGGTGGCCGCATAGGCGGAGGTGCCGTTGAGTTTCAGGGCGGTGCCGACCTTGCCGACCGTCCCCGGCTCGGCTCCACCGACCAGCTCCGCGGTGAACTCCCGTGCCGCACCACCCAGCACCCGCCGCGAACCGGCGTCCTCATCCAGGGAAAAGGCCGCGTCCTCGGCCACGCCGGCCGACCGGACGGAGGGGGCGCGCCCGGCCGGTGAAGCCGCGAGCGGATCGCTCGACGCCATCGCCGGGGTACCGGTGGCCAATACGGTTGTCACCATCAAGGGCAGCACTAATCGACCGTGGAGTTTCATCTCTGATCCTTGTTCATCAAGCGTTGGGGCATGCGGAGAGCGCGTCTCCGTGCTTACGGAAGCCGGGGCCCGGCCCGGCGCGAATCGCCGGTCAAGGCCCCGGTGGGGAATGACTCCGGAGACCGCTAATTCTTGGTCTGGATCCCGTCGTTGAAGATCTCGTCCACGCCAACGGCCCGATCCCAGATGCGGATGTTGTCGATGGTCCCGGCGAAGTGCTCCTGGAAGGTGCCCTGGTAGTGGAGGCGGCCGATCTGGAGGGCACCACTGGCCCGCCAGGGAGTGGTGAATTCGGCTGCCGCCTGGGGCTTGCCATTCACGAAAAGCTGGACCTTCTTCGCGGCGCTGTCATAGACACCGGCCAGATGCGTCCACACCCCGGTCTGTGCCGTGTCCGTACTGATCGAGCGGGCGATGGTGGTGTCGTCAGTGTCGCCGTTGTGCCGGTTGAAGACCCACTTGTCGTAGTTCTTCGAGTAGTAGAGCTGAAAGCCGCTCGCGCGATTACCCGCCTGAGACAGGAACGTGCGGTTCTTGTCCCTGGCGTCGAGCTTCACCCATGCGGAAACAGCAAACGACTTGGTGGTGTCGACGACCGGCCCGGCGGTGGCCGCATAAGCAGAGGTGCCGTTCAACTTCAGCGCGGTGCCGACCTTGCCCGGTACGCCGAGCTGAGCGCCGCCACCGGCCACCGTGGCAACCGGACCGGCGCCCATGCCTCCGCTGACCTGGGTCGCCCCCGCGCTTTCATCCAGCGGGAAGGACGCCAATTCCTGCAAGTGCGCGGGGAACTGGCCGACGGAGAGCGCCATGGCATCCGCCTGCGTCACAGCGGACTGCACCGTACGAACCTCATCGATCGCACCCGCCGCATTCTCCTGCCAGGTGTTCTGCCACCGCAGGCGGCCGATCTGGAGGGCACCACCGGCCCGCCAGGGGGTGGTGAAGTCAGCTGCCGCCTGGGGCTTGCCATTCACGAAAAGCTGGACCTTCTTCGCGGCGCTGTCATAGACGCCGGTCAGATGGGTCCACACCCCGGTCTGTGCCGTGTCCGTACTGATCGAGCGGGCGATGGTGGTGTCGTCAGTGTCGCCGTTGTGCCGGTTGAAGACCCACTTGTCGTAGTTCTTCGAGTAGTACAGCTGGAATCCGCTGGCGCGATTACCCGCCTGAGACAGGAACGTCTGGTTCTTGTCTTTGTTGTCGAGCTTGACCCAAGCGGAAACGGCAAACGACTTGGTGGTGTCGACGACCGGCCCGGCGGTGGCCGCATAGGCAGACGTGCCGTTCAGCTTCAGGGCGGTGCCGACCTTGCCGACCGTCCCCGGCTCGGCTCCACCGACCAGCTCCGCCGTGAACTCTCGCGCCGCACCACCCAGCACCCGCCGCGAACCCGCATCCTCATCCAGGGGGAAGGCGGCCTTGCCGTTGAAGGCACTGCCCGTGAGCCACGAGACGATGTTGTCGGTACGCGCAGCGGTGGAGCCGTCGCCGTCTCCGGACTGGCCCAGGCAGCCGGCGTGGGCCGCGAGACTCTGGACCGCCGTGATGCGCCCGTTCCCGTCGAGGACCGGCCCTCCGGCATCGCCCTTGCACATCCTGCCGCCCGTCAGCGTCATGGTGGTGTCCGTGGCGCTGCTCCGGGTCACGTTGCTGTTGTGCGGACCGGCGGGCACCCACGCCGTGCCGGTTCGCCCGTATCCGGCCGCGACCAGTGCCGCCCCGTCGCCGGGGGAGCTGCCCGCGATCCTGGCAGGGGCGATGTCGGTCAGCGGAGCGGCCAACCGGGCCAGCAGCACGTCACGGTCGTCGCGCGGCACCACGTAGTTGATCCGCACCGGCGCCTTGCCCGCGAAAGCGGCCGTCGCTTCACGCGGCGGCGCGCCCGCCGGCACCGGCTTGGCCAGGTCGCCGGAGAAGCAGCTCGCCGCCGTGAGAACCCAGGTCCGGTCGACGAGGGCGCCGCTGCACCCCTTGCCCCCCTGCTGCCCGGGCCGGCCCACGGTCACCCGGGCCAGCCATGGGCGAGCGGAGTCTCCGGTCATCACGGGCGTCTTGCCCTCACCCACGCTGAGTTCCAGCACGGTGGAATCGAGGGCGGGGTCGAGCCCCTCGCCCAGCGACTTCCAGGCACCGGGTTCGAGGGCGACTTCCTCGACCTTGCTCTCATTGGTAGCGGGGTTCTCCGTCCGCACCGTCGCTGTGACGCCTTCCCGGCTGTCGGACTTGGCCAGGTAGGAGCGCTTGATCTCCAGAGCCAGGTACCCCACCGGCCCGGAGACCGCGAAACACGCGTCGCCGCTGGTACGGCTGTTGACCCGGACCAGATCGCTGCCACCGGAGGTGCAGTCGACGAGCGTGATGTGACCGTCACCTGAGACGAGCTTCAAGCCCTTCTCCGCGAGCAGTTTGTCCCGGTCGGGGTAAGCGAAATCCTCCACCAGGGAATCCGATCCATCACCGGGCGCCGCCGCCGACACTCCGGCCATGGGGCCTGTGCCCCAGGCGGCCACCGCGGTCAGCGCGGCCAGTGTCACTGACATCGGCCGCCCCAGCACACCACGCCACCTCATACGAACTCCCCCCATACATGGATGTCAAAGACCAGCCATGCGGAACGCCGATGCGATCAGAGATGTCGGTCGGCTCGGTGCGCGTCGCGGCAGATCGGGGCGCGCGGTTCCGTGGTCATGCCCTGCGGAGATGGTCCCGGCATGGTCAGGTCAATCCATCTTCACCTGATCATCACAACCTTCACAGGCGTTCCACAGCCAATTTCTGTCACAGATGACCGAAACCGGTACATCGGGTTTGAGGTGGGTGAGGCGTGCGGGCAGGGGGCCGTGGCAACCGCGGGGAGAAGCCAAGGAGTCCGGGGCTGTCTCCCTCCCCCGGGGCCCCTCCCCACGGGATGCCTGGCCCCGCCGAATCCGCCCCTTGCAAGCACCCTTTCGTCGCGTACGGAACCAAGGGTCCTGCCGAGCGGTCCTGGGCACATCCAGAAGCAATCAGCTGCGGCCGGGACGTCTCGGTGCGCTCCACAACACCTGGGGCGCGGCTGTGGACCCGAGCCGGTCGCGGACGAGGTGCTCGAACTCGGCCCGGTGATCCATAAGCCAGGACAGGTAGAAGTGCCTTTGGTTGATCACGTCTGCATCGGTGCCGCGCTTGTACTCGACTTTACCGACCGCAGGAACTCGTGAACCGGCTCTGAAATGCGACGACTCATAGGCCACAGGTCCATGACGGGGAGTCGGAGCCGTTTGGCTTTGTTCACGAGAACCGGGTTCTCGTGAACAAAGCCAGGCCGTTGCTGTTCGCCGTCATTCAATCGAGGCGTTTGACAGCGAATCCAGTCGTTCAGGCTTCCTTGTCAGCGAACCTGGTCGCTCTTCGGCCCGATGCCTTTGATCCTGGTCGGAGTTCCGTCCGGGGCGAATGAGTGGTGGAAGGTGAAGGCGTGCGGCACGGCGCCGTGGCCGTGGAGGTGTTCCAGCCTGGAAACCCCGTCCTGCCAGGTGGGTATCACGCCGTCGGAGACCCACCAGCACACGTAATTCGGGTGCTCTGCCCTCTCGAACCAGTCGTAACGCCTGTTCAGCGCCTCACGGTGCAGACCGGTGTAGACGGCGTCGAAGGCGGGGCGCAGGTCGGTCCATAGTGAGAGTGTCGCGGCCAGGGCGGTGGTTTCCACCGTGCGGCCCTTGCCGTACCAGGTCGGTACGGCGAATTCTCCCCATGCACCCCAGTCCGCCCCGAAGAGCATGCCCCGGTCACCGTCCGCCGCTTCAGCACGCCCGAGGTATCCGGGGTGCTGACTGATCTTCCGGTAGACGTCCTCACCAATGTCGTAGAACTCGCGCGTGAGAGGTGCGGGATCGGCGAGAGGTGACTTCAGGACACCGAATGTGTACAGCGCAAGATGGGGCATGCGTCTCTCCTTGGTTGGGGGGTGCCTGGTGTGGACCCGGTTCGGTGGCTTACGCATGGGGGCGCGGATTCGTGGGGCGTGACCAACTCAGCCCGTCGCGGGTGGCTCAGCCTGAAGGAACTCCTGTGCGACCGTGGGCGATCGCCGAAGACCAGGTGAAGGTAGCTGCCTCTGCGAGCCATGTCGAAGTTGCGATTTCCCTGTCCAAGTGCCCTCTTGCACAGGTCTTTTCAGGATCTGGGGCGGTGGCGCTGCCTGCCGCCGTGGAAGTCCGCATCGGACCGGCAAATGCCGAGAAGCAGCATCGACAATCCCGCTCAGCCGGTGTGCCGGGGCGACGCCGGCGGCGTTGTCGGCGTCGACTGGGTCGGATGACGGAGCGACTGGGTTCACTGTCAAAGGACAGTTGCGGTAACTCGCCTGGGAGGTCTCATGGGACGGCCGTCCACCGGGACGGTGAACGGCCGTGGAGTGGTTGGGCGGGAGGGATCAGGACGTCGGTGCCGGTTCGGCGATGCGGGCTTCGAGGTCGGCGACCCGCCGGTCCTGGAAGCGCAGGTTCGAGCGGGCGGCCTTGAGTCGCTCGTCGAGGGTGCGGTTGTCGGTGGTGAGCCGGCGGAGGAACGCAAGCTCAAGGATGGTCGGGAGTGCTCTCCGGCCTCCAGGGCATTCGGGCTCTTGCGTGCCAAAGGCTACGACCTGGTTCGACGCGGGGAGCCCCCCTGCCGAGTCCTGCGTAGGGGCCGCGGAACCCGCGTCGTCACCGCCTCCTTGCTGCGCGTACTCGATCAGCCCTTGCCTCGCCCGGCTCGGCCGGCGCTCAGGCGTTACGCCGTGTGACACGAGCGTCACCGTGCACAGCCTGTTCTGACGCGCCTGGACCACCCACCACTGGGAAGACCACCCCACCCGCGACCCTCTTTCCGGGCGAGCCCCTACTATCACTTGGCGTTCTCCGACGAACGCTGACGCCCGCTGAGTCGTGCCCAACGCCCGACACGACACGACGACTCCGCCGCATGGCAGTGGAGTCGAGCATCGAGGAGAGGAACGTTCATGCGCGCCCGGAGCATCGCCACGGCCACCGCAACAGCATTGGCACTGGTGGCCGCTCGTGACCTTGTCCAGAAGAAGCACGCATTGCTCCGGAACTTCCCGGTGCTCGGGCACGCCCGGTACCTGTTGGAGACGATCGGGCCGGAGCTGCGGCAGTACATAGTGACCTCCAACGACGAGGAGCGCCCGTTCAGTCGTGACCAGCGCACCTGGATCTACGCGTCGGCGAAGGGCGAGAACAACTACTTCGGGTTCGGAACCGACAATGACGTTGAGCACATGCAGGGGCACGCTTACCTGAAGCAGCGCACGTTCGCCGGCGCGTTGCCCGACCTGCACGACCCACAGGCCCTACTGCCGTCAGCCAAGGTGCTGGGCGGGCCGCGCGGGCGTGCCAAGGCGTTCCGGCCGGCGAGCGTGGTGAACATCTCGGCGATGAGCTTCGGATCGCTCTCCGGCGCGGCCGTCACGGCGCTCAACAAGGGGGCGGCACTGGCGGGCACCCTGCACAACACGGGCGAGGGTGGTCTCTCGCCGTACCACCGCAACGGCGGCGACCTCGTCCTGCAAATCGGTACGTCCTACTTCGGCTGCCGCAACGAGGACGGCAGCTTCAACATCGACAAGCTCAAGGATGTGGTCGCCGGCGCCCCGGTCAAGGCGATAGAGATCAAGCTCTCCCAGGGTGCCAAGCCCGGGCTGGGCGGAATGCTGCCGGGCGCGAAGGTGACACCGGAAATCGCCGAGATCCGCGGCATCCCGCTCGGCGAGGACTGCGCTTCCCCGTCGCGACACACCGCGTTCGGCGACGTCGACTCGATGCTCGACTTCGTCGAACTGCTCGCCACCGAGACCGGCCTGCCGGTCGGGATCAAGAGCGCGGTGGGCGAGATGGAGTTCTGGCAGGAGCTGGCCACGCTGATGGCGCGTGGTGACCGTGGTGTCGACTTCGTGACCATCGACGGTGGCGAGGGCGGCACCGGGGCGGCGCCGCTCACCTTCTCCGACTCGGTGTCGCTGCCCTTCCGGATGGGCTTCTCCCGGGTCTACGGCGTCTTCGCCGAGCGGGGGCTGACCGACGACCTGACCTTCATCGCCTCCGGCAAGCTCGGCCTGCCCGAGAACGCCGCGGTCGCCTTCGCTCTGGGTGCCGACATGATCAACGTGGCCCGTGAGGCGATGTTGTCGATCGGCTGCATCCAGGCGCAGAAGTGCCACACCGACAAGTGCCCCACCGGCATCGCCACCCAGAGTCCGTGGCTGGCCCGCGGCCTCGACCCGGCCTCGAAGGCCACCCGGGCCGCTGTCTACCTACGGACCCTCCGCACGGAGCTGATGAAGATCTCGGCGGCCGTCGGTGTCGCCCACCCGGCGCTCATCACGGCCACGGACATCGAGATCATGAACGGCGACTACGAGGCCCGCACCCTGGCCGGCGTCTACGGCTACAAGGACGGCTGGGGCGAACTCGGCCCGCACCTCGCCGAGGAGATCACCGCGCTGCTCACCACCGAGCAGTCCTCCGACCAGAAGCCGACCGCCTGACGCGCCGATCACGGCAGGCACCGCGCTCGCCGCTCCCCTGCCCGGAGCGCGCGCGTGGCGCCGGCCGGTGGCACCCTTGTCTTCCCTGCTCCACGAACAGCCCCTGCCTAGGTGATCAGAACATGAGCGAAAAAGTGAGATTCCCGAGCGTCGTCGGCCCCGAACTGGCCGGAGCGATCGACCTGCCGGACGGCGAGATCCGCGGCTGGGGGATCTTCGTGCACGGATTCACGCTCGGCAAGGACTCGCCGGCCG
>Ga0207426_1001334_pt1 | contig 20960 bp, 20 predicted proteins | sample AraplaMF_Cvi_mMS_FD_184265 | JGI IMG/M metagenome (GOLD analysis project Ga0207426, IMG submission 184265) | Arabidopsis root microbial communities from the University of North Carolina, USA - plate scrape MF_Cvi_mMS (SPAdes) (version 2) | ecosystem: Host-associated > Plants > Roots > Endosphere... | reverse complement strand
GTTGATACAGCGGATCATCGTCGACTTGCCGGAACCGGACGGGCCGGCGATGACGATGCGCTCGCCGCGCATGACCTTGAGGTTGATATCGCGAAGAACGTGGAAGTCACCGTACCACTTGTTCATGTCGACGATTTCGACAGCCACTTCGGTGTCGGAGACATCGAGCGTCATCTTTTGCGCTTCACACATTGCCTGTTCCCATTTTGAGAAAGGCGGAGCACGCCCCTCTCCGCCTCGAATTTCCTAACTGACCACTGACCAATCGCTTACGGCAGAGCAGCAGTGAACTGAATCTCAACCCGGATGTCAGGCAGCCCAAGAACGGCCTGGACAGTTGCGCGTGCGGGCGGCTCATCCTTGTCGATCCAGGCGGTCCAGGCACTGTTCATGGCATCGAAATCCTCGATGTCGCGCAACCAGATCGTCGCGCTGAGCAGGAGAGACCGGTTGGATCCGATCGTCTCAAGGAAAGCATCGGCCTTTGCAAGTATCTGCTCGGTCTGCCCGATCGTGTCCTGGCTCTTGTCATCTGCGGTCAGGCCGGAAAAATAGGCGACTTTCTCGTAAACAACCACCCGGCTCAGGCGCTCGGTCTTTGCGATACGTGTGATGGTCATTATCGTCCGCTCATCCCATTTTTGGCCGCCATAAACCGATCAGGACGGAAGTCATGAAGGCTCTCATGGGCGTGCCCGCGCACAACTTCCTGAGCCACGGCCTTGCCAAGATGCGGCGCAATCGACACGCCACTGTGGGTCACCGCGACGTAATATCCCTCGACACCGGGGATCCAGCCACTGCAAGTCAGGTTGTCACTCGGGATCGGACGGATGACCGTGCGAATGGACTCCATATCGCCGGGCTGAACGGCTGGCAGGATCTTGCGCACCGCGTCGAGCAGGTGCTTGGCTTCAAGACCTGCCGTATCGAGGGGCTGCATCTGGGTGACGAGCGCGTCGGCGGAGATCTTGTGGAGCATGAGACGACCAGCACCATCGGGGCGAACGTCTAGATCGTCCATGTGGAACTGGCGACGGAGCGTCGTTGCCAGCGGGAATGTGAAGCCAAGAATTCCCATGTTCGAGACCATCGGGATGGCAGGGACGCCATCAAGCACATCGGCCGCCCAACTGCCTGTGCAGTTGATGATCGCGTCGGCTTCATAGACCGCGCCATCGAAAGTCTTCACGGCTTTTGCCACGCCGTTGCGAACATCGACGGACTTCACGCCCGAGTACGGACGGATATCGGCGTTCCACTTTTCCTTGGCTGCCCGCAATAGCCAGGCGGCATAAAGTGCCGGCTGAACCCAGCCCTCTTCCGGGTAATAGACGACCGGGGAATTTGCGATGGCGGAGTGGTCGATTTCGGGTTCGAGTTCGGCAACGCGCGCCCTGCTGATCCACTCGACGCCGTAGCCCCAATCGCGCATCTGGTCGGCGTTTTCGAGCTGCGCTGGCCAGTCGGCTTCATTGGAGTACCATTCGATGCTGCCGGTCTGGTGGAACCACGGCGCGTGAGCGAATTCGCGAGCGAGATCCAGATGCGCCCGCATGCCCGCGACGTTGAGTGCGAAATAGGCCTGAGGACGCTTGCCCGTCGCGTTCGTCCAGGCAAAGCTGGTGGTCGACGCCCCACCGGCAATTCTACCGGCGTCGAGCACGGTTACTTGAGCCCCGGCCTTGGCCGCCTCGTAAGCCACGGAAGTCCCTATGATCCCGGCCCCTATCACTACGACGCGCATATCATTCTCCTGTTGACATCGGTTCGACCGACCTGCCGCCTTGCTGACTAAAGTCGGCAAAAGCAGTGGTGCCTGCCTGTATGGGTGACCGAGCCTGCAGGGGTCAAACAACCGGAAGGGGCCGGTTTATAAGCAATAGTTATGAAGGTGACGCGCGCTCCCGGTCAGCTGATTTGTCATGAGAAATAGACACAAGCTCGCTGGTTCAGGTTATCAAGTTTGCCGGCTTGAGCCCGTTCTTTGATGATACTGCTGCTGTCATGTGTCATCAGATCGAGGCTGGAATGTCTTCATCGCCATCAACCGGGATCCTGATTATCGATGGTTCGACCGCCGAAGCGCTCGTCAGCATCGAGGAAGGCCTGGAACTTGCAGAAGCCGCACTTCGTGGCACTTCCGATGGAACGGCACGGCAGGACATCAGACGTACCCTGGCGCTTCCAGGTGCTGCCGGCGCATGTCTTTCAGTCATGTATGGATCGGCGGCAGAGAGCGAGCCATTTGGTGCCAAGGTCCAGTCCGTCTATCCGCAGAATTTCCAGTGCGGCCGTCCCTCCCATCAGGGCGGTATTCTGCTTTTCGATCGGGAAAGTGGCAGACCCGCTGCCCTGATCAACGCGAGTGTGGTCACTGGCATGAGAACGCCCGCGGCATCTGCGGTAGCCACACGCGCGCTGTCGCGACCGGAGGCCAGCGAACTGGCCCTCATCGGTTACGGCGAACAAGCAGCGCGGCACATCGACACGATCCGAGCCATTCGGCCAATATCCCGCGTTCGCGTGTGGGGCCGAAACCCTGACAGGGCAAAGGCCTTCGCAAACGCCCAGACCAAAAAGGGTGTTCCAACTATCCCCTACGAGACAGCCCAACAAGCGGTGGACGGCGCCGATATCGTTTGTACGGTAACTTCGGCGCAGCAGCCTGTTCTCATGGGCGAATGGCTGACGCCCGGTGCGCACGTCAATGCTGTCGGCGCCAGTGTGGCGGAACTCCAGGAAGTGGATCTCGACTGCGTGAAGCGCTCGCGCATTTGGGTCGACCATATGCCGACGGCCATGGCGGCGGCGTCCGATATATTCGAGCCCCTGCGGAAGGGACTAATTGGGCCCACGCAGCTGATCGGCGAGATTGGTGCCGCCTTGAACGGCTCCGTTCCTGGGCGAACCAACCCGTCCGAGATTACACTTTACCGGTCCCTGGGTGTGCCCACGCAGGACATCGTGTTTGCAAACTTCATTTTCCAAAGGGCGAGAGACCTTGGTCTCGGCGCCGTTGTATCATTGTGAGGTCAAAAATGCTGCCCAGCCAAAGACATCTGTTCTCGATCCCCGATGATGTGACCTATCTCGATGCGGCCTACATGTCACCGATCCCCAATGTTGCTGCTGAAGCCGGGCGTGGCGGTGTTCTCGTCAAGGCGGCCCCGTGGGAAATGACCATCAACTCCTACTATGACGAGGTCGAGCGTGCCCGTGAGCTTGCTGCCTCATTCATCGGCGCTTCAATCGACGACGTCGGCGTGATACCGGCGACCAGCTACGGGATCGCAATTGCCGCTGCAAACGTGCACGTGGCTCCTGGCTCCGCCATCTTCATGATGGACAACGAACACACCTCGCACCGCTATGCCTGGTATGAGCTTGCTAAGACGAAGGGTGCCAGCGTGGTGACGGTGCCCCGCCAGATCGACGAGGACTGGGGTTCTGCCCTTGCGAATGCCATCAGGAACTCGCCGGCGCCCGTCGCCGTCGTGGCCGGCACGATCGTCCACTGGTTCGAAGGCATGAGTGTCGATATCCAGGCTGTGGCGGACGCCGCTCATGCCGTTGGCGCAGCCCTTGTTATGGACGGGACGCAATGGGTCGGAGCCGTCCCCTTTGATGTCGCAAAAGTACGACCCGACTTTTTGTCGTTTGCGACCTACAAGTTTCTGCTAGGGCCTTATCGCCTTGCGTTCCTCTATGCCGACAAGAAGTGGCAGGAGGCTGGAAGCCCGATTGAATTCCATTCCTGGAATCGAAAGGGCGGCGAGCGGTCCGACTTCTACCTGGAAACGATGCCCGACTACCTGCCGGGAGGACGCCGCTTCGACATGGGCGAGCGGTCCGACTTCGCAGTCCTTCCAATCGCTGTCAGTGCGCTCCAACTGCTCCAGAGTTGGGGCTCACAGGCTGTATTCGAGCGACTGGTACATCTGAACAAGCTGATCTGGGCGGAGGCAGAAATTCGAGGCTTCGGTGGCCCTCGGGCGAATTTGCGGGCGCCGCATATCTCTGTCGTTGAGCTTGGGGAGCGCTTCCGGCCGGATCTGGGGAAGAGCCTCAAGGACAACAAGGCCCACGTGACCGTCCGCGGTACAAAGATGCGCATCACTCCGCACGTGTACAATGAAGAGCGTGATATCAGCAGGTTATTCGAGTTGGTTGATGTATTGACCCGCTGAGCCTTCGGGCTCAGCGCTCGCTAAGCGCCTTAATCTCTCGGTCGACGACGTTCATATAATCGCGTGTCGACTGGATCAGATGCTCGATAAATGTATCTGCGACGGAGGAGGCAATCGTACCCCAGGGTCGGTAGACACTGAGATTGATGTCGAGATGCGGCTGGAAGTCCCGGATTTCGATCGGCAAATCCATTGCCATCCACGCCGATAGCCGATCGACCACCGTGACCCCAATCCCGTTCGCCACCAGATTGATACAGGTGTTGGAAAGTGCCGCCTCGACCTTCAACGATCGATTGATCCCTCTGCTTTCGCATAGTTCGTCCAGTTGCCTGCGCATCGGATCGCCGACGCCAAGCGAGACGAAGTTCATACCGTCGAGATCGTCCGCCTGGATGACGAGCAGCTTGCTCAAAGGATGGCCTTTTGGCATCACGCACACTGGTGGTGTCGCGACAAGAGCTCGTCTGACGACCGATGGTGTATCGTCGTTGATTGCTGCTGCCACGCCGATGTCGAGCTGATTGCGCCCTGCCCGCTGGATGATCGTGGATGAACTTCTGATGTCCAAGGTCACCGAAACGTCAGGATACTGCTTGGTGAAGCTGGCAATAATCTGCGGCAGCAGCGTCAAGCCGAAGGCGGGAAGGGCCGAAATGTTGAGACGCCCGCTTCTCAGTTCGCGGATTTCCTTGGCAATCAGTGAGATACCGCGCACCGTTTCAAGCAGACGCTTCACCTCGGCATAAAGCATGTGCGCTTCAGGCGTTGGGATCAGCCGCTGACGGTGGTTTCGAAAAAGCGGAAAGCCTGCCTTGTTCGTCAACTGCAGCAGGATCTTGCTGACCGCAGGCTGAGTGATATCAAGCGCATCGGCCGCCTTCGTCGTCGTCCCGTGCGACATGACAGCTGCAAACACCTCGACCTCACGTGGCGTAAAATCCACATCACCTGGGACCACGAGCGCCTCCATCAACGCAAGACAGCAAAGACGCCCGATTAGTATCGGGAAGCCATGCGTGTTTCCACATATTTGAAGCCGCTGGTGACGATGAAGGCCAGGACGAAGTAGACGAGTGCTGCCGCAAGCAACGGCTCATAGGTCCGAAACGTCTGGGCTCGCACCAGGTTTGCTGCGGCCATGGTTTCGAAGACGGTAATTGCCGCCGTCAGCGCCGTTCCCTTCAGCAGGAGGATGTTCTGGCCGCCGATTGCAGGCAATGCCAGCCGAAATGCCTGTGGCAGCAGCACGGATCGGAAGATGCGGTGCCTGGACAGGCCAAGGGCGCGACCCGCCTCAGTCTGTCCGGTCGGCACACCAAGAATGGAGCCTCTCCAGATTTCCGCGCAATAGGCCGCAGTATTCAGCGAGAGCACCACAAAAGCATAGCCATTGGCGCTACGAAACAGCGGCCAGAACAGGCTGTAGCGGATCGCCGGAATGGTTGCGAGCACCTGGCCAACGCCGAAGTAGAAGATATAGAGTTGGACCAGCAACGGAGTGCCACGAAAGGCCAGCATGAAGGCCATGGCGGGATATCTGAGCCATCCCCGAGTAGAAATCCTTGCCGATGCGACAGGAAGCGCCAGAAGATTGCCGGTGATTGCGCAGAAGATGAACAGCACGATCGTCGTCTGCAGGCCGGTAAACAGCTCGCCCGTAAGATAGGATCCGAAATCTGCCATCTTATTTGCGCCTCCAGGCGTGAGAAGCCTTCACTTCGAAATAGTGGAAAAGGAGGGACGAAATCCCCGACATGACGAGGAACACCGCGCCGACCACGGCGTAGAAAAGCAGGTAGTGCCGCGTGGCGCCGGCCGCCATCTTGCCGACGAGCACGAGCTCCGTGAAGCCGATCAGGCTGACCAACGAACTTTCCTTCAATACGATGAGCCAGAGATTGCCGAGACCCGGCAAGGCCATCGGCAGCATCTGCGGGATGATCACGAGGAAAAATGACTGCTTGCGCGTCAGGCCGACGGCAAAGGCCGCTTCCGACTGGCCGCGCGGCACGGCGACAATCGCACCGCGCAACACCTCGGTACTATAACCACCCTGAACGACGCCGAGAGAAATCGCGGCTGCGACGAATCCATTGAGCTGAAACTGCATGGCAAGCCCGGTCATGCCGAGCAGGTAGCCGAGCGCATCCGTTGCCGTATAATAGATCAGGAAGATCACCAGAATGTCGGGGACGGAGCGGATGACTGTCGTATAGGTGCTGGCAAGGGATTGAGCCACGACGCTCTTCGATTGCTTTGCAATCGCACCAAGCAGGCCCAGAACCAGGCCGATTGCATAAGCACTTAAGGAAATCTCGATGCTGAGCCATGCCCCACGCAAGAGCTCGTCGCTCCAGCCCTGATCGCCAAAGCTGAGTAAATCTAACCAGGACATATGTGCATCCATGCCGCATTGTTTGTCGAATAGGACTGGAGCCGACCACGATGGCCGGCTCCAATCCTAAAGTCGATCATCATTCGCCATAGATGTCGAAGTTGAAGTAGCGCTTGGTAATCGTGTCGTACTCGCCGCTTGCACGCACGGCCTTGAGCGCAGCATTCAGCTTGTCCTTGAGCGCACCGTCTTCCTTGCGCAGGCCGCCGCCGTCACCATAGCCGAACATCGTTTCGTGCGGCAGGGTCACCTTGATCTCGTAGTCCTTGCCTTCGGGCTTGTTGAGAAAATCCTGGATCTGGATGCCGGCTGCCGCCATTAGGTCGACGCGGCCTGCCTGCATGTCGGCAATCTCGTCATCAAGGGTCGGGTAGAGCTTCAGCTCGGAAATGCCGTTGAACTTCTGCTGCATATAGGTTGCCTGCAGGCTCGAGCTCTGGGCAGCAACCGTGATGCCCTTGAAGGTGTCGGGCTTGGCGACGTCGAAGGACCGCGTATCCGCCTTTGCGCCAACCAGGACGTTTGGCGAATAGTAGTATTTGTCGGTGAAGTCGATGACCTTCTTGCGCTCGTCGGTGATCGACATGGAGCTCCAGATGACGTCGAACTTCTTGGCAAGCAGTGCCGGAATGATGCCGTCCCATGCGACGTCGACGATCTCGCACTTGGCTTTCATCTCCTTGCAGACGGCGTCCATCAGATCGATTTCCCAGCCCTGCCACTTGCCGCTGGCGTCCTTCACCGAGAAGGGTGCATAGGGCTCGGCGGCGACACCAAAGCGAATGACATCGTCGGCAGCATATGACGTCTTGGCAAAACCGAATGTGGCGGCGATGACGGAAAGTACGATTGCGATCTTTTTCATGTTTTAGTTCCCCTTTTTGTGAATGTTGGATTGGCTATGCCTGCCCGGCCTCCAGTCGGCTCAGCGTGGTGCAGACAGAAAACAGGTAGTTTTCGGTGTTCTTGGGCGTTGTGATCTGGATGGATGCCGGGAGCTGACCTTCGATCGCCAGAGGCATGGCAAGCGTCGGAACACCGAAGAAATTGGCCCAGCGACGGAAATGGCCCCCAGCCAGACCGTAGGGCACGAACTCCGATCCGACAGAGGTCATTTCGTCAGAAAGCCTCGGTGCCAGGCCTGGAACGACTGGCGTTGCGAGCACATTGACTTCCGACAGCAAGCGCTCGAACTCGCCTTCTATCGACGCACGATAGGAAAGTGCCGAGTTATAGGCCGTTTCTGTTAGTTCCGCGCCCTTTGCCAGGAAAGCATGGACTGCTGTCCCTACCCTGTCCGGGCAGGCTTCCACCAGGTTTCGATATCGCTGCGTGAACTCATACAACAGGATCGTCAGCCCCGCCTCGCGGACCTCGCCTGCATGTCGGAAGGAAAGGACACGCAGCTGGGCGCCGGCTCGTTCCGCCGTCCGCAGAAAGCGTCCATGCGCAGCCGTCACTGCCGGATCGACCTCGGCCTGATAGAGATCAGGGCAAATGCCGATCGTGATGTCGGCAAGGGCAACATCGATGAGGGGTGGCGGGGAAACACCAAGCATGGCGTAGTGAATAATTCGAGCATCGGCGACGCTGGATGCGATCGGACCGATCGTATCGAAACTCGGCGCGGTCGCCAGCGTGCCGTCGGCATCGATGCCGCCCTGTGTCGGCTTGAAGCCGACCAGTCCGGTTGCTGCAGCGACCGACCGGTTGGACCCGCCGGTGTCGGTACCAATTGCCGCAACGCAGAAGCCAGCGGCAACTGCCGCCGCTGAGCCGCTGCTCGTTCCGCCGGTACCGCGCCCTCGATCGAGAGGGTTCACGACCTTGCCATGCCATGGATTGTCGTGATTGCCAGCCGTCAGCTCGTGAAGGTTGGCCTTGCCGATGATGATGGCGCCGGCTGACCGTAAATTGGCGACGCAGACAGCATCGCGCTCGGCAACCGTCGGATTAAACAAACGGGATCCGCCGGTAGTGGGCACCCCCCCTACGTCGATCACATCCTTGACGGCGATCGGTATTCCATGGAGCGGAGCGAGGCATTTCCCAGCCCGCATTTGAGCCTCGACGGCGTGAGCAGCGTCCAGTGCTTCGGCTTCAGCGACAAAGATCAGCGCCCGATTTTCCCGGTTTCGTTCCTTGATCCGCCGCAGGCAATCTTCGATCAAGGCCACGGGCGAGAGACCATCAGCGAACCTGCCATGTATCTGGGCAATCGTCTGAGGAGGGGTCTTCGCCATCAGGTCCGGTCGCTCTCACGTCAATGTTTGCACTGCAAGAACGCTAACAGGTCGGCTTCGGCCTTCCTAATTCCTGCGGACGACGGGTTGATTACCAATAGTTATAACTTCATGGCCAACAATCACAGTTTTAGACGCTGGCATTTGGTATTTGTAGCGGGGTAATTCAGAAAATTCAGCAACTTGAACCTCGCCCATTCGGATTTGTGAGGGAGAGATTATCTGGTCTTTTCGCACAAGACGGTCGAGTTGAACATTGCCAATGGATCCGATAGGCCAAGCTCGCGGCCGAGCTCTCCCGGCCAGTCATTCCACCCGAAGAACCAGCGAGATGATATGAGTTCCGCAAATCGAGATTCGAGACCCCTTGCAGGTATCGCCCTTGTCTGCATCGGTTACGCATGTTTCGCGATGCAGGACGCCGTCGTAAAATGGCTCGTGGCCGACTACGAGGTTCCCGAAATCCTTTTCATGCGCAGCGTCGTCATCGTCGCTGTCAGTGGGTTTCTCGCCAGATACCGTGAGCATCCGTCGATCTTCAAAAGCCCGCACCGGTCGTCGGTCATCCTTCGCGCTGCCCTCATGTTCTTCGCTTGGTTGCTGTTTTACAACGCCGCGCGCCACCTTGAGCTCGCCGAGCTTACCACCCTCTACTTCTCCGCGCCTATCATCGTCGTTTTCCTATCGATCTGGATTCTCAAGGAGAAGGTCGATGCAGGAAGATGGCTCGCATGTATTGTTGGGTTTGTCGGCGTCGCGGTGGCCGCCAATCCAACCGACACACCGGATCTCCTACCAACGGCCATGTGCCTCCTCGCCGGGTTCTTCTGGGCCTGGAGTACGATACTGGTACGGCTCGTCAGCAGAAGTGAGTCGACCCTCACGCAGATGTACGCGACCAGTCTTTTGTTTGGATTGGCATGCGCTGTCTCGTTTCCCTGGATCTGGAAGACGCCTGATCTGATCGACTGGATACTTATGCTTGGGCTCGGCGTTATAGCCACGATCGGTCAGTTTATCCTCTACGAGGGATTTCGACATGCGCCTGCGTCCGCCCTCGCTCCGATCGAATACACGGGCCTGATTTGGGCGTTCACCTATGGCTACGCAATATGGTCCGAGGTGCCGACCGTGAACGTCTTCGCCGGAGCTGCGCTAATTGTCGCTTCCAGCGTGGTCCTGATCCTGTGGGAGCGTCGGCGAGAAATCTCTGCCGCTTAAGACTTGGATCGGTTCCTCATGCCAGGTAGGTAAAGTCACAGGCTGCCATGGGTTTAGGCGGATTTAAGCTCAAGAATGCGAAGATGATCGCGCTTTGACCCTTTAATCGTCTCGGCTTGTTCGTCCTGCCTTATGTGAAGGCAGCGTCTAAATCCCTGGCTCGCGGCAAGCCAGGGGCCGCATCAGGTGCCGTTTTCACCTGGCCTGGGCGCTGCTCCCGAGCGGGTGCAGATCGGGCTCCCTGCATGGAATGCGTCCAGTTTGCTCCCGAACAGGAGCAAACTCAATGAATGTCGCTCCCGCCCGGGAGCAATGGAGTTGCAGAAACGGTCTCTGCCCTATATGCTCCCGTGCAGGAGCAAAGACTATGACGAAACAGCCCAAACATCCGTCCGCCAGTAGAAGCGCAGCGACACTCGCCAGGATCTTGGCTCAGTCCGCGGGGGCAAAACAATTGCGCGGCGATATTGCCGCGGAGAGCTCTCCGGAAGACAAGAGCACGACGTCGTCCATCCGGTCCATGTCCAGACGCATTATAAAAGCCTTAGACACACCATCGACGACGAATACCGAAGAATTCGCACGTGTGACTATGCCACAAACCAGGGTCTCGGTCTTGAGTAAGCGTCTTGCCAACGAGAGACGCGCGACCAATTCAACTTTGCCTAAGCCGGCCAGTGCACAGACGGAAATAAAGACGACTGCGGACCTCGGCCAGATGGTGAGGAGGGCGCGCGAAGAGAATGGGCTGACGCAACAGGAATTCGCGGACCTGACCGGGGTCGGCCGCCGTTTCGTCTCCGAACTCGAGAACGGCAAACCGACGATCGAATTCGAGAAGGCGCTCAAGGTCGCCCTTGGTGCCGGCATCTCCATCCATGGCCGGCAGCGCTGATGGACATTATCGCGCTTGATGTCCGCCTGGACGGCTTCGACGACCCTATCGGCAATCTGGTGCGGGATGAGGATGGGGCGCTGGCCTTCGCATACCAATCGAACTACCTCGATAATCCAGCGGCCATTCCGCTTTCATTGTCTCTTCCGCTGAGCGACGAGGCCTACGAAGACAGTGGCGCTCGCCCGTTCTTCGACAATCTCCTGCAGGAGCGTGATGGCCCGCTACAGAAGGTTATGGACCGCGAAGGGCTCTCCAGGAGCGACATCGCAGGACTGCTCTTCTACCTCGGGCGCGATTGCCCGGGATCGATATCGGTCCTCCCTCTTGGCTCACCCCCGGCAAAGGTGCCCGGCAACTTCGAAACCGACTACCGCGCCCTGGACGAGGCGCGGATGACAAGGATCGTCCAAACACTCCACCGTCGGCAACGCTTGCCGGACGAGACAGAAGATCCCTCCCCGCTTGCCGGCGTCCAGAGCAAGATCGCGTTGACGATGCTGCCCAACGGGTCATTTGCGGAGCCACGACCCGGGTCTGGCGCGCCGACCACCCACATCATCAAGGTGCCCGACCAGGCCCATGCCAGCGATCCCGACCTCGAACGTGAGGCGCTGCGCCTGTCGGCGGCGCTCGGCTTCGAAACCGCCGAGGCGATTGTCCAGGAATTCGACGGTGTTAAAGCGCTGGTCGTTCGCCGGTTCGACCGCGCCCTTGATGAAATGGACCGGGTCGTCCGCATCCACCAGGAGGACTTCGCCCAAGCTTTGGGTTTGCCACCGTCAATGAAATACGAGCGAAACGGGGTCGAAAACCGCCGGTTTGATGCAGCCGCTATCAACCGTGTCCTTGAGGCGACAAACGACCCGGCAGCCGAGAAACAAAAATTCATTGCAGCGACGCTCTTCGACCTGATGATCGGCAATGTTGACGCACACGCCAAGAATTTCGCGCTTCTGCACGAACCGCAAGGTGGCGTGCGCATCGCTCCACGATACGACTTGATGCCGACACGCCTCGATCGCGATCTGACGGATCTCCTGCCCTATTCTATCGGCGAGGCTACTATGCTCGCCGAGATCACAGAAGAGGACTTCTCCCATTTCCTTCGAGCTTTTGGCATTAGCACGACCAGTGCACAGCGACGACTGACAACGAGACTGACGACCAGCCTGTCAGAGGGTTTCACCGCGGAGCTTCGCGGCATGGACCGAAATGGGATGACGCGTTTTGCCGATCTGATCGGGCACAACATCGCTGAGATACTTACCGCCTTCAGCCTGGCGGTGCCCGAGGAAATTCGACAGCGCGACGCCTATATCGAACGCGGTGGCGGTTGGCTGCTTGGATCGTGAGCGGCGGGCGACCTGCCACGTTACAATTTCCCGGCACTCAAATTCACTTCGGAGCATTTGAGTTGAAAGGCTCTCTACCCAAAACTTCAGCTATCTTGCGCCAATCTCTGCCTCCCATGCCTGCAATGCGCAAGCACTCGACATTGGTTAAATGTGCCATGTCGCTGGCGTAGTAATAGCCGAGCTGGTGAAGCTCGGAGAGGAGAAAAGGCTTAAGTCGGAGATCTGAGAGCTTCGTGGACATGGCTGGATCAAAGCAACGTCGCGTGTCCAAATCAACTCGCAAAATTGAGGGTTTCCCCTCCCTTCAGCCACTGATTCCGATTTCAGGAAAGCGTCTGGGAAGGTCAAGAAAGGACCGGTCAAAACGACCGCCGCAGGCTACCGTGCTGCCGCAGCTAAATCCCGCCGGGTATATCGTAGGTTATTTCCGGATCAAATCGCTCAGCGCGTAATAGATGTGCCACCACGGGCTTGTACGTGTCTGCTGGCTGTTTAAGCACGCGTCCCGACTTGCAAGCGCCCCTGTTCCCGCAGAATTGTCCCATTCGGCACAAAGACCCGTCGGGATCGCGCAATGATAGTTTCCAGCCTTATGATGGCCAACCCCTCCAGAAATTCAGCAACACGGAAAGCAGCAGGACCGTTCGCGTCGGCATCTCCCTCGACGCCAGAACCATGCCCGATTCCCTTCTGCTATTCGATGCCCCGCCAGTCCCCTTAGAGCCGGGAGCATCCAACAAGGAGCAACAGTGCTGCACATCACTTCCCGAGCCGCCGTCTTCAATGGCCGCAAACGTTTCTCGGTTTTTCGAAAAACCGATCGTACCGGCTGATCCTGTTCAGGCGGTAATCCATCCAGTTTGGCGGGTGTGGAATTTGCGCTACCTCAATTGAAAACGCAGGAGGTCGCGGATGAAGGTTCAAAAGTTCAGCATCTCAAACGCAGAACTCGTCAAATCGCCGGGACAGGATGCCGACATTTATGTCGGAAACCTGGTGGACGAAACAAATGGTGGGCCGGTCTCGATTGGCTATGGCCGGTATGCTCCCGGTCAGTCGCTGACCGAAACGATGGCAGTTGACGACACCATGATCGTCCTTGAAGGGCGATTGTCCGTGTCGACCAGCGATGGCACGCTCACCGCGGGACCCGGCGACATCGTCTACATGCCCAAGGGCCAATCCGTCACCATCACGACCGAGGGCGAGGGTGCGACGACGGCTTTTGTGACCTATCCTCACTGGGCCGAGGCTCGTGAGTGATGGGCACGACGGCCCCCTTTAAGGGCCCTCCCGGTGATCTCAGAGCCCCGGACGACCATTCCATAATCAATGATCGCGCACCTTACTGCTCGCCGCGCCGTCGTCTGATCTCCCGGAGCATGCGCAGGTTTCCCTGGCTTGCTCCGCATTGATCAGCGCCTTTTCCTGGTTCATGATCTGCTCGCGGTCACGGTAGTGGCGCTGCATCGGCATGCAGGCACGGTAGTCGCGATTGCCGGAGCAGCCTCGGCTGTCGCTGTAGCGATCGTCGTCAGCCGCAGAGCAGCCTGTCATCGCCAGCAACATCAGGCCACCGCCGTAGATTGATGCCAGAGACCTGATTGTCGAGCTATGCGTAGTCATTCTCATTATTCTCCAGGTGGTGTCGGTTTCACTTGCTTGATTTTGAGGCCTGTCCAGTGAGCAGCGAATGCCCACATGTCGGCATGCTGGGCGATGACCTTGTCGAGTGGCATGCCGGCGCCATGCCCGGCACGCGTCTCGACACGGACCAGTCGCGGCTTCGCCCCGAGGTCGGCGGCCTGCAGCGCGGCGATGTATTTGTAGGTGTGAGCCGGAACGACGCGGTCGTCGGCATCGGCTGTCGTCGCCAAGATGGCTGGATAGTCCTCCCCCTGCCTGATCGTATGGTAGGGCGAGTAGGCAACGAGATTGCGGAAATGCCGCTCTTGCGAGGGATTACCGAACTCGCTGATCCAGAAACCGCCGGCCGTGAACTTGTCGAAGCGCAGCATGTCCATGACACCGACGCTGGGCAGCGCCACGTCGAATAGATCGGGCCGCTGGTTCGTGACAGCCCCGACCAGAAGACCTCCGTTGGATTCGCCCTGGATCGCCAGACCATTCGATGAGGTAATGCCGCTCCTTTTCAGGAACTCTCCGGCGGCGATGAAGTCGTCGAATGCATTCTGCTTTTTCTCGAGCTGTCCGGCTCGGTGCCAGGCCCTGCCGTATTCTCCGCCACCCCGGATGCCGGCGATTGCCAATACTCCGCCCTGCTCCACCCACGCGAGCTGGATTGGGTTGTAATAGGGGACCTGAGGAATTCCGAAGCCACCATAGCCATACAGCAAGGTCGGAGCAGCTATCGTGACATCCTTGCGGCGCACGATAAAGATCGGTACCTCAGTCCAGTCCTTCGAGCGGTAGAACCGTTGTTCGACCAGAATGTCGTCCGGATCGATGGACGCTTTCGGGCCCGCCCAGGGTTTAACGGCATTGGTCTGTGTGTCGTGTTGATAGACCGCGGTCGGCGCGTCGAACGCCGTAAAGCCGAAGAACGCTTCTCTGTCACCCGGGTGCCCCCGGAATCCGCCGGCGGTCCCGATGCCGGGCAACTCGACCGTCCCTTCAGGTGTACCGCTCATGCTGAAGCGCCGAATTTCCGTCTTGGCATCGACGAGATAGGCAATGAAGAGCCCGCTGCCCATCACGGCAGCGTCATTTAGAACGGCGTTAGCTGCATCCTCCGCTACGATTTCCTTGGGCTGAGGACCGGCCTCGGTCGTGTCAAGCGAGACAACGCGCCGGCGTTCGGCGCCATCCGTTGTGACAAGGATGAGCCTGCTGCCGTCATTGCCGATGACGGACCACTCGGCCTCCATCTGCGGTACGATCGTCTGCGCTTTCCAGTCAACGGTGTGGAGATCGACAACGGTGAGCGCATTTTCGTTCGTACCCGGCGTCGATGATATCGCGAGATAGCGGCCGCCGTCAGTGCGATTGGCGACATGTAACAGGCCCGCTTGATCTGGCGTGGAGTAGATTAGCCGATCCTCAGCCTGAGCCGTACCCAGCCTATGAAAATAGACCGCGTGATGAGCGATAGCCGCGCCTGGCGCACCTTGAGGCGGCTCCGGCATGCGCGAGTAAAAGAAACCTGAATTGTCCGGAGCCCAGCTGATATGCGTGAAGCGCGCCCATTCGACGACATCCTGAAGCTGGTTGCCGCTCCCGACATCCAGCAAGCGGATAGTCCGCCAGTCTGTACCACCTTTCTGCACGCTGAAAGCGACATGACGACCGTCGTCGGAGACGCTCCATTCGCCGATCGCATCGGCATTGTCGTCAGTCCAGGCGTTGGGGTCGATCAGCAGCCGAGCCTGCCCAAAAGCGCCCTCGCGCACATATAAGGCAGGCTGGTTCTCAAGGCCCTTGTTGAACATGAAGAAGTACTTGTCTCCCCGTCTGCGGGGAACTGTGTAGCGCTCGTATTCGAACAGAGCCTTGATGCGCTGTTCGAAAACATCTCGGCCGGGCAGCGTTTCGAGATAGCGCCGCGTGACCTTGTTCTGGGCTTCGACCCATGCGCTGATGGCCCGGCCCGTGCCCTGGCTGTCTTCCAACCATCGATAGGGGTCAGCGATGGTCACTCCGAAACGCTCCTCCATTAAGTCAACACGTTCGGTTTTTGGGTATTCGATTCCCGACACTTTTGCCTCCAAGGTCTGAGCGGAAACGCCGCTGATCTGCATGAACAGTGACACGGCGATGACGGTAGAGCTCTTCATCGGCGGTCCTTGCGATAAATGATAGAAGCCTCGAAACTAGGGAAAGGCATTAATGTCACTTAGTGTCATTAATGTGACTTGGGGAAATGTTGTTCGCCAAGCTTACTGGCTGAATGAGCTCCTAGTCATGTGGCACGTGTTGCCATATAACCGTGAGATAAGTCCGGATGGAGAAGACACGATGAGCAGGACGGTGGCGGAGGACGCACATATCAACGTTGCGCGATGCGCCGCGCGTTTGTTCCTTGAGAAAGGCGTCGCAGAGACCAGCGGCGACGAGATTGCCGAGGCAGCTCGCATCTCAAAGCGGACCCTCTGGCGCTATTTCCGCACCAAGGAAAGCTGCATCGAGCCGTTATTTGCTCTGACGTCGCAGCGCTTTGCCGAAAAGCTGAAAAACTGGCCTCTCGATATGTCAGTCGAGCGGTTCCTGGAGCTTGCCTACGACTTCAGCAAAATCGACGCCCAGGAAATAGACGACGGCAGGCTTGTCGTTCACCTCATCGCCCGGCTGGATGAAGAGCCGGCTTTGCTGGAACCATTCTTTATGGCAACGCGAATGACAGAGCTTGCGATGGCGCGTGTCATTGCTTTTCGACTCGATATGACACCGACCGACTTTGAGGTACGCCTGTGCGCGGCCACCGTCGTCGCGGCCATGCGTGTCATCGACGAGACCATCAGCAGGGCTGCAATAAAGTATGGACAGATTCCAACGGTTGAGGAAACCAATGACCGGCTGGCGCAGGCCATCCGTCGTGCCAGCACCTTGCCGTTCTGCGATCCGATTACACCGCGACAGCGTTGATCCGCTCAGCGAAGAGACGAGCCAACCTGTCCGGACTTCGTCCCATGCAGGTCCCCACCCTAAAGGCGAGGGAGGGTCAAGCGGATATGCTCGGCGAGAGCCTTCGCGATCACTGAATACCGGTTCTCTCCGAACTCCACCGCCAATCCTATCGTGGGAAGAGCTGGCAGTCCGTCCGTGACCACGAAGAGATCCGGTGGAACAGCAGTCCTCGTGAAGACGCTAATAGCGTGACCTGACCGAGCGATTGCGGTCAGGCCCGCGAGACTGTTGCTTGCAAAGGCGACGCGGTATCGGCGGTTTGCCGTCTCCATGACGTCGCAGGCCGCGCGGTAGTCGAGCGTGGCAGGCGCCGAAAGGGCAAGCGGGAGGATGGGTCGATCCAGGATTGTCGGCCTGGGCGAATTTCCGACCCACACGAAATCCTCTCGCCTCACGATCTCCGGACTGGCCAATTCTGACAGCGAGACGATCCCGAGATCGATCTGCCTTCTTCTCAGCATCGGTCGTAGCTCGGTGGTAGGCGCGCATACCATCCGTAGTTCGACGTCCGGATGCCGTTCGAAAAAGCCCTTCAGGATGGAGGGAAGGAAAGCGATGGAGTAATCTTCCGGACAGCCCAGACTAACGGAGCCCTGCAGAGTGGTCCCACTCATATTTGCCAGCAACTCGTCATGCTGGGCAAGAAGGGCTTCCGCATGCATGAGCAGCTTTTCGCCTGCGGATGTCAGGCGGACACCGGATCCGCTCCTATGGAGCAGGGTCTGCCCGATCATGTCTTCAAGGCGCTGCATCTGCATGCTCAATGCCGACTGCGTGCGTCCCACCTGCTGAGATGCCACGCTTATGGAACCCGATTGGGCGACCACGATGAAGTTTCGTAGGACTGAAAGGTCGAGGGTCATATGGCTATCGATTTTGCTGATATCAGAATCGAATAATATCAATTTGCCTGGAGAGGAAGCACCAAATAGTTTCTCGCCTCGGTACCAAGCGAAGGAAAAGAGCCGTGTCTCTCAACAATGAACAGAGCTTCTGGAAACAAGCCAACAGGCACCTCACGCGATACGGGCCAAGCTTCGAGAGCATCATCGTTGAGCGCGCGAACGGAAGCTATGTTTATGACGCCGACGACCGCCCCATATTGGACTTCACATCGGGACAGATGAGCGCCCTCCTCGGCCATACTCATCCAGACATCGTAGCGACAGTCGATCGGCAGATGCGCTCGGTCGCACATCTCTTCAGTGGCATGCTCTCACGTCCGGTAGTGGAACTGGCGTCACGTCTTGCGGCGCTCGCTCCAGGTCTCGATCGTGTGCAGTTGCTGACGACGGGAGCCGAATCCAACGAGGCTGCCATCCGCATGGCCAAACTTGTGACCGGTGGACATGAAGTGGTCGCCTTCGCGCAGAGCTGGCATGGTATGACGGGCGCCGCGGCCGCCGCGACCTATAGCGCGGGGCGTCGTGGATACGGGCCGACGGCTGCAGGTTCTCTGGTAATCCCTGCACCCAACTCTTATCGTCCCCGGTTCGCAAAGCTGGATGGCACGAACGATTGGCAAACCGAATTGGATGATGCGTTCGCGCTCATCGATAATCAGACGACTGGAAATCTCGCGGCGTTCATTGCCGAACCAATTTTGTCGAGCGGTGGAATTCTGGAACTTCCCGTCGGATACCTTGCCGCTCTCAAGCAAAAGTGCGAGGAGCGGGGTATGCTTCTCATTCTGGATGAAGCCCAGACAGGCGTGGGAAGAACAGGACACATGTTCGCGTTTCAAAGGGATGGCATCACTCCAGATATCCTGACGCTCTCGAAAACGCTCGGTGCCGGCTTGCCGCTGGCTGCGGTGATGACGACCGAGACGATAGAGCAGAAGGCTTTCGACAAGGGATATTTGTTCTACACCACGCATGTCTCTGATCCGCTTCTGGCCGCAGTCGGCGTTACTGTCCTGGACGTTGTCGAACGCGAGGGTCTTGTCGCTGCCGCAATCGAGCGTGGCGCACGGTTGCGGGCCGGACTTAACTCCCTTCAGCAAAGATTCGACTGTGTGGGCGATGTGCGCGGTCGCGGCCTTCTGATGGGGCTGGAGATCGTAGCGAATCGGCAGACGAAAGCGCCCGGGTTCGCACTCGGTGCCAAGATTATGGAAGAGGCGATGCGGCGGGGGCTGAGCATGAATATCGTGAAATTGCCCGGAATGGGCGGTGTGTTTCGCATCGCGCCGCCACTGACGGTCTCAGACGAGGAGATCAACCGCGGTATAGAGATAATGTCGGATTCCATTCAGGCCGCCTCCGGAGCCTGACCGATACGCCCGCTATTGCGGGCGGAAAAGGTGAGCACAGACGAGTTCGCGACGGACTTAGAAACGGCCGCCAACCGCCGGAATCGCGACTTGGCAAGCCCTTCCGGAGCGGCCAAAGTGAGAGTGGCCGCCGCCTGATTTCTGGCCTTAGACCGGAAACGAACATAATTACCGATACATATAGCCCATCAGTATCATTGGTGAGTGCTATTGCTAATCTACTTTTGACCACGGATAACCTGGCACTGCTGTGAAGAGCGATGTTGAGAAGGTCGGTGCGATTTCGCCCCGGCCTTTTTTATTGCGCGCTCTCGTCGTTGTCTCTGCTAGGAATAGGCTAGCGACCAGCCGACACCGCGAACCCAGGTCTTTTCTGACGGCGTATGATCGCCACGATGGAGCCGCGCCACCTTCCTCGGGTCTCCACTCTCGAAGGCCTCCGCGAGCACCCTTTCCGAGTGTTCGTCGCGCATTCCTGCACACGGGTATATAGCCACTGGTGAAATCCATCGGGCATGGAAGTCGCTGCCTTGCCTAGTCACGAGAAATACCGCTCCGCGACGATCCATGTTGCTCCAATCGCTGTTCGTGAAGCCCAGATCGGTCGTCAGCGGCAGGATCAGCCTTCCGCCATCCTTCAGCCGATCCAGCCAGATATCCGCGGGCCTGGTCGCCCCCGCGTTCACATAGATCACGTCGGCTGCATCGAAATCCACCGAGCTGCCGTCTCCATGAATCACGGAAACATTTTGATAGGACGAAAGGTTTGCTCCCGCACGCGCGGCGAGATCGGGCTCGAACTCGACTGCGGTCACATTGCCGGAGACGTCGACAAGCTTCGCCATGATCGCCGAGTAGTAGCCTGCGCCGGCACCGACATGCACGATGTGCTCCCCGTCTCCCGGGGCCGCTTGCGAAAGCATGAAGGCGTGGATGGACGGCTGACCGCTGTTGATATGGCGGATTGGATCGATGCCGATGATGTCGTCGGTATAGAGGTAGACCGGATCGGCCGTCGGGGTCGGCAGGTAAGCCTTCCTCATTCGAAAGACAGGCCATGGGCCAGGGCCGAGGAAATCTTCGCGCGGAACTTCGGCAAAGGCTTTCTCGACCCGTTCGTCGTCCACGTTGAGAGCGGCCGTGATCTGCTTCGCGTACGCTCGACGCACGATCTTCAGTTCGTCACGTGTCATCAATGGCCTTATCCGGCAGATCGTTCGCCGCGCACTATTTCATTTGCGAGGGACTGGTCGGACAACTAACCCTGCCTCGCCCGCCTCCACTTCACGAGATAGCCGAAGCCCGGGGCGATCAAGATTCCGCCGATCACCCAGTCGACCAGCGTTAGAGGACTTTCGTCGGGATCGTGTCCTGTTAAATAGAGGAAGACGAAAAACGCGGCGACACCCGCGATTATCATAGCCAGTGCGCCAAGCAGACCTTTGCGAGAACTCTGCATAAGTTTCTTCTCTCCGATATGCATTTCGCGTAACAAGCTAAAGGATTTCCACATCCCGGCAAGCCCGATGGCGTGGAACTGATACCGAAATTTCCTCGACGCGCTGCGATCATGGTGGCGAAAGCATTCCGCTTGACTGGGGAAAATAGCTGCAGGATCCCGCCCCTCCAGGAAGGGAAGATTTCGATTCTCGGTTAAATTCTATGCTGAGGCATCACAGTCGATAGCTTGCCGTCTCGAGGCTGCTTGCCCCGTCAGCGAATGGGCAATGGGTGTA
>Ga0207426_1001330_pt1 | contig 21009 bp, 17 predicted proteins | sample AraplaMF_Cvi_mMS_FD_184265 | JGI IMG/M metagenome (GOLD analysis project Ga0207426, IMG submission 184265) | Arabidopsis root microbial communities from the University of North Carolina, USA - plate scrape MF_Cvi_mMS (SPAdes) (version 2) | ecosystem: Host-associated > Plants > Roots > Endosphere... | reverse complement strand
CGCGATCGAGGTGCCGCTCAAGACCGGCAACGTCTATGCCGAGGGCGATCTCGATTTCCGCGGCACGCTCGGCGTCGACAAGGAGACCCCGGTCGGCTTCGCCGAGATCCGCCTGCGCTTCGACGTCGACACCGATGCGCCGCAGGACAAGCTCGATCTGCTGCTGAAGCTCACCGAGCGCTATTGCGTGGTCTACCAGACCATCAAGAACGGCCCGAAGGTTTCGGTGTCGATGCAGCGGATGTGAGGGGCGGAAGACGCCACTCCCCAACAGGTGTCGTCCCGTGGCGCGAGCCCGGGGCCCATAACTCCAGGCCGTCGTGATCTCGGACGGTCGTCGCTCCAGTTCTCAAACCATTAAAGCCTGTGGTTATGGATTCCGGGCTCGCGCTACGTGCGCCCCGGAATGACAGACAGAATGTCCCTCGACCTCCACTTCGCTCTCTTCCTCCTCCTGCGCATGGCGATCGCGGCGACATTCGTCGTATCAGCCTCGATGATCGCCGAACGCTCCGGGCCGGTAATCGGCGCGCTGGTGGCGACGCTGCCGATCTCGGCGGGGCCGTCCTACGTCTTCCTCGCGCTCGATCATGACGCCGCCTTCATCGCGCAAGGTGCGCTGTCGAGCCTTCCGATCAATGCGGCGACGATCTTCATGGGGCTTACTTATGTCGTGCTGGCGCAGCGCAACAATCTGCTGGTGAGTTTCGGCAGTGCGTTCGCGGTCTGGATCGCGATCGCCTCGGCCATCCGCATGTTCGACTGGACCCTGACCGCCGGGCTTGCCGTGAACTTCGTCGCATTCGGCATCTGCATCCCGCTGCTATCGGGCTATCGCCATGCCAAGATGCCGCTGGTGACGCGTCGCTGGTATGACATTCCGATGCGAGCCTCGCTGGTCGCGACCCTCGTCGCGATCGTCGTCTCGACGTCGAGCTGGGTCGGTCCGAAGATCAGCGGCATCATCGCGCTCTATCCGGTCGTGTTCTCCAGCATCATGGTAATCCTTCATCCGCGCATCGGCGGGCCGCCGACCGCGGCGGTACTTGCCAACTCCGCCTGGGGCCTGCTTGGCTTCGGCATGGCGATTGCCGTGGTCCATGTCGGCGCCATCACTTTCGGTTCAGCGATCGGCCTCAGCCTCGCGCTCGCGACCTGCATCGTGTGGAATCTGACGTTGTGGTGGTGGGGGCGGCGTTCGCAAAAATCCGCATCTCCGTAGTCGCCCGGGGGTGCGCGTTGCGCCGGCGAAGCGCCCCGATTCCGCGCAAGTCATTGAATTCTCGACACGCAGGTAATTTTCCGATGAACGGCGGCTGCCGATAATCGACGGCTTCATTATCAATCATTTGGAGAATTTGATTTAGATCTATCTCCCGCTCCTTGGCCGTCCAGTGCGTCGGGTCGAGCGGCAGTGGCCCGCCGGAGCGGCACATCGGTGCCGCGATACGGTCAAGGCCGCTCGGAATTCCTCGTTGGAAATTGCAGTTCGCGTTGCCGCGAATGCTCCGCCGGGAGCATTCCATTCCGGAGAGAAGAGAATGTTTGGTCGCAAGTCCCGCGAAGACGCAAAGGCCCAGATCGAAGCCCTCGGCCGGTCGCAGGCCATGATCGAATTCAACATGGACGGTACGATCGTCACCGCCAACGAGAATTTCCTGCGGGCGCTCGGCTACACGCTCGAAGAGATCAAGGGCAAGCACCATGCGATGTTCGTGCCGGCCGATGAGCGTGACAGCGCCGACTACAAGGAATTCTGGGCGGCCCTCAATCGCGGCGAGTTCCGGGTGGCCGAGTTCAAGCGGATCGCCAAGGGTGGCCGCGAGATCTGGATCGAAGCGTCCTACAACGCCGTGCTGGACAGCAACGGCAAGCCGGTGAAGGTCGTCAAGATGGCGACCGATATCACCGCGAAGAAGATCCGCGGCCTTGCCGACGCGTCGAAGATTTCAGCCATCAGCCGTGCGCAGGCCATGATCGAATTTCGTCTCGATGGGACCATCGTCACGGCCAACCAGGAGTTCTGCGACGCGCTCGGCTATTCGCTTCCGGAGATCCAGGGCAAGCACCACAGCTTGTTCGTCGCTCCCGCCGAGCGCGACGGCGCGGCCTATCGCGAGTTCTGGGCCCGGCTCAATCGTGGTGAATACCAGGCTGGCGAGTTCAAGCGTGTCGGCAAGGGGGGCCGCGAGGTCTGGATTCTCGCGACCTACAACCCGCTGCTCGACGAGCAAGGCAAGCCGTTCGGTGTCGTGAAGTTCGCGACCGACATTACCGCGCAGAAGTTGAAGAGCGCGGACCTCGCCGGTCAGATCGCGGCCATCGACAAGGCCCAGGCCGTGATCGAGTTCAACATGGATGGCACCATCATCACCGCGAACACCAATTTCCTCGACACGCTCGGCTATTCGCTCGACGAGATCCAGGGCAGGCACCACAGCATGTTCGTCGAACCGTCGGATCGCGACGGCAGCGAGTATCGCGAGTTCTGGGCGACGCTCAATCGCGGCCAGTACCAGGCGGGCGAGTACAAGCGCATCGGGAAGGGCGGCAAGGAGGTCTACATCCAGGCCTCCTACAATCCGATCCTCGATCTCAACGGACATGCGTTCAAGGTCGTGAAATACGCGACCGATACGACGCGGCAGGTGCTGGTCCGCATGGGCAACGAGCGCGTCCGCGGCATGATGGAATCGGTTGCCGCGGGGTCGGAAGAACTCAACGCCTCCGTGCGGGAGATCTCCGAGGCGATGACCAAGTCGCGTGACACCGCGATGGGAGCGGTGGAGCAGGTCGCGACCGCCGATGCTCAGGCCCAACGCCTCACCGAGGCGGCGCAAGCGATGAGCGGCATCGTCGAGATGATCAACAACATCACCGGACAGATCAATCTGCTCGCGCTCAACGCCACGATCGAGTCCGCGCGCGCGGGCGAGGCCGGCCGGGGCTTCGCGGTGGTTGCTTCCGAAGTGAAGAGCCTTGCCAACCAGGCGAGGCAAGCCACCGACAAGATCGGTCAGGAGATCGGCAGCCTCAACGGCATCTCCGGCGACGTCGTCGATGCGCTCGGCGCGATCAAGCTGGCGATCAACAATGTCAGCGAATACGTGACGTCGACGGCCGCCGCTGTCGAGGAGCAAAGCACGGTCACGAACGAAATGTCGACCAGCATGCAGCGCGCCGCAGCGGAAGCAGCAGCGATCGCGGCAAGGGCGTAAGTCTATCCAGCGCCTTCCGACGCCGGGTGTCGCAGCATGAAGTCCGCACGCGATCGTACCGCCGGACTCGGGTCGTCCGTAATGAGGGCGATCAGGTCGCTTTCGCGAGTTAGCTGAGGGCGCGCGACGATCATTGCGTCGGCGACGATCCTTCTCACGAGCGCAGATCTGTCGCGAAGGCCGTCGGCGATGTCGCTCGTCACTGGCCGGCCTCGCCCAAGCTCGCGCGTCTCGAATGCAGGCACACGCTTACGCAAGCCGTAGACCCTGTCGATCCAGATCCAGTCATAGCCTGTTTGCCATCGCGCCTTGCCGCAGATCAGGCTTTGGTACGCGACCGCTCTAACGGAGGGTTGAATTGCCTGAGCCGCGAGCGCTGACAAGTGCCGATCAATGCCTGGGTGTCGAAGTGCGTTGCGAAGGCACGCTGCCATCGGCCCATTTGTCCGCATACGCAATCGATCGGCGATGGCTGCGATGACATCCTCGCGTGCAAGGATCCGATCGAGGGCTTTCGCCTCGTCTTGCCACCGCCCCCAAATCAGGTGGCGGCCAAGGAGATAGAGACCGCTCTCGGCAGCGACCTCGTCGGAGACGCCAGCACCAATGCGCTCGAGGCAATGTCTTGCCGCCTGACGGACCTGTCCGACCCAATCGTTCAATCGCCACGCCAGCGCCGCAAGGAAGAATGGTGATCGGGGTGGCGTGTTGATGTGTCGCAGAGCCGCTTCCCGTATATGTCCGTTGGGATGAAACAGGAATAGCCAGGCGTAATCCGGGTTGATTTTCAGAAGGTCTCGTTCCGATGGCGGGTCGTCCTTGACGCGATCAAATGCGAAGATCCTCCAGGATAGGGGCAGGTTGAAGTTGAAGCGACCGCGGGGCACAGCGCGGACGGGCGCGCTTCGCGAAAGCCACCAGCCCAACCTGGCACTGCTTGCGATTTCGCTGCTGGCTCTGGCAATGGTCTCCGGCGGGAGCCGGGCCAGTTCGTCCAGAATTTCCTTCAGTTCCTTTTCCGCATTCGAGCCTGTATGGGCCTTCAACTGGGCCAATCGGTCAGAGAGTTCGGGCGGAACGACAGATGAGGAGCGCTTGGCCATACTTCAGCTTGGCAGCATTCTCTGGTTGTTGAAAGAGGATGCTGCGCGTTTCGTCATTGCTTCGGCAGCTTGGCCTTGAGCGCATAAAGCGCATCGAGTGCCTCGCGTGGCGACATCTCGTCGGGGTGCAGCGCCTTCACGGCCTCCATCAGCAATTCGGCCTCGCTCGGCGGTGCGGCTTCGGCAGCCGCGCGCGAGGGGACCGCGAACAGCGGCAGATCGTCCACCAGCGCCCGCGCCGTCTGGCCGCGGTCCTGCGCCTCCAGCTTGGAGAGCACCGATTTGGCACGTGTGATCACGGCCGGCGGCAGGCCTGCGAGCTTGGCGACCTGGATGCCGTAGGAGCGGTCTGCGGAGCCCGGCAGCACCTCGTGCAGGAACACGACATTGCCCTGCCACTCCTTCACGCGCACCGTCGCGTTGAACATCCGCGGCAGCTTGGCCGAGAGCGCGGTCAGCTCGTGATAATGCGTGGCGAACAGCGTGCGGCAGCGGTTGCTCTCATGCAGATGCTCGATCGCGGCCCAGGCGATCGACAGGCCGTCGAAGGTCGCGGTGCCGCGGCCGATCTCGTCGAGGATGACAAGCGCGCGCTCGCCGGCCTGGTTCAGGATCGCGGCGGTCTCGACCATTTCCACCATGAAGGTGGAGCGGCCGCGGGCGAGATCGTCGGCGGCGCCGACGCGCGAGAACAGGCGGTCGACGATGCCGATCCGCGCGCGCGTCGCCGGCACGAAGCTGCCGATTTGGGCGAGAAGAGCAATCAGCGCGTTCTGGCGCAGGAAGGTCGATTTACCGGCCATGTTCGGACCGGTGAGCAGCCAGAGCTGGCCGGACTTCTGTGCCGGTGTCGGCGAGAGATTGCAGGCATTGGCGATGAACGGCTCGCCGTTACGCTTGAGCGCCTGCTCGACCACGGGATGGCGGCCGGCCTCGATCGCGAAGCCGAGGGAGTCGTCCACGTCAGGCCGCACATAATTGTCGTCGATCGCGAGTTTTGCGAGCGAGGTTGCGACGTCGAGCAGTGCGAAAGCATGAGCGGCAGCACGCAGATCGTCGCTGATCTCAAGGGCCTTCGCGGACAGCCGCTCGAAGATCTCGAGTTCGAGCCCGAGTGCGCGATCGCCGGCATTGGCGATCTTGGCCTCGATCTCGCCGAGCTCCGACGTGGTGAAGCGCACCTGGCCCGCCAACGTCTGGCGATGGATGAAGGTCGCATTCAGCGGCGCCGACATCAGCTTGTCGCCGTGTTGGGCTGTGACCTCGACGAAATAGCCGAGCACGTTGTTGTGCCGGATCTTGAGGCCTTTGACGCCGGTCTGGTCGGCGTAGCGCGCCTGCATCGAAGCGACCACGAGCCGCGAGGCGTCGCGCAGGCTTCGCGTCTCGTCGAGCGCGGGCTCGTAGCCCTGCCGGACGAAGCCGCCGTCGCGCTTGATCAGCGGCAACTGGTCGTCGAGGGCGCTGGCGAACTCGGCAGCCAATTCGCGCGCCGGGCGCCGCAAGGCTGCCATCACCGTCAAGATTTCCTGCGGCGGCTGGTCGAGTTCGGAAAGTCGCGACAGCACCTGATCGGCGGCAATGATGCCGTCGCGCAGGCCCGCCAGATCGCGCGGTCCGCCGCGGCCGACCGAAAGACGAGCGAGGGCGCGCGACATGTCGGGTGCACCACGCAGGATGCTGCGGATGTCTTCTCGTGCGGCGGAGTCCGCAACGAAGGCGCTGACGGCGTCGAGCCGCCGCGCGATCGCGGACGCATCCGTCAGCGGCGCCGCCAGCCGCTGCGCCAGCAGACGCGAGCCGGCCGAGGTCACCGTGCAGTCGATCGCATCGAGCAGCGAGCCGCGGCGTTCGCCGGCAAGCGTGCGCGTCAGTTCGAGATTGGCGCGGGTGGCGGGATCGATCGCCATGGTCGCGCCGGACGCTTCGCGCGCGGGCGGCGACAGCGGCGGATGCTTGCCGACCTGGGTGCGATCGACATAGGTGACGGCGGCAGCCGCGGCGGTGGCCTCGAGGCGCGTGAGCTGCGCCAGCCCGTCCATGGTCGCAACGGCGAAATAATCGCACAGGCGCTTCTCCGCGGTGGCGCCGTCGAAGACGTCGCGGGTCAACGGCGTCACCGCCGGCAGCTCGCGCAAGGTTTGTCCGAGCTCGTTGTCGCTGTAGAGCGCGTCGGTGACGATGGCCTCGTTCGGGTTGATGCGCGCCAGCGTGGCGGCGAGCTCGCCACCCGAACATTCCATCACGGTGAATTCGGCGGTCGAGATGTCGATCCAGGCCAGCCCGAAGCGGTCGCCGCCGCCGGAGGCGCGGGCGCGCGCGATCGCCAGCAGATAGTTGTTGGCGCGCGCATCGAGCAGCGTGTCCTCGGTCAGCGTGCCCGGCGTGACCAGCCGCACCACGCCACGCCGCACGACACTCTTGTTACCGCGCGCTTTCGCCGCGGCGGGATCTTCGGTCTGCTCGCACACCGCGACGCGGTGGCCGGCGGTGATGAGCCGATGCAGATAATCTTCCGAGCGTTCGACCGGAACGCCGCACATCGGGATGTCGTTGCCCTGGTGCTTGCCGCGCTTGGTCAGGACGATGCCGAGCGTCCTCGAAGCGATCTCGGCGTCCTCGAAGAACAGCTCGTAGAAATCGCCCATCCGGTAGAACAGCAGCAGGCCCTGATGCGCGGCCTTGATCTCGAGGTACTGTTCCATCATCGGTGTGACGCGCGCAGCGGCTTCCGCCTGCGGTGCCGGCGTGGGTTCGGGGTCTGGCGCGGGAATGGGCTGTTGCATTGTCATGGGCGGCGCAACCTACAAAATTTCGTCCCCTGCTCCTATCGCTTTGGCCGCGAAGGGGAGGTTTTCCACGTTGTCCGTGTAGCGAAAGCGGCCGCCACATTTTCGGCAGTCATTCGGCCCCGGAATGACAGCCGCCCCGCGAAACCGTCAATTGACCTGCCGCGGGCGCCCTCCTAAAACTCCGCCGACATTGAAGAATTTCCGCCGAAGCGCGGCATTCAGGGAGAACAATCATGCGTGACGTCTTTATCTGCGATGCCGTGCGGACCCCGATCGGCCGTTTCGGCGGCTCGCTCGCCAAGGTGCGCGCCGACGACCTCGCCGCCGCCCCGATCAAGGCGCTGATGGCCAAGCATCCCAATCTCGACTGGGCGCAGGTGGACGAAGTGTTCTTTGGCTGCGCCAACCAGGCCGGCGAGGACAACCGCAACGTCGCGCGCATGGCGCTGCTGCTTGCGGGCCTGCCGGATTCGGTTCCCGGCCAGACCCTGAACCGGCTCTGCGCCTCCGGCCTCGATGCGGTCGGTGCTGCCGGCCGCGCCATCCGCTCCGGCGAGATCGAGCTTGCGATTGCCGGCGGTGTCGAATCCATGACCCGCGCGCCCTTCGTGATGGGCAAGGCGCAGGAGGCGTTCTCGCGCTCCGCCGAAATCTTCGACACCACCATCGGCTGGCGCTTCATCAACCCGCTGCTCAAGGCGCAGTACGGCGTCGATGCGATGCCGGAGACCGGCGAGAACGTCGCCGAGGAATTCCAGGTCTCGCGCGCCGACCAGGACGCCTTCGCGATCCGTTCGCAGCAGCGCGCAGGCAAGGCGATCGCCGCCGGCTATTTCGCCGAAGAGATCACCCCGATCACCATTCCCGGCGGCAAGGCCGGCCCCATCACCGTCGACAAGGACGAGCATCCGCGTCCCGAGACCACGCTGGAAGGTCTGGCAAAACTGAAGCCGATCGTGCGCAATCCCGGCACGGTCACCGCGGGCAATGCATCCGGCGTCAACGACGGCGCGGCCGCGATGATCCTGGCATCGGAAGCCGCGGTGAAGAAGCATGGCCTCACGCCGCGCGCCCGCATTCTCGGTCTCGCGTCGGCCGGCGTGCCGCCACGCATCATGGGCATCGGCCCCGTGCCGGCGACCCGCAAGCTGATGGAGCGGCTGGGCAAGAAGATCACCGATTTCGACCTGATCGAGCTGAACGAAGCCTTCGCCTCGCAGGGCATCGCCTGCATGCGCCAGCTCGGCGTCGCCGACGACGCCGATTTCGTCAATCCGCATGGCGGCGCCATTGCGCTCGGCCACCCGCTCGGCATGAGCGGCGCGCGCCTCGCGCTCACTGCCGTGCACGGCATGGAGAAGCGCGGCGGCAAGCTCGCACTCGCCACCATGTGCGTTGGTGTCGGCCAGGGCGTCGCGGTCGCGATCGAGAAGATGAACTGACAGTCTCTCCTCTCCCTCTCCCCGTTCTTACGGGGAGAGGGTTGGGGTGAGGGGCATCTCCCCGCGGGAGAGATCGTCGTGAGACCTGTACCCCCTCACCCGGATCGCAAGGGCGATCCGACCTCTCCCCGCAGGCGGGGCGAGGTGAAGAAAGGAAGACCCGAAACCCGCTTCCCTAGATTAGTTATGTTCTATAATGATTGGCGGAAATGTTGACCGGCCGGGCCACAATGGCCGGGGAGGAGCTCGCCAATGACATTCATCTACCCCACCGACAGCAACAAGGCGCATCCGCTGCCGCTGTCGCCCGAATACAAGAGCTCGATCAAGCGCGCACCGAACAAGCCGTTGATCCCGATGCGCCATACGCTGTCGGAATTGACCGGCCCGGTCTACGGCCACGAGACCGTGCGCGAGGGCGATGCCGATCTCACCCGTCAACATTCCGGCGAACCGCTCGGCGAGCGCATCATCGTGCACGGCCATGTCCGCGACGAGGACGGCCGCGGCGTGCCGAATTCGCTGGTCGAGATCTGGCAGGCCAATGCCTGCGGCCGCTACGTCCATGTCCGCGACCAGCACCCGGCGCCGCTCGATCCGAATTTCACCGGCGCGGGCCGCACGGTGAGCGATTCCGCCGGCTACTACCGTTTTGTGACGATCAAGCCTGGTGCCTATCCCTGGGGTAACCACCACAACGCCTGGCGTCCGGCGCATATCCACCTGTCGGTGTTCGGTCATTCCTTCGTCACGCGTCTCGTGACGCAGATGTATTTCCCGGCCGACCCGCTGTTTCCGTTCGATCCGATCTTCAATTCGATACCTGACGAGAAGGCGCGGGCGCGCATGGTGTCGTCGTTCGACCTCGCGAACACCCAGCCCGAATGGGCGCTGTGCTACCGCTTTGACATCGTTCTGCGCGGCAAGAACGCCACGCCTATGGAGAACCACTAGTGCAGGATTCTGTGAAACCCGACGGGATCACCCCTTCGCAGACCGTCGGCCCGTTCTTCAAATACGGCCTGACGCCGAACGGCGAATATGCCTGGAACGACGCGTTCACGAACTCGACGCTGACGCCCGACGTCTCCGGCGACCGCATCCGCATCGCGGGCCGCGTGTTCGATGGCGACGGCGTCGTGGTGCCCGATGTCATGCTGGAGATCTGGCAGCCGGACGCGCAGGGCCGTTTCGCCGATCCGCAGGACAAGCGCGCGCTTCCCAATTCCAGCTTCCGCGGCTTTGCCCGCTGCGGCACCGACAAGGACGGCAATTATTCCTTCGACACCATCAAGCCGGGCGCGGTGCCTGACCCTGACGGCAAGCCGCAGGCTCCGCACATCGTGCTGGCGGTATTCGGCCGCGGTATGCTGCGGCATCTCTATACCCGCATCTATTTCAGCGACGAGGCCGGCAATGCCGCCGATCCCGTGCTGGGCCTGGTGCCGGCCGACCGCCGCGCCACGCTGATCGCGATACGCGAGGCGGACAAGCCGGTCTACCGGCTCGACCTGCGGCTGCAGGGCGACGAAGAGACGGTGTTCTTCGACATGTAACGCTGTGGGCCGCTGTCCGGGCGGCCCCTTGCGCGTCTGGTGCTTCCGGGTGTGATCGTGCAGAATGCACGCGGCATCCGGGGCGCGCGTCATGACACCTCCACAATTGCCCGACGTCGTCGAGCCCGCTCGGCTGACTGCTGCGCTGCGCAGGGGTGGCGTGCTGGACGCGGGTGCGGTGCGTGAGGTGAAGGTGCTGCACCAGCGCGACACCCTGGTGTCGCATATCATCCGCCTCGGCCTGCGTTATGTCGGCGAGTCCGCCGGTGCTCCACAATCGTTGATCCTGAAGACGGCGCGCCCGGATTTCGCCAAGACGCTTGCCCATGGTGGACGGCACGAAGTGGCTTTCTATACCCAGCTTGCGCCGACAATGCCGGCGGGCGTGGTGCCGCGCTGCTTCGATGGGCATTTCGACGAGGAGAGCCTGGTCTGGCATCTTCTGCTCGAAGATCTCACCGACAGTCATGAGATCGCAACCCAATGGCCGCTGCCGCCGTCACGCGACCAGGCGATGGCGATCGTCACAACGCTGGCGCGTTGGCATGCGGCGTGGTGGGACCATCCTGCCCTCGGCGAGACCGTCGGCGGCTGGATGAGCGCCGAGGACTCCGCAAAATTGATCGAGAGATTTGCCGGCCATTACGATCGTTTCGCCGATCTCCTGGGTGACCGCCTCAGCGAAGAGCGGCGTATTCTCTATCGTCGCTTCATCGAGCAATCGGGCCGGCTACAGGAGCGCTATCACTCCCGCCGGCATCTCACCATTGCCCACGGCGACGCCCACATCTGGAATTTCATGTTGCCGCGTGCCGGCGTCGCCGACACGGTACGCATCTTCGATTTCGACCAGTGGCGCATCAACATGCCGACCGGCGACCTCGCCTATATGATGGCGGTGCAATGGTATCCGGAACGCCGCCAGGCGCTCGAGCGCGCATTGCTCAACCATTATCATGAGACGCTGATCGCGAACGGCGTGCGTGGCTACTCGCGCGGTACGCTCGACCAGGACTATCGCCGGTCGGTGCTCTGGCACATCACCAAGCCGGTCTGGCAATGGAGCATCAACATCCCGCCGCTGGTCTGGTGGAACAATCTGGAGCGGGTGATGATGGCGGTCGAGGATCTCGGCTGCGAGGAGTTGTTGTAGGGGCTTCTCGTGTCCCGGGCGCGGTGCAGCGCGTAGCGGTGCGCCGCAGAACCGGGACCCATTTTGTGGCGGGCATGGGCTCCGGCTCTGCAGCGCACTGTTGAAGAAACGCTGCGCTGTGTCCGGGGCACGGAGACCGCGCCTACTCCATCACCGCATGTTCCGGTCCGGTGGCCTGCTTCCGCAGCGTGGCCTTGGTCGAGCCGATCATCAGCGCGAGCGGGATGGTGCAGAGGATGAAAACCATCACCAGCATGTAGTCGTGGGCGAAGGCGATGATCTGGGCCTGCACGTTGACCATGCGGTCGGCCATGGCGCGGCCGGCGTCGGTGGAGAGGTTGATCAGGCCGCGGACGTCGGGCATCTGCAGCGCGTGGTTGAACGGGTTGATGTGCTCGGACAGGATCGCGTAGGTCTTGCGCGTGCCCTGCGTCAGCTGGGCGATCACGATTGAGATGCCGACCGAGCTCGCGACGTTGCGCAGCAGCGTCAGCATCGAGGTGCCGTCGGTGCGGAGGTGGTTCGGCAGCGTCAGGAACGCCACCGTCGAGAGCGGTACGAAGACGAGGCCGAAGCCAAAGCCCTGGATCACGCTGACAACGACGATCTCCGGCACCTGGGTCTGGTCGGTCCAGCCGGTCATCTGGAACAGCGAGGCCGCTGTCAGCGTCAGGCCACAAATGATCAGCGTGCGCGCCTCGATCCAGCGCATCAAGCGCCCGACCAGCATCATCGCGAAGAAGGTGCCGAAGCCGCGGCTCGCCAGCAGGCCGCCGGCGGTCATGATGGGATAGCCGATGACGTTCTGCAGGTATGGCGAGGCCAGCGCCATCGTCGAGTACAGAACGAGGCCCATGACTGTCATGAAGATGCAGCCGGTGAGAAAGTTGCGATCCCTGAACAGCGAGAACTGGATGAAAGGACGCGATGTCGTGAAGGAGTGGGCGAAGAAGTAATAGAAGGCGACGCCCGAGATCACGAACTCGGTCACGATCTCGACCGACTCGAACCAATCGAGCTGTTCGCCGCGATCCAGCGCAAGCTGCAGCGAGCCGATTCCGATCGCGAGCGCGGCGAAGCCGAACCAGTCGAACTTCAAACTGAGATTCTTGTCGGTTTCGTCCATGAAAACGGCAAGCCCGAGCACGGTAATTACGCCGAACGGCAGGTTGACGAAGAATACCCAGTGCCAGGAATAGGTCTCGGTGAGCCAGGCGCCGAGCGAGGGGCCCATGATCGGACCCATCATCACGCCCATGCCCCAGATCGACATCGCGGTGGCGCGTTCCTGCAGCGTGTAATAGTCGAGCATGACCGATTGCGACAGCGGCACCAGTGCGGCGCCGAACACGCCTTGCAGCAGGCGGAACAGCACCATCTGGTTGATGTCTTGCGCGAGGCCGCACAGCACGGAGGCGAAAGTGAAGCCGGCTGCGCAGCCGATGAAGATGCGCTTGCGGCCGAAGCGGTTGGAGATCCAGCCCACCGGCGCGGTCATGATCGCCGCGGCGACGATGTAGGACGTCAGCACCCAGTTGATCTGGTCCTGCGAGGCCGACAGCGTGCCTTGCATATAGGGCAACGCGACATTGGCGATCGTGGTGTCCAGCGCCTGCATGATGGTCGCGGTCATGGCGCAGATCGTCACCATGTTCCGGCGCAGGCCGGGGACCATCAGGGCGGGATTGGACTCCGCCATCGGGTCAGTCCTTGTCCTGGTCTTTATCTTGACCCGCCGTCGCCGACAGGCCGAACAGGCCGGCGAGCGAGCGCTTGTGGCCGGTGTCGATGGTGGCATAGACGCTCATGCCGGCCTTCAGCTTGCGGACATATTTGTCGGTCTCGTCGAAATAGATCCGGATCGGCACGCGCTGCACGACTTTCACGAAGTTACCCGTGGCGTTCTGCGGCGGCAGGATCGCGAACTGCGCGCCGGTGCCGGGCGAGAGCGAGCCGATCTTGCCCTTGAAGACGTGGTTCGGGAACGCGTCGACCTCGAGCGTGACGGGCTGTCCTTCGGTCACGTAGGTGAGGTCGCTCTCCTTCGGGTTGGCGTCGACCCAGGGATGGGCGACGTCGATGATCGAGAACACCGGCGTGCCGGCGGCGACGAAGCGGCCGAGCTGGATCTGCTCGACCTGCGTCGCGACGCCGCCCATCGGCGCGCGCAGCACGGTGTGGTCGAGATTGCGCTCGGCGGTGTCGAGCTTGGCCTTGGCTTGCGCATAAGGCGGGAATTTCTCCAGCGGCAGGTCGGCGTCGCCGAGCAACTGCGTCTTCGCCGTCGACATCTGCTGCTTGACGTATTGTGCGATCGAGCCGGATGTCACCAGCGCATTCGAGGCATTGTCGAGGTCAAGCTGCGAGCCGAAGCTGTTCTTCACCAGCGCCTGCTTGCGCTCGACGTCGCGCTGCTTCAGCTCGACGCCCTGCTGGGCGAGGTTGAGCATGTCTCCGTAAATCTTGATGTTGGCGCGGAGATTGTCATAGGTCGTCTGCGCCTGCATCACCTGGGCCCGCGCCTCGTCCACCGCGAGGCGGAACGGCACGGGGTCGATCTCGAACAACTCGTCGCCCTGCTTAACGAGCTGGCCTTCCTTCACGACGACCTTCTCGATCTTGCCGGAGATATCGGGCGTCACCAGCACCTTCTGCGCGCCGACATAGGCGTCGTCGGTGCCGACATAGCGGCCGCCATTCAAATAGAAGGTGAAGCCGCCAATGGCGACGACGATGGGCAGCACGACCATCAGCAAAAAGCGGCGATAGCGCCGCAGGCCGGCCGTGAAGCGGCGGCGCGGATCGGTGCCGGCCTTCTTGGTGGGCTTGCCGCTGTCGCTCTTCTGCTCGGGCTGGAATTTGAGGACTTGATCAGCCATAGCGCTGCTCCTTACGCGCCTGTTCCGCTCCGGACGTCTGGATCGCGTTACGCACGTTCTCTTTGATGGATTCGAGTTGAGTGAGGAGACGGTGAGCGTCGGCCGGGTTGATGCCGTCGAGCGCATTCGCCGTGAGCTCCGACTTCAGGCCGCTCATCTTGCCGAGCAGGGTCCGGCCGGCCTTCTTCAGATACAGGCGCTTGACCCGGCGGTCCGAGGAGTCGCTGCGGCGCTCGATCCAGTCGCTCTCGCAGAGCTTGTCGATCAGCCGGGTCAGCGTAATCGGCTGCATCTCCATGAGCTCGGCGAGTTCCGACTGCTTCATGCCCTCGCTGCGCTCGACCTTGGCCAGCACCGCCCATTGGGCGCGGGTGATCCCGAAGCGCGAGGCCTCCTTGTCCGCGTAGACGCGGAGCAGGCGGTAGAGCTCACCGAGCGTGAACAGGAAGTTCTGGTCGACAGACCCGCGGGTCATAAGCTTAGTCTCCTATAAGCTCGCATATAATAAGCAAGCTTATGATTATTTCACGGCGGGCTAGCGCGATGCTGTCCCGCAGCAAAAGCATGGCTGGCAGCCGTCCGAGCCGTCGTGCTTTGGGTTCCCCCGCCGAAATGCTAGAACGCCGATCCCATGACCCTCGCAAAGCCGGTCTTTCCCGCGCCTGACCACGATCACGGCCGCTGCACTGCGGACGCGCTGGCGCATGCCGAGGCGGTTTGCGAGGCGCGCTCGCAGAAATTCACGCCGATTCGCCGCCAGGTGCTGGAGGCGCTGCTGTCCAGCCACCGCCCGCTCGGCGCCTATGAGGTGATCGACGAACTGGCCAAGTCGATGCCGCGGCCGGCGCCGATCACGGTCTACCGTGCCCTCGACTTCCTGATGGCCAATGGCCTCGTGCACCGTATCGAGAGCCGCAACGCCTACCTCGCCTGTGCCGCCCATGACCACGATTCGACCTCGGCGGTGGCGTTCCTGATCTGTGAGCGCTGCGGCCTGGTCGGCGAAATCTCCTCGGCCTCGTTCGCCAAGGATCTCAATGCTGCCGCGCGCAGTTCGGGCTTCGCGCCGAAATTGTCCGTGGTGGAAATCACGGGCGTCTGTACCCATTGTCAGAAAAAATCTTGAAGCAACAACGGCGCCAAGCCGGATTTTGGGAAGACATGTCCGCACCTCAAGCCATCCCGTCCGCCGGCCGTCCCCTCAGTGCCGGCGCCATTGCCCTGATGCTCATGCTGTGTCTGACCTGGGGCTTCAACCAGATCGCGGTGAAGATGGTGCTGCCGGATGTGCCGCCGATGCTGCAGGCGATGATCCGCTCGATGGGCGCGCTCCCGGTGCTGTTCCTTATCGGCACGTTTCGCGGGGTCAAATTCTTCAAGAATGATGGCACCTGGAAGCCGGGCGTGATTGCCGGGCTGATGTTCGGCATCGAATTCGTGTTGATCTTCCAGGGCCTGCGTCTGACCTCGGCCTCCCGCGCGGTGGTGTTCCTCTACACCGCGCCGTTCTTCGTCGCGCTCGGCTCCTACCAGATGCTCGGCGAGCGGCTCGGCGGCAGCCAATGGCTGGGGCTGGCGGTGAGCTTTGCCGGCGTCGCGCTCGCGATCGGCGTGCCGCAGGCCAATGTCGATTCGCACGTCCTGCTCGGCGACCTCCTGATCGTGCTCGGCGCCTCGCTCTGGGCGGCGACCACCCTGGTCGCCAAGGGCACCAGCCTGCGCTTCGCCGCACCGGAGAAGGCGCTGGGCTATCAGGTCGCGATCTCGATCCCGATCCTGGGCATCGCGGCCTGGCTGTTCGGCGAATCGATCACCCACACGCCGTCGCCGCTCTCGATCGGTCTCATGGCGTTCCAGGCGATCTGGGTGGTTGGAACCACGTTCACGCTTTGGTTCGCTTTGGTGAAGGCCTATTCGGCCAGCAAATTGTCGGCTTTTACCTTCATCACCCCTTTGTTTGGCGTGGTGGGTAGCTATTTCATCATGCACGATACCCTGAGCCTGGCTTTCGGGGCGGCAGCCGTCCTTGTAATTGCTGGGCTTTTCCTCGTTAACCGTCCCAGCCAAGTGGCTGCGGCGCCGAGCGATGCATTGCTGAACGTCACCAAAACCTGATATTTGGACCCCATGAACAAGCTCGAAAACCCTCTCGATTCCGACATCGCGGGCCCGGCGCCCCGGCACCAGACCACCCAGGTGAAGGTTGGCAACGTCGCCGTCGGCGGCGGTGCGCCGATCGTCGTGCAGTCGATGACCAACACCGACACCGCCGATATCGACGGCACCATCGCCCAGGTCGCAGCGCTCGCGCGCGCCGGCTCCGAAATGGTCCGCATCACCGTGGACCGCGAGGAAGCCGCCGCCGCCGTCCCGCACATCCGCGACGGTCTCGCCAAGCGCGGCATCACCACGCCGCTGATCGGCGACTTCCACTACATCGGCCACAAGCTGCTCGCGGCCTATCCGGCCTGCGCCGAAGCGCTTGCGAAATACCGCATCAATCCGGGCAATGTCGGCTTCAAGGACAAGCGCGACACCCAGTTCGCCGACATCATCGAGATCGCGAACAAGAACAGCAAGCCGGTGCGCATCGGCGCCAATTGGGGTTCGCTCGATCAGGAGCTGCTGACCAAGCTGATGGACGAGAATGCCGCGTCGGCCAATCCGCGCGACGTGCGCGCGGTGACGCGCGAGGCCATGGTGCAGTCCGCGCTGCTCTCGGCCGCGCGCGCCGAAGAGCTCGGCATGCCCAAGGATCGCATCATCCTCTCCGCCAAGGTTTCGGCTGTGCAGGATTTGATCGCGGTCTATCAGGATCTCGCCTCGCGCTCCGACTACGCCATCCATCTTGGCCTGACCGAAGCCGGAATGGGCTCGAAGGGCATCGTCGCGTCTTCCGCCGCGCTCGGCATCCTCTTGCAGCAGGGCATCGGCGACACCATCCGCATCTCGCTGACGCCGGAGCCCGGCGGCGACCGCACCCGCGAAGTGCAGGTCGGCCAGGAGCTGCTGCAGACCATGGGCTTCCGCACCTTCGTGCCGCTGGTTGCGGCATGTCCCGGCTGTGGCCGCACCACTTCGACCACGTTCCAGGAACTGGCCAGCTCGATCCAGGAATTCATCCGTGACGAGATGCCGGGTTGGAAGAGCAAATATCCGGGCGTCGAAGAGCTCAACGTCGCGGTGATGGGCTGCATCGTCAACGGCCCCGGCGAATCCAAGCACGCCAATATCGGCATCTCGCTGCCCGGCACCGGTGAAGCGCCGGCCGCGCCGGTGTTCGTCGACGGCAAGAAATTCCGCACGTTGCGCGGCCCGACCATCTCTGCCGACTTCAAGGCGCTGGTGATCGACTACATCGACCAGCGTTACGGCCAGGGCGCCAAGGTGCCGGTGACCGCGGCGGAGTAAACGTCGCTCGAAGATTTGGATCGTAAGGCGGGTTCGCGATGCGCGGACCCGCCTTATTTTTTTGTGCAGTCGTAGCCCGGATGGAGCGAAGCGAAATCCGGGGCCGCGGAATGACCGTTCCCGGATTGCGCTTCGCTCCATCCGGGCTACGATGCTCCCAATCAACAATGATCGGGAGCAACATCCATGAGCTCGCTATCCGGCAAACAGGGCCCGCGCTATCGCCACACGGCTGAAGACGGCGCGGCCTACGAGACCATCGCGGTCGAAAAGCTCACCCCCATCATCGGCGCGGAAATTTCCGGCGTCGACATCGGCAGGCTGGTCGAGGGCGACGCCCGCTCCAACCAGCAGATGGACGAGATCCATCGCGCGCTCGCCGAAAACCTCGTCATCTTCTTTCGCGACCAGGAGATCACGCCGAAGCAGCACCTCGCCTTCGGCCGCAAGTTCGGCGAACTGCATTTTCATCCCGCAGCTCCCCATGAGGACGAAGATCCGGCGTTGATGAAGATCTACGCCGACAAGAATTCGCCGCGCGCCAATGGCGAGGGTTGGCACTCCGACGTCTCCTGCGATCTCGAGCCGCCGATGGGCTCGATCCTCTACATCAAGCAGTGTCCGCCGCGCGGCGGCGACACGCTGTTCGCCAACATGTACGCGGCCTATGAGGCGCTGTCGGATCGCATGAAGGCCTATCTCGACGGCCTGACCGCGCTGCATGACGGCGAGCCGATCTATCGCGGCCTCTACGCGAACTATGGCGTCACCGATCGCCCCTCCTATCCCAATGCCGAGCATCCCGTGGTCCGCACCCATCCGGTCACAGGCCAGAAGGCGCTCTACGTCAACCGCGGCTTCACCCGGCACATCAACGGCGTCCCTCGCGACGAGAGCGACGCGATGCTCGCCTATCTCTACCAGCACGCCGAGAACCCGCTGTTCCAGTGCCGCTTCCGCTGGACCGAGAACGCCATCGCCTTCTGGGACAACCGTTGCACCCAGCATCGCGCGATGTGGGACTACTGGCCGCACACGCGCTCGGGCACGCGTGTGACGGTGAAGGGGGAACGGCCATTGTGAGCAAGCCGTTGTGAGCAAGCCATGGCGCGCCATCGCCGCTGTCGCTGTTTCGCTGATCCCGCTTCTGCTGTCGCCAGTTGACCCTGGCCATGCCGCCGGGACGCGAAAGGCAGCAAAGACGAAGCCGAAGGCGCCCGTCCCCGAGGCATGCGAGCCGCGCAAGTACCGCATCGTCGTGGATGTCGGGCACACCGCTGAAGCCTACGGTGCGCTCAGCGCGCGGAACGATCCGGAGTTCGGCTTCAATGTCGTGCTCGCAAAGCTCATCACGACGAAGCTGAAAGCCGAAGGCTTTGCCGCGACACGGCTGCTCATCACGGACGGCAAGGCGCGGCCGAGCCTGTTCAAGCGTGTCGGCACCGCCAATGACGGCCGGGCTGACCTGTTCCTGTCGATCCACCACGATTCGGTGCCGGACAAGCTGCTGGAGACCTGGGAGTTCGACGGCTCCACGAGCTATTTCAGCGACCGCTTCTCCGGCCATTCGCTGTTCGTGTCGCAGCAGAACCCGCACTTCGCCACCAGTTTGAGGCTGGCCCGGATGATCGGGCGGCAACTGAAGGATCAAGGCCTGCACTATGCGAGCCAGTACACCTTGCCGGTGATGGGCCGCTACCGCCACCAGTTGCTCGACAAGGATGTCGGCGTCTACCGCTATGACGGGCTTGTCGTGCTGTCGCGGACGCGGAGCGCCGCGGTGCTGCTCGAAGCCGGCTCGATCATCAACCGCGACGAGGAGATGTCGATGAACTCGCCGGAGCGCCAGGAGATGATCGCTGGCGCGGTGGCGGCGGGGATCGGGGAGTTCTGTGAGAAGCGGTGATATCTAAGGCCGACGTTCCTGCGCTCCGTGGCGCACATGGAGGATGACGACCTCGGCATCAGCGGGATTGACCGTGTAAAAGATGAGATAGGGATAGCGCAAGGTGGGGAACATGCGGACGCCGGGCTCGTCGGTGAGGTGACCAGCCTCAGGAAAATCCTGAAGTAAGCCGGCGACCGCCTTGATGCGCTCGACCACTGCGGACGCGGCTGAGCGATTGCGTTCGTGGATATAGGAAAATATGCCGTCGATGTCGGCAAGCGCGCCTTCCGACCAGCGCACCCTCATGCGCTGTAGCGATTGAAGACGGCAGCTACGGCCTCGTCGCTCGCCAGTCGACCTTCGCGCATATCCTCTAAGCCGCGTCGCACAGCATTTCGTTCGTCGTCGCTGAGTCGATAGATGCCGTGATGCCGATTCTCGATGTCAGCTAAGGATCGCATCAATTCTTCCTGAGCCTCCTCGGGCCAGGCCGATACGCGTTCCAGCAGGATTTCGAGTGCTTCCTTCGTCATCCGAGAATATTAGCAGGTCCCGAGGTGACTTGCACGTCCTACAGCGGCGCCCCGCGATACTCCCGGTTCGCAAGGCTCGCCTCTTCGAGATCCAGATCGCGCTCGATCCGCCGCCGCGTCTCGTCGGTGATCTGGCCGTCGCGCAGCAAGTCGTGGATGAATTTGCGTTCGGCGTCGATCAGATTGCGGGTCAGCGCGGTGCCGGCGGCGGAGACGTCGTGATGGGTGGGGTCGAGTGATTCCGGCAGCTGGTTGACGCGGATCTCGTGGCGTGCGCGCAGCAGCCGCATCACCTCTTCGGAAACTTCCTTCTCCGCGGTCAGTGCATCCAGCGATTTCAGTGCGGCGTCGAGCGCCTGCCGGCGCGCGACGATCTCGGCCTCGTGCTCGGCGACATGCTCGTTGCGCCCGGCCTCGGCGACGCCGAGCCAGCGCACTACCGGCGGCAGCGTCAGGCCGACCCCGATAAGCGTGACGAAGATGACGCCGAAGGCGACGAACAGGATCAGGTCGCGATACGGAAACGCCTCGCCGCCGGGCAGCGTGAACGGCAGCGCCAGCGCGGCCGCCAGCGATACGGCGCCGCGCACGCCGGTGAAGGCGAGCGTGAAGGGCCATTGCCAGGGCGGCGACGGATCGCGCTTGCGCAGCGACTTCGAGAGAATCCGCGGCAGATAGATCGCGGGATACAGCCAGACGAAGCGCGCAACCACGATGACTGCGAGGACCACGGCCGTCGCGATCATGATGTCGTCGAGCGGAAACGCCTTCGACTTCTCGTAGAGCGCCCGCATCTGGAATCCGGTCAGCAGGAACAGCAGGCCCTCGATCAGATAGATGATCAGGTCCCAGAAGAAGATGCCCTGCAGGCGCGTTGATGCCGAGATCAGCAGAGGCCCGTTCCAGCTGACATAGAGGCCGCAGGCGACCGTGGCGATCACGCCGGAGCCGCCGAGATGCTCGGGCAGCCAGTAGGAGACGTAGGGCGTGATCAGCGACAGCGTAAGCTCGACCTGCGGATCCCTCGACCATTT
>Ga0207426_1001328_pt1 | contig 21105 bp, 24 predicted proteins | sample AraplaMF_Cvi_mMS_FD_184265 | JGI IMG/M metagenome (GOLD analysis project Ga0207426, IMG submission 184265) | Arabidopsis root microbial communities from the University of North Carolina, USA - plate scrape MF_Cvi_mMS (SPAdes) (version 2) | ecosystem: Host-associated > Plants > Roots > Endosphere... | reverse complement strand
CGCCTTCGGCGCAATCGTCGCCGGCATGGTGCTTTTGTTCCAGCGGCTGCCGAGCTCGTTCCTGCCCGACGAGGACCAGGGCACCATCATCAGCCTGATCCAGTTGCCGGTCGGCGCCACCTCGGCCCGCACGCTCGACGTCATCAAGCAGGTCGAGCGCCAGTACATGGACAACGAGAAGGACACCGTCGAAGGCGTGTTCGCCGTCAACGGTTTCTCGTTTGCCGGCCAGGGCCAGAACGTGGGTCTCGCCTTCGTCAGCCTGAAGCCGTTCGACCAGCGCAAGGACGATGCGGCCTCGGCGCAGGCCATCGTCGGCCGCGCCATGGGCGCCTTCGCCAAAATCCGCGACGCGATGGTGTTCGCCATTCTGCCGCCCTCGATTCCCGGTTTCGGCAACGCCAGCGGCTTCGACGTCTATCTCCAGGACACCGGCGGCAACGGTCATGAAGAGCTGATCAAGGCCCGCAACCAGTTGCTCGGTCTGCTCGGATCGGACAAGCGCGTGGCGCAGGCGCGACCCAACGGCCAGGACGATACGCCGCAATTCAATCTCGACATCGACCAGGCCAAAGCCACCGCGCTCGGCGTCAACCTGAGCGATCTCAACACCACGCTGTCGGCGGCATGGGGTGGCGCCTATGTCAACGACTTCATCGACCGCGGCCGCGTCAAGCAGGTCTATGTCCAGAGCGACGCACCGTTCCGGATGGATGTCAGCGACATCGGCCGCTGGTATGTCCGCAATACCTCGGGCTCGATGGTGCCGTTCTCGGCGCTCGCCACCAACCGATGGAGCTTTGGCTCGCCGCGGCTAGAGCGCTACAACGGCGTCGCTGCGGTCGAAATCCAGGGGGCGGCCGGCGAGGGCATCAGCTCGGGCGTCGCCATGCAGGCGGTCGAGGACCAGATGGCCAAGCTCCCGAAGGGCTACGGCCACGAATGGACAGGATTGTCGTTCCAGGAGCGGCTCACGGGCAGCCAGACGCTGTATCTCTATGCGATCTCCATCCTGATCGTCTTCCTCAGCCTCGCCGCGCTCTACGAGAGTTGGTCGGTGCCGTTCGCGGTGATGCTGACGGTGCCGATCGGCGTGTTCGGCGCACTCGCTGCGGCCACGCTGTTCAGCCAGGCCAACGACGTCTATTTTCAGGTCGGCCTGCTCACCACGATTGGTCTGGCCTCGAAGAACGCGATCCTGATCGTCGAATTCGCGCTGGAGCAGATCGCGGCGGGCCGCAGCCTCGTCGAGACCACGCTGCACGCGGCCCGTCAGCGGCTCCGCCCGATCCTGATGACCTCGCTCGCCTTCATCCTCGGCGTGCTGCCGCTGGCGGTTGCGACAGGGGCAGGCTCCGCCAGCCAGAACGCGGTCGGCATCGGCGTGGCCGGCGGCATGATCGCGGCGACGGTCCTCGGCATCTTCTTCGTCCCCGCATTGTTTGTGCTGGTCCGGCGGATGTTTCCCGGCAGGAAGACGGACGCAAGCGGCACAAAGCCGCTTGCGGTCGCGGAGCCCGCAGAATAGGCGGCGCAGCCGATGCTGGGTTTGGTCATGCGATGCTCTACATTGGCCGCGCAACGTTAAGCAGAATTGCTCGCGGAGCGCGAAGCGAGGGGAGCTTCACGTCCAACGCCCTGTCATGTCAGCCGACAGAGGGGCGTAGGGATGCGAAATCGGGCGGGCTCAGTTCGTGGGCCGCTGGCCTGACGAAAAGGCCCGGGCAACGCATGCTGCCCGGGCCCGATCGCGTGGACGATTTCGACGTCTACAGCGTCATCTGCATCGGTTCGGCAAAGTAGCGGAAGCCGTCGCCGGCCTTGGCGACGTGGCCGTAACCCGGCCACGCGAAGTGGTAGGACATCACCGGCGTCTTGTTGGCCGCGAGCATCGTGAGCAGCTTGACGCGCGATTCAGCCGCCTGCTTCGGATCGGTGTCGTAGGAGAATTCCATCCTGGGACGCTCCAGCAGCAGCACCGAATGGTGCGAGAGGTCGCCCATGAAGGCAAAGGACTTGCCGGCCGAGGACACCATGAAGATGGTGTGGCCGACGGTATGGCCGGGCGCCGCGATCGCCTGTACGCCGGGCAGGAATTCCTGGCCGTCCTTGAAAAACACGATACGGTCGCGGACCGGCAGCAGATTCTTGCGGGCGTGAACGACGAAGTCCTTGGCCGGGCTGCCGAGCTTGCCTTCGTCGGTCCAGAAATCGAAATCGGTCTGGGAGATGTAGATCTGCGCGTTCGGAAACAGCGGCTTGTCGTTGGCGTCCACGATGCCGCCGATATGGTCGACATGCGCGTGCGAGCAGACCACGGCATCGATGTCCTCAGGTTTGATGCCGGCCTCCATCATGCTCTTCTGCTGCCGCCCTGTGGTGCCGCCGAACATCTTCGACGAACCCATGCCGGTGTCGAACAGGATCAGCTTGTCGCCGGTGTTCACGATCGGCGAGTTCTGTTCGAGCACGACATTGTCCGGCGACAGGAAGTTGTCGGCCAGCATCTTCTTGACGTCTTCCTTGGGGACGCCTGTGAACGTGCCGGAGGGATCGCCGAGCGGCAGCGGCCCGTCGGAGACGACGGTGACTTCGGCATTGCCGAGAACGAAGCGGTGCCAATAGGGCGTCTGAGTGCCGAGCTTGGGCGCACGTGCGACCGCGCTGCCGCCAAGCATCGTGCTGGCGCCCAATCCTGCACCAAGTGCGAGCAGGGATCGACGTGAGACATTGAGTGTCATTTCGTTTCCTCCACCTTTTTCTTTTGAGCTGCGCGAATTTGTCGCGCTTCATGTCGGCCTGAAGCCAGCGATGAGATGCTGCGCTGGTTCAGACAAGCTAGCAAGTGGAATTGGTTTGCGGATGACGACAGCTTGCGGAAGCGCGGCGCACAATTCCGACGCGCGACAAAAACGTCTCCGCCGACGTTCTTGCCACCAGAACGATCCAGTCAAACTCGCTGCAATGCAATCAAAGATTGTGTCGCGATTGTGTCCCACGATCGTTGCGAGCAGCAGGATGGCAGAAATCTTTTTTCGTCACGACGGCGCGCGCGAGCCCAGCGGTTCGACGACGCGCACCAGATAGCCATCGGGGTCCTGGACCAGGAATTCGCGTTGGCCGAGTTCGCGGTCGCCGACCCGATACCAGGACTGCTTCGGCTGCTCAAAGAGCGGCCATTGCGCATCGCCGAGGGCGGTGAGGATCGGGTCGATGCGATCGACGGTCATCTGGAAATTGATGCCGCGCCCGAACGGACGTTCCATCTCCGCCGTCTCCCAGCGTCCATTCAGTTCGCAGAGCATGACCTGCAGCCGTCCGCGGACAAGATACGCAAATCGTGCGGCGGGCCGGTCGTAGGCGATTTCAAAGCCAAGCAGGTCCTGCCAGAACGACAGGCTGGCCTGAAGATCGGACACACTGAGCTCGGGCACGAAATCGGCAAAGCCGCCTTGCGGTGCGTTGCCTGTGCTGGCGGAGGTCGCGCGCGCGACGGGGTCTGAAAGTCTGGGCTTGGTCATTGCGGTGTCGCCTGATCCCGGGATCAATCTCGACGCCGTTATTGCAGTGACGCATTGCGAAAGCCAGATCGTCGCCGCTACTTCGTGATCGGAGTCGTCAGCTCCTTGTCGGCCGTATCCACCACGAACACGGCCAGCAGTTTCGCAGGTTCGGTATCGCTGGCATTGGCGCTGACGGCGTGGCGGTCGCCGGGCTTTTCGAAGAAGTTCTCGCCCTTGCGATAGACCTTGGCGGGGCCGTCGTTGACTTGGCTGCGGATCGCGCCCTCCAGCACCGTGGCGTAGATGAAGGCCGAGGGGGCGTGGATGTGGGCCGGCGACGAGCCGCCGGGACTGTACTCGACCAGCACACCCTTCATGCTCTTGCCTGGCACGTTCGGCAGCGCCTGGTCGAACACCACCGAGACTTTGGCCAGTGGCGCAGCGGTTTCGGCCGCATGGGCCGTCAGGACGGAGGCGGCGCAAGCCGCCGCGATGATGATCAATCTGCGCATGAAGATCTCCTCAGAGGTTCGCGAGCCAGGTCGTGAGCGAAATTTTCCCGAGCCGCGCCTCGCCGAGCGGGTTCAGCGACGTATCGTCAATGGGAGCGCCGTAGTAGGGCGCCTCGGGGTTGCCGAGCACCGCACGGGCGTCGCCGGACGCCTTCAGACGGCGTGCGATAAATTCGTTGAAAGGGGCTTTCTCGGGCCCTGCGATATCGATGGTGCCGTTGAGCGGCCGTCCGGTTGCGATCTCCGCAAGGCGATCGGCGACGTCTTCGGCGGCGATCGGCTGAAACAGCGCGGACGGGACTACGATCTGCCCGTCGACCACGGCCGTTTCGGCGATGGCGCCGAGGAATTCGAAGAACTGCGTGGCGCGCACGATGGAGTAGGGCACGCGAGCGGACTTGATGATCGTCTCCTGGGCGAGCTTGGCGCGGAAGTATGAATTGTCGGGCGATCGTTCGGTCCCCACGATCGACAGCGCCACGTGATGCTTCACGCCCGCGGGGACTTCCGCCGTGACGAGATTCCGGCTCGACCGCCGGAAGAAATCCAGCACGGCGACCGGCTCCCAGGACGGCGCGTTGGCGACATCGACGACGACATCCGCATCTGCCAGCACACCTGCGAGGCCTTCCCCCGTGACGGCATTCACGCCTGATTTCGGTGAGGCGGCGACGGCCTCGTGTCCGCGCTGTCCAAGTTTCGCCACGAGCTTGGATCCGATCAAGCCGGTCCCGCCGATCACGACGATCTTCATGGCCTGTCTCCTCGACGTTCGTCTCAGGTACGACGCAGTCTACAGATGCAATGAGGCACTCTCTTGCCTGAAACCGGCCTGAATTGCCGGAAAATGCCAAGACATTCTGACGCGGCCCGGCGCGGCTGACAGAAGTTCGCGGCCCCGTCTCCGCCCGCCATGTTGGAACTCGCGACGTCAGATTTGGCGAGTAGAGCTGCAATTACAATTGTGAACGGGACCACAGCGGCAAAAAGGAAATGCGCATATCAAAGTCCGCGCGCAAGAGATTCCAATTTTCCTCTCGGCCTGCGCGCGTTGATTTCAGAGCCATCCGTTTCATCGACTTGTTCGTCATTGCATGGGAAGAGCCATGAAGACATCAGCAGCTTGCGAATTTTATCAGAGAGCCACGACCGCTTCCTTTCGGTTGCTTTCGGAAGCGGACCTCGAGACGAGGCTGCAGCCGTTCTATCTCGGCCTGGGGTTTGATGCACGACGAACCCGGTTTGGCTGTTCGGTATCGGATGATGCGATTGTTCGATACTGCCGCGAGTTGAGCTCGAAGGAGGCGATGCTGTTTGGTTGCATCGAACCGGAAGGCCTGGCCGGGCTGATCGAAGTTCACCCGGACGCTGACTTCGCGGAGTTGGCATTCGCCAGCATCGCCGGGTGCGAAAAGCTGATGATCTACGGCCATCTCCTTCAGCTTGCTGCTTTCGCCGCGGGGAGGCGCGGATATCGTCAGCTGCTCGTTCCCACAGAGCCAATCGAGCCCGAGGCACTCGAGTTGTTGCGCAGCATGGGGCAGGTGAGCATCCGGGACGGCATGGCGTATGTCGACCTTGGAGAATACGCGCGCTTGCACGGGCTCGTGGTCGGAGGATAACTGCCATGGAGAGCAGCGAGCAGGCGTTTTGCCTTATCGCCGTTGTCCTGGGGCTCGGCAGTTGCCTTGTCTGGGCGCTTTACGAGGTCGAGGAATGGCGCCGGCGCCGTAGTCGCCGCGCTGACCTTCTGCGCGATGCAACGAGGTTCGTGTTGCCGCGAGCCGGACTGCGCGGCTAGCCGGCATTGATCCGGCGAGTCCCTTCGACCGTCACGGCCTGCTCAATTGCTGCCGATATGCGTGGCTGCCTACGCGCCGCAGACGATCACGCCGTACCAGCCGAGCCCGCGATAGGTCTCGTACCCTGGCGTCGCGTGGAATGCGACCATCGTGCCGGAGCGGTCCTGGTAGAAGCCCGAGCGCTGGCCATTGAGCGAGAGCGCGATGCGCTCGCTGAGAATACCCTGGCCGTCGGACGACGCGATGACGCGAAAATTCGAGTCGACCAGCAGTACGCGGGCCTTGTCACTGTCGCCGACGCGGACGCCCTGTACGATCGCGCGGGCCTGCGGCTCCCAGTCAAAATGGATCGCGAGCACGCCGATCGGCGCGCCGTTGGCCTGCCCGCCGGCGCGAACGCTGGCGCAATAGGTGGCGACCTGCGCATTGCCGAGCAGTTGCTGGTTCTCGACGTCGCCGGCGACGTAATCGTCACCGGAGCGCAAGCCCTTCGCCTCGCGAAACCATTTGGTGTGCGCGACGTTCTGGCCGACGACGCGAAAGCGGTCGGCGCGGCCGTTGGCGATGACGTTGCCGTCGAGATCGCAGAGCCAGAGGTCGAGATAGACGGTGTAGGCGCCGAGGATGACGGCGAGGCGCTGCGAGGCGTAGTCGACCGCAGCCGGCGCAGGCGACGCGGCGCAATCGACCACGGCGGAATCGGTGGCCCACCAGCGCACGTCGCAGGTGCGCTCATAGAGGTTGCGGTCGATCAGTTCGACGGCATTGAGGGACAGATCCACCATGCGCTCGCCGCGCAAACGCTGGCTCATGCGGTCAATCGAGGAGACGAGATCGCCGGTGCGCTTAGTCAACTGGGTTTCCAGCTCGCGCGCGATGGTCTCGACCTGCTGGCCCACGCCGCGAACCTCCTGCGCGACCACAGCGAAGCCTGCCCCTTGCGCGCCGGCGCGCGAGCTTTCGATCAGCGCGTTCAGCGCCAGCATCTTCATCTGGTTGGTGATCTGCTGGATCGCCTTGGTCTTGTCGACGGCGATCTGGTTGACCTCCGCGGTCAGGCGATTGATCAGCGCGGAAATGTCTGAATCATCGTCGGCGGGTTCAGGTGCGGTCGGCTTGGCTTTGAGACCCAGCGCAGCGGACATCGGGAAATTCCCTTGGCAATGAGGCCTGATCTGCGCTGAACCCGGAACAATCACGTCAGATCGAATACGAGTCTTTTTCTAAGATTCAACCTAACGCCTGCTTAATTTGCTGTTCCGCGGAATGCCCAAATGATAGTCAGTCCGCGTAGCAAACCGGCAATCCACCGCTTTATGCGGTGTGGACATTGCAAATCCCCGGGGATTCCCGGCCAATCGTTCCGTTGACCGGCCCTGCCGCCGGTTGCCCGGTTCCTCAAGCTATCGCTGGTCATGACGCCGCCTGCCACCGCCTTGCCCGTCGAACTACCCCAGGCGTTCCTGGGCGTGGCGCGCTCGTTCACCGACAAGCTGTGGCGCGACCGGCTGGATGCGCGGGGCGCGGCCAAGGCGCTTGCCATCGTACAGCAGCATCAATTGCCGGAACTGCTTGCCCGGGTGCTGGCCGGCCGCGGCGTCGAGGCCGACGCGGTCGCTGACTTCCTCGACCCGACCATCCGCAAGCTGATGCCGGATCCATTCACGGTGACGGAGATGGAGGCCGCCGCGAAACGCATCGCGGATGCGGCTGCAAAGGGCGAGAAAGTCGCGATCTTCGGCGATTACGACGTCGACGGCGCGACCTCGTCGGCGCTGCTCGCCTGGCATCTGCGCCATTGCGGGCTCGATCCGCTGATCCACATTCCCGACCGCATCTTCGAGGGCTATGGCCCGAACGTCGAAGCGGTACGCGGTCTTGCGGCCAAGGGAGCGACGCTGCTCGTCACGGTCGATTGCGGCACCACCAGCATCGAGCCGCTGGCCGAAGCCAAGCGTCTCGGCATGGCCGTGGTCGTGATTGATCATCACCAGGCCGGCACGGAACTGCCGGAGGTGGACGCGCTGGTCAATCCAAATCGGCTCGACGATCTCTCCGGCCTTGGTCATCTCGCCGCCGTCGGCCTCGTGCTGATCACGCTGGTCGCGGTCAACCGCGAACTGCGCCAGCGCGGCTTCTGGAATGCCGGGATGCCCGAGCCCGATTTGCTTGGTATGCTGCATCACGTCGCGCTTGGCACCGTCGCCGATGTCGCGCCGCTGATCGGGCTGAACCGCGCCTTCGTCGCCAAGGGACTGATCGCGATGCGGCGGCGCGATCATATCGGGCATACCGCGCTGATGGATGTCGCGCGGCTCAACGGGCCGCCGGAGGCTTGGCATCTCGGCTTCATGCTCGGCCCGCGCGTCAATGCCGGCGGCCGCATCGGCCGCGCCGATCTGGGCGTGCGTCTCTTGCTCGAAGGTGACAGTGTCGAGGCCGCGCGGATTGCCGCCGAGCTCGACCGTCTCAACACCGAGCGCCGCGTCATCGAGCAGGCTGCGGAAGCGCAGGCCGAAGCGGAGGCGCTGGCCTCGATCGGGCTTGAGGACAAGCTCGGCGTCATCGTGACGGCGTCCGAAGGCTGGCACCCCGGCGTGGTCGGCCTCGTGGCCTCGCGCCTCAAGGAGAAGTTCTCGCGGCCCGCCTTTGCGATTGCGCTGGAGCCCGGCGGCATCGGCACCGGCTCGGGCCGCTCGATCGCCGGCGTCGATCTCGGCAAGGCGGTGCGGCAGGCGGTCGCTGACGGCATCCTGCTGAAGGGCGGCGGCCACGCGATGGCCGCGGGCGTGACCCTGCGAAAGGAGAAGCTCGCGGAATTCCGCGCCTACATCGAGAGCGCGCTGGCGCAGGACGTCGCCGAGGCGCGCCATGTCAACGAGCTCTATATCGACGGCGCGGTTTCCGCGCGCGCGGTGACCACGGAGTTGGCGGCGACGCTGAACCGTGCGGGGCCCTTCGGCAGCGGCAATCCCGAGCCTGTGCTGGCGCTGCCCGGGCATCAGCTCGTCTATGCCGACGAGGTCGGCCAGGCGCATCTGCGTCTGCGCTTCAAGTCCGGTGACGGCTCCATCGTCAATGGCATCGCGTTTCGCTCCGTTGGCCAGAAGCTCGGCAATGCGCTGCTCGCCAATCGCGGCCAGCAATTGCATGTCGCGGGATCGTTGTCGGTTGACCGTTACCAGGGTGCCGAGCGGGTGCAGTTCCGCGTCATCGATGTCGCGCTGCCGGACCAGGGGCCGTCCGTGATCAGATAACGCAAGATCGGGCGCAACAAACGTGAACAATTTTGCGCGGAGATCGTGCGTCAAGAATAAATCGCTCAAACAATAAAAACGGGAGTGAATATGGCAGGGCAGGTTGAGGGCAAGATCGCGCTGGTGACGGGCGGCGCGTCCGGCATTGGCGAGGCCATCGTCGAGCTGTTCGCGCGCGAGGGCGCCACCGTCGTCATCACTGATATCGACGAGCTGCGCGGGCCCGAACTGGCCAAGCGCGTGACCAAAGCCGGCGGCAAGGCGATCTTCCTGGAGCAGGACGTCACCAGCGAGGAGCGCTGGATCGAGATCGTCGGCGATGTCGCCAAGCGCTATGGCCGGCTCGACGTCATGGTCTCCAATGCCGGCATCGGCATTGCCGTGCCTTCGATCGTCGACATGACGCTCTCCGACTGGCACAAGCAGAACGCGATCAATCTCGACGGCGTGTTTCTCTCGGTCAAGTATTGCCTGCCGCTGATGCGCAAGACCGGTGGCGGCTCGATCATCATGATGTCCTCGCTCGCCGGCTTGCGCGGTTCGCCGGGCCTGTCGGCCTATTCGCTGACCAAGGGCGGCGTGCGGCTGTTCGCCAAATCGATCGCGATGGAATGCGCCGCGGCGGGTGACGGCATCCGCGTCAACTCGGTGCATCCCGGCATCATCGACACGCCGATCTGGGGCAAGATTCCGACCGGCGCGACCGGCGCCGGCCAGAACGCGCCAATCGATCCCGAGGAGCGAGCCCGCCTGGTCGCACCGCTCGCCCGTGCCGGCCAGGCGGCGGAGATCGCCTCCGGCGTGCTATATTTGGCCTCCGACGCCTCGCGCTACGTCACTGGAAGCGAATTGGTGATCGACGGCGGCATGAACGCCGGCGGGGTGCCGCGGCGGGCATGAGGCGTGCAGGGCAGGGTGGCGGTCGCAGGGGCTGACGTGCAGGCGCAGCCCCTGTAAAACGCTGGGACATTCCGACCGACAAAGGTGTTCTTTCGCCATGGCGCACAGCCTGCATTCGTCTTCCGCCTCGTCCGCGCCATTCCGCTCGAACCGGCCCGACCTCGCCACCGACGCGATCCGCACCGCGCGCGAGGATCTCGCCGCCTGCTTCCGCATGGCCGCGCGCAACGGCTTTGAAGAGGGCATCTGCAATCATTTCTCGGCCGTCGTGCCCGGTCATGACGATCTCTTCCTCGTCAATCCCTACGGCTACGCCTTTCGCGAGTTGACTGCGTCGAAGCTGCTGATCTGCGACTTCAACGGCAACGTGCTCGACGGCGAGGGCGTGCCCGAGGCGACTGCGTTCTACATCCACGCCGAGATGCACCGGCTGCTGCCGCGCGCCAAGGTCGCCTTCCACACTCACATGCCCTATGCGACGGCGCTGTCGATGACCGAGGGCGATCCGCTGATCTGGGCCGGCCAGACCGCGCTGAAATTCTACGGCCGCACGGCCGTGGACCGTGACTATAACGGCCTCGCGCTCGACAACCGCGAAGGCGCGCGCATCGCCTCCGCCGTGGGCAACGCCGACATCGTCTTCATGAAGCATCACGGCGTGATGGTACTGGCACCGACCATCGCGGAAGCCTGGGACGATCTGTATTATCTTGAGCGCGCCGCCGAGGTGCAGGTGCTGGCGATGTCGACGGGCCGCAAGGTGCTGCCGGTTGATCCCGCGATTGCGGCCGAGACCTACCGGCAGATGCGCGACGGCGATTCCGAATCCGCGCGCTTGCATCTCGCCGCGGTTCGCCGGCAGCTCGATGCAGAGGAGCCGCAGTACCGGCACTGATGATGATCGCGTAGCCCGGATGCAGCGAAGCGCAATCCGGGGGCGTTGAGTGCGGGTAACTCTGGTCCCGGATTACGCTTCGCTCCATCCGGGCTACTAGGGGGCTCGCGCGCTACGACCCCTGCCGCAGCTTCGCTAGCACCTTCAGCCCGCCATAGCCATCCGCAGGAGCGATCCCCGCGCGCTGCTGAAAATCCTTCACCGCCTTCATCGTGTCGTTGCCGACGCGCCCGTCCGTGCCGCCGGTGTCGAAGCCGGCCTTGGTGAGGCGCGTCTGCATCTCCTGCACCTCGGCGAGCGTCAGCGCGCGCTCGGAGCCGGGGAAGGGCTGGATGAAGGGTGGCGCGCCAAGGCAGCGGTCGCCGAGATGGCAGATCGCGAGCGCGTAGTTCATCGAGGGATTGTAGCTTTTCACCGAGTAGAAGTTCGGCCCGAGCAGGAAGGTCGGACCGCCCGCGACGGGTGTCCACATCTGCGCGGTCGCGTTCGGCTGCGGAAACGGCTGGCCGTCGGCGCGACTGACGCCGGCCGCCTGCCACGCTGCGTAAGTGCGGCTGCCGCTGGCTTCGCCGGAGGCGCGCACCTCGTAGCCCCAGTGCTCGCCGCGACGCCACTTGCCACGATTGACCAGATATTTCGCGGTCGAGCCCAGCGCGTCGTCGGGCTTTCCGAACGGCGAGACCTTGCCGTCGCCATCATAGTCGATACCGACATTGAGCCAGACCTCCGGCATCCATTGCGAATGCCCCATCGCGCCGGCCCATGAGCCGCGCATTTCGTCCGGCGTGCTCCAGCCCTTGTCAACGATCCGCAGCGCGTTGATCAGCTCGGTCTCCCAATAGGCCTTGCGGCGCGGCTCGTTCCAGGCAAGCGCTGCGAGCGAGGGAAATACCGGCGTCATGTGGTTCTGCTGCACCAGCGGATCGCCATAGGCGGACTCGACGCCCCACAGTGCCAGCAGCGTGCCCCGCTCGACGCCGAAATCGCGCTCGATCCGCGCCAGCAGCGCCTCGTTGTTCCTCAGTGCGATCTTGCCGTTGATGATGCGCCAGTCGGAGACGCGGCGGTTGATGTATTGCCAGACCTGTTCGTGGAATTCGGGCTGGTTGCGCATCTGCTTGAACACGCTCATGTCGGGCTCGACCCGTGCCATCGCGCGTTGCCAGGTCGCGGCCGAGATGCCCTTGGCCATGGCACGTGCGCGAAAGCTCTCGCGCCACTCATCGAAGCCGGGAGGCGCCGCGAACACCTGTGCCGGCGAGGCGAACAGCGCGGCTGCGCCGAGCGCGGATTTCAGCAGGGTGCGGCGGGTGTGACGGGCCGAGGAATCAGCGTGTTTCATCCCGTCAGTCTAGCGGAAACTTGGCTGGTGGGAGCAGGTTCCGGGAACGCGTCGAAGAGCATGTTCCCTCGGAACAAAGTGTCGCAGTCCTGCATTCCTTCCGCACGACAATGAGGAGGAGGACGAAATGAAGAAATATCTGTTTGCCGCCGCCATGGTCACCGCTATTGCGGCTCCCGCGTTCGCTGATGAAGTCGGCGTGCATGTCGGTCCGGTCGGCGCCGGCGTGACGGTCGGTCAATCGCATGAATACCGCGACCGTGATCGTGATCGCACCACGGTCATCAAGGAGCGGGCGCCCGCGGACCGCACCACGGTGATCAAGAAGGAAGATGAGTACGGCAATCGCAGCAAGACCGTGATTCATCACGACAACGACTGACGGAGTAGGGCCCCGGTTCGTCCGGGGCCCGCGTTTCTCGATCAATCATTCGGGGTGGAATGAAAATACGCGCGCACGCGGAAAGCCATGTCGTCGAGCTCGACGACGGATCGCAATGGCAGATCTTTCCCGGCGATCTCGCGGCCACGTTGAGCTGGAAGCCTGAAACCGATTTGTACCTGGAGCCAAGCGGCGATCGGGTAAGTTCGCATGTGCTGGTCAACCGCGCCGACCAAAGCCGTGTCCGCGTGATCAAGGCAGGCGAGGCCTGGCCGGCCGGCGAGGTTAAGAAAGTGTTGAAGGGCGGCTAGGTCCTCGCCGGACCAAGCCCGATAGCCCCGAGTTCAAGTCTATCGCTTTACGTTCGGTTCGCTTGCGTCTGCGCAAGATGTCCGCATGAGCGAGCTGTTCAACATCATCCAAGCCCATCCCTGGCCATTCTTCGCCGGGCTGCTCGTCGTGGTCGTGATGATCATCGCCGAGAACTTCGGCATGAGCGGTGACGGGTCCACTGGCGGCGATTTCTTTGATTTCGGTGGGTGTGACGGCGGCGGAGACGGAGGAAGCTGCGACTAGGTTTCGTCCTCGCTCGCCTCGTCCTCCTGCAGATCCGCCGCGATGCCGGCGAGCCAGCGGCGGACCGCGGTCTCTTCCCTTGCGTCCAAACCTTTCGCCAGACGCTTCTCCAATTCAATCACGCGTTCCCTGCAAGCCTTCAGCAGCGTCACGCCGCGTGGCGTCAGCGTCCACTGCTGGATGCGGCCGTGGACGGGATGCGGCGTCATCACAATCGCGCCGTCGCGCGCGAGGTTGCGGATGATGACCCCGACCGTCTGCGGCGTGAGGAAGGTGAGGCGGGCCACGTCGGCACCTGACAGGCCCGGATAGGCATTGAGCATCGTCAGCACCGCGAATTGCGGCGAGGTTACGCCGAGATCGGCGAGTGTGCGCTCCATCGTGAGCCGGACCGCAGCATGGGCCTGCCGCAGGAGATAGCCGAGATAGCCTTGCTCGCCGCGCTTGCCTTCGCCGGGAGCCGGAACGCGGACGGCGCCTTCGGCGGCCGGCGTAGGCCTTTTGCGCGTGGTTTTCGATCTTGTGATGGCGGCGGGCTTGCGTGACATATAAGAGCTCTTATAAGATATAAGCAGTCTTATAATAGCACGAGGTGAACGGCGATGTCACACGCCCGCAGTGAATACGAGGATTTTAAGCGGCTCGCGCCCGACGCCTTTGAGCTGGTGTTGGGACTGGGCCAATTGGCGGCCAGGGCCGGGCTCGACAAGCAGCTGCTGGAGCTGATCAAGCTGCGTGCCTCGCAGATCAATGGCTGCGCCTTTTGCGTGCAGCACCATATCCTGCTGTCGGAACGGATCGGCGTGCCCGTGGACAAGCTCAATCTCGTTGCGGTCTGGCGCGAGGCACCGGTCTTTTCTGCGCGTGAACGCGCCGCGCTGGCCTGGACCGAGTCACTGACTTTCCTGCCCGACGGCGTCAGTGACGATGTGTACGCGGAGGCATCCCGCGAATTCTCCGAGACCGAGCTGATGTACCTGACCTCTGCGGTGGCCTCGATCAACACCTGGAATCGCTTTGGTGCGGCCTATCGCTGGACGCCGCCGAAGCGGCCGGTCGCCGCGAATGCCACGGCATCCTGATCGCAACGAGGGGAGGTTTTCATGACCGCAATGAGCTTGACCACCATGCCGCGTCCGATGCCGTCGCGTTCGACGGTCACGGCCGTCGTTGCCGGGCTTGCCTGCGCACTTGCGATCGGGAAGGCGCTGCCGCTGACGATGGACACGATATCAGGCGCGCTCGCGCCGCTCTGCGCTACGGCAGCGGAGAGCTCCCCGCTCGACAAGGTCGAGGTGATCAACTCCTACGCGCTGCCGAACGTGCCGGGCAAGCGCGTGACCATCGTACGGGTGTTCTATGGTCCCGGCGGGTTCTCGCGGCCGCATCGGCATGCGGGTTCGGTAACGGCCTATATCACCAAAGGCGAGATCCGCTCCCAGCTCGGCGGCGGCCCGGTCGAGACGTTCGGTGTCGGCCAGTCCTTCTTCGAGCCGCCGGGCTCGACGCATCTGGTCTCGGCCAATGCCAGCATGACGGAACCCGCCGAATTGATCGCGGTATTCGTGGCGGACGAGGGCGCGCAGCTGACGACGCTTTTGGAGTAAGTCTCTTACGCTTGCCGCTATGGCAGTCAGTTTCGAACGTCCCGCTTCTTCTCCCGTGGCGTTACGAGGGAAGGCGCCAGCACAGACACGCTGAAGGCAACGACAGTGGTGATGATGAAGGCGATCGAGAGATAGATCATGGCGCGGCTCCCTTGGTATTTCGAGGGAGCCTAGATCGCCGATTGTTAGCTGAGTGTGGCGAACACGATCACGCGCGGTGATGGGCCATTAGAGCCGGCCTGCCAAAGCCATTCAATAAACTTCTACGCGTCGCGTCAGCGTCAGCCCATTGTAGCCCCGCGGCGCGTGTCGGTTTCTCAGTTCTCTTCGCCGCTGGAGCCCTCGCGCGGGTCCGGCTTGATCACGTCCTCCGGCAGCGCATGCGCGACCGGCTGCGGCGCGACGGCGATCTCGGGGCCGATCTCGCGGCCGCGCGCGCGGATCAGGCGCTCGTAAGCCGAGACCAGCGTGTTGTAGGGGCTGACCCAGATCCAGCCATCACGCGTGAACACCTGCACATCGAAATGCAGGTGCATCGAGGTGCCGGCGGGATGATCGAGATAGTTCGAGACCACGCCAATCTTCTCGCCTTCGGCGACGATGCGGCCGTTGAGCACGCCGTCGGCGTTCAGCGCCTGCGGGTTCATGTGCATGTAGCGGAAGCGGATCCGCTCGACACTGCTATTGACCTCGAGTGTCGCGGCCTGATCCTTGGCCGCGCGGATCACGACCGCGTCGCGCACGGCGACGACGGCGCGCTGCTTGGGATCACAGGGCTCGCGGCCCTCGCCGGGCGGGGGGCAATCGGCGGCGCGGATGTCCTCGCCCTGGTGGCCATAGCCGCCTGCGCATTGCCAGACCTCGAAGCTGCGGGACTCGCAGAAATTGTCACGCCAGGGGTACGAGGTCGGGCCGTCGTTCTTGTCGCGCTTGCCGTAGGATTGCGAGCGGATGAAAGCAGGGGCCTTCTCGAGCGGAAAGCGGATCTGCGCATAGGCCATCGCATCGAGATGGCCGGACTTGTTGCGATAGCCCGTGTTCGGGATGATGTCGCCGCTCGGCCGGTAGCTGAATTCGGCCGAACGCGCCAAGGGACGATCGATGATGGCGGAGGCCATGTCCGCCAGCGGCCGCATGCGCTGGCCGCCGGCGACATGCAATGCCTTCAGCAAACGCTCGGCAACCGGATAGGCTTCCTTGCAGGCGAGCCGGCGCGGCTTGGCCACGCTGTCGAGGCACTGAACCGATACCACATAGGCGACGCCGAAGCGGGTGAAGGCGTAACGGACATAGCCTTCGCGGATGAATTTGCGCAGGTCAGGATAGGTCGTCGCGAGCAGCTTGACCGGCTCACCCTTGCCGCCGGCGGGATCGGCGATGTCGTAGATCAGTGCCGATCCCGCGATCTGCACCTCGACCGGCCGCGTGTAGACGCGGCTCGGCATGCCGTCGCCGGCGCCTGGCTCGAACGAGAACGTCGCGCTGTAGCCGGCGGGCCCGGCATTGAACATGTCGGCGGGATTGAAATCGGCCTGATAGCGCGACAGCACGAGTGGCCCGGGCGTGCCGTTGCGCTGCGCCTCGAGATAGGCGGCAGCGTCGAACGGCAGCAGCACAGGAATAGGGCTGCGGGCGATGCCGGTGAAGAATTGCGAGGAGACCGCGTTGAGCTGCACCAGCGCAGGCATGGTGCGCGGATCGTAGCGCGGCACCGAGCGGCGGGGCGCGAAGATGAAGTCGCCGGCGATCGCGGGACGGCTGCTGATCTCGGTGCGGAGCTGGTCCAGCGCTGCGCGCCAATCGACGCGCAGGGCCGTAAGCGAAGGGCTGCGGATCTCATCCGCAGCGAGCGGAGTGGCAGAGAAGAGCGACAGCGACGCCAGAAGTAGCGAGACGAAGCGGAAACTCTTCCCAACCACTGTCTCGCCCCCCGGCGGCACCTGCGCTGATCCTTTGCCTGGCCCCTTAGTCCTTGGCGCGCTCGGAGTACGAGCCGTCTTCGGTCATCACCACGATGCGGGTGCCGACCGAGATGTGCGGCGGCACGGTGGTGCGGATGCCGTTGGAGAGCACGGCGGGCTTGTAGGACGACGAAGCCGTCTGGCCCTTGGTCACCGGCTCGGTCTCGACCACTTCAAGCGTCACGCGCTGCGGCAGGGCGAGCGAGACCACGTTGACGTCGTGGGTCGACAGCTTGACGGTCATGTCCGGCTGAAGATAGGCGGCGGAATCGCCGACGACGTCCTTGGAGACCTGGACCTGGTCGTAGGTCTCGGGGTTCATGAAGTGGAAGCCGTCGCCATCTTCATACAGGAAGGTGTAGTTGCGCTCTTCGATCGTGGCCTTTTCGACCTGGTCGGTGGTCTTGTAACGCTCGGAGATCTTTACCCCGTCCGAGATTCGGCGCATTTCGATCTGGCTGACCGGAGTGCCCTTGCCGGGATGGATGTTCTCGGCGCTCACGACGACATAGAGCTTGCCGTCTTGCTCGATCACGTTGCCCTTGCGAATAGAACTGGCGATGACTCTCAAAGCTATATTTCCTGCTTGCTTGGCCCGGCACCGGCCAGGACGTGGTCAAATCGATGGGGGACTTGGGGCCTCAAATCAGACCTCGGCGCCCGTTTCGGGCCGCAACATACGCATTTTGTCGTTGAATGCCAGCATTTTGCTGGCCTGCGGGGCCGTCGGTTAATGGCTGGGGACAAGCCGATTTCGCCGTTCTGGACCTCCTCGCGGCACCTCGACCGGCGGCCATTCCTCCAGGCCCGGGGCGTCATTACCGGGGCACTACGGGGCTTTTTCGCCGAGCAGGGCTTCGTCGAGGTCGAAACGTCGGTCCTGCAGGTTTCCCCGGGCAACGAGACCCATCTGCACGCGCCCCGGACCGAGATCGTGCGGCCGGACGGCAGCCGGGCCAGCCGATACCTGCGGACCTCGCCGGAATTCGCCTGCAAGAAACTGCTGGCGGCGGGTGAGGAGCGGATTTTCGAGTTCGCACGGGTGTTCCGGGACCGCGAGCGGGGCGACCTGCACCTGCCCGAATTCACCATGCTGGAATGGTACCGGGCTCGCGCGCCCTATGACGCCATCATGGCCGACACCGTGGTCGTCATCGCCCGCGCCGCGCAGGCAACCGGGATCGGGACCTTCTCGTTCCGGGGCCGGACAGCCGATCCCTTCGCCGAGCCGGAGTTGCTGACGGTCGCGGGAGCCTTCGAGCGGTTTGCCGGCATCGACCTGCTGTCGACAATCTCGGGCGCCGAGGGTAACCGTGCTGCGCTTGCCCAAGCGGCCGCAGGCAAGGTCCGCGTCGCCGAGGACGACACCTGGTCGGACATCTTCAGCAAGGTCCTGGTCGAGCATGTCGAGCCGCATCTGGGGCAGGGCCGTTTGACCATCCTGTTCGAATACCCATCTCCAGAGGCAGCGCTGGCGCGGGTGAAGGCGGAGGATTCCAGTGTCGCGGAACGGTTCGAGGTCTATGCCTGCGGCGTCGAGCTCGCCAACGGCTTTGGTGAACTCACCGACGCCGAGGAGCAGCGCAAGCGCTTCACGGAGTCGATGGCGGAGAAGCAGCGCCGCTATGGCGAGGCTTATCCGCTGGACGAGGATTTTCTGGCCGCGGTCGCCGCCATGCCGGAGTCAAGCGGTGTCGCACTCGGCTTCGACCGGCTGGTGATGCTGGCAAGCGGCGCCGCACGAATTGATCAGGTGGTGTGGACACCGCCCGCAAATGAAACGTTAAGTGAGCGATGACGAAGACCAATCTTGCACGCACGTTGCGTGAACCGGCCGAACTCGTGGCCGCAGACCTTGTGCCTGCCACGGCGCTACCCGCGCTGGAGCGCGTTGCCGCGCGTTATGCGGTCGCGATTACGCCGGCGCTAATCGATCTGATCGACGGTTCTGATCCCGATGATCCCATCGCGCGCCAGTTTGTTCCGACCGCCGCGGAGCTGGAGATGCAGCCGGGCGAGAACGCCGATCCGATCGGCGATCATCCGCATTCGCCGGTGCCGGGGATCGTGCATCGCTATCCCGATCGCGTGCTGTTCAAGCTCGTTCACGTCTGCGCGGTCTATTGCCGCTTCTGCTTTCGCCGCGAGATGGTGGGGCCGGGCAAGGAGAACGCGCTGTCGGAAGCCGCTTATCGCAGTGCCATCGACTATATCCGCTCCCACAGTGAGATCTGGGAGGTGATCCTCACCGGCGGCGATCCCTTGATGCTGTCGCCACGACGGATGAGCGAGATCATGGCCGATCTTGCCGCGATCGATCACGTCAAGATCATCCGCCTTCACACCCGCGTGCCCGTGGCCGATCCCGCGCGGATCAGCGGCGAGATGGTCGCAGCGCTCAAGGTCGAGGGCGCAACCACCTGGGTCGCTGTGCATGCCAACCATGCGCGCGAGCTGACCGGACCCGCGCGGGCCGCCTGTACACGACTCGTCGATGCCGGAATTCCGCTGGTCAGCCAGTCCGTGCTCTTGCGCGGCGTCAATGACAACATCGCCGCCTTGTCGGATTTGATGCGAGCTTTCGTCGAATGCCGGATCAAACCGTACTATTTGCATCATGGTGATCTCGCGCCCGGCACCGTGCATTTGCGAACGACGTTGGTGGAGGGACAGGATTTGATGCGGCAGCTGCGTGGGCGGGTGTCGGGGCTGTGCCAGCCCGACTACGTCATCGACATTCCCGGCGGCGCCGGCAAATCGCCGGTTGGACCGAATTATGTGTTGGCGGTGCAAAATACCGCAGGCGACGCGCGTGATGACGGAGCCGAAACGCGCTATCGTATCGTGGATTATTGCGGCGAGGTTCATGTCTATCCGCCCGAGACTTGAGCGGAGAGAGTGGCGACGCCAGTTTGAGGAATGGAGAACGGACATGAAGAAGATCATGCTGGCAGCATCGCTCGTGGTCTTGCTCGGCGGCACCGCGTTGGCGCAGACCGGCGCCAAGGGATCGACGTCAGGCGGCGCCTCGTCGGGATCGGTTCCGCAGGCCCCCGTCGGTCATCGCCAGCCGCGCGCCAGCGACGTCCCGAGCGAGAAGAACCTGAGTGATCCGAACACTCCCGTGAACAAGGAAGACGCTCTGCTCGACAAGAAGATCAAGAGCATCTGCCGCGGCTGCTAGCCAATCAGCCTGGCAGGCAGGGCGCGACAGCTCGCCCCGCCCGCGCTTGCGGGCCTTACGCTGTACGCTCGTGGAGCCCCGCGCGCTTGGTGTTGCGGCGGATCTCGACCGCATCAGCGAGCTGCTCCAGCACGGTCGCCGTCGTTGCCCAGTCGATGCATCCGTCCGTGATGCTCTGACCGTAGACCAGCGGCTTGCCCCGGACCACATCCTGCCGGCCGGCGACGAGATTGCTCTCGATCATCACGCCCATGATACGGTTCTCGCCGCCCGAGATCTGGCCGGCGATGTCGGCCATGACCAGTGGCTGGTTCTCCGGCTTCTTGCTCGAATTGGCGTGACTCGCATCCACCATCACCAGCGGAGCGACGCCGGATTTCGCCAGATCGTTGCAGGCCGCGGCCACGCTTGCCGCGTCGTAGTTCGGCTTGCTGCCGCCGCGCAGGATGATGTGGCAGTCCTCGTTGCCCGCGGTCGAGGCGATCGCCGAACGGCCGAGTTTTGTCACCGCCATGAAATGATGCGGATGCGAGGCCGATTTCACGGCATCGGCTGCGATGCGCACGTTTCCATCGGTGCCGTTCTTGAAGCCAACCGGGCACGACAGCCCCGATGCCAGTTCGCGGTGGATCTGGCTCTCGGTCGTGCGCGCACCGATCGCGGCCCAGGATACGAGATCCGCGATGTACTGCGGCGTGGTCATATCCAGGAATTCGGTGCCTGCCGGCAAGCCCAGATTGTTGACGGCCGACAGCACGTTGCGCGCCAGCCGAAGGCCCTTGTTGATGTCGAAGCTGCCGTCGAGATTGGGATCGTTGATCAGGCCCTTCCAGCCGACGGTGGTGCGCGGCTTCTCGAAATAGACCCGCATCACGATCTCGAGCTGGTCGGCGAGGTCCTCGCGCAGCTTGGCGAGGTGCTCGGCGTATTCAAGCGCGGCCTTGGGATCATGGACCGAGCAGGGGCCGACCACGACCAGCAGGCGGTCGTCCTGGCCGTTGAGGATGGCATGGATGGCGTTGCGCGCAGCCATGACCACACGCGTCGCGGTGAGCGTGCGCGGGACCTCCCGCATCACCTCTTCCGGCGTGCTCAGCTCTTTCAGTTCGCGGATACGAAGATCGTCAGTCGTGCTCAGCACGGCGGGCTCCTGTTTGTTTCAGAACCTGCCGGCCAATAAAAAA
>Ga0207426_1001326_pt1 | contig 21117 bp, 5 predicted proteins | sample AraplaMF_Cvi_mMS_FD_184265 | JGI IMG/M metagenome (GOLD analysis project Ga0207426, IMG submission 184265) | Arabidopsis root microbial communities from the University of North Carolina, USA - plate scrape MF_Cvi_mMS (SPAdes) (version 2) | ecosystem: Host-associated > Plants > Roots > Endosphere ... | reverse complement strand
AAGGCGTTTAATTCCTTCATGCAGGGTGTTGACTAAGCCGGCAATGTGCCGTTTTAAACTGTTCACTATCGGACATACCCCTTATTACAAACGGACAGTTTGCTGTATATCCATATCTTCAAGTGATTGGTTTTTAGGTAAATGGGAAGATGGCATTTTCTTGGTGCTGTCATCCGGATCAAACCAATAGTTATGTTCGCCACCTATTTCAAAACCACCACGCGCAGCCTCTGGAAAAATAAGACCTACAGCTTCCTGAACATCTTTGGGCTGGCAATAGGTATGGCCTGCGCAGGACTGATCTTTTTATGGGTGGAAGATGAAATGACCTTTGATAACTTCCATGTAAAAAAGGACCGGCTGTACATTACCAAGATGAACTCCGATATGGACAATGGAATAAGCACCCATACTTCCACCCCCGGTGTAATGGGGCCTGCCATGAAAGCGGAGCTGCCCGGTATTGCCAATACCTGCAGGTATACTGAGGAAGGGGCCAGCCTGCTGTTCACTATTGGCGATAAGCCATTGTATGCTACCGGCCGGTATGCAGAAGCTTCGTTGTTTGATATGTTTACCCTGCCTTTTGTACAGGGCAATCCCAAAACCGCTTTTGCGCAGCTCTATTCTTTGGTGATCACAGAAAAAACAGCGCGTAAATTTTTTGGAACAGAAAAAAATGCACTGGGCAAAACCGTGCGGGTGAACCGGGAGCAGGATTATGTGATCACTGGTGTATTGAAAGACCTGCCTGCCAATTCCACGCTGCGGTTTGAGTGGATAGCTCCGTTTGAGATCTATTACCGCAAAAGTCCCTGGGCACAGACCTGGGACAATAGCTGCCTTACAACCTTTGTAGAATTAAAACCCGGCGTAACGGCTGCATCTGTAGATAAGCTGCTGTATAATTATATAAAACAAAAAGTACCGGATGCCATCACGCATCCCTTTTTATTCAATATGCAATACTGGCGGCTGTACAGTGAGTTCCGGAACGGCAAGCCCACTGGCAGCGGCCGTATTATGTATGTACGCCTGTTCACCACTATTGCCTGGATCATTTTGTTGATTGCCTGTATTAATTTCATGAACCTGGCTACTGCCCGCAGTGAAAAGCGTGCCCGGGAAGTGGGTGTACGCAAGGTGCTGGGCGTAGGTAAAGGTGGGCTGGTGCTGCAGTTTATGTGTGAAGCCCTGGCAATGGCCTTTATCGCAGCAATAACAGCGGTGTTGATCATGGCGCTGTTCTTACCTGCATTTAATACGCTGGTGCAAAAAGAGATGGTATTAGGGCTGCTGCAGCCTTTACACATAACAGCATTACTGGGTATTGCCCTGGTATGCGGAGTAGTGGCAGGCAGTTATCCGTCGTTTTACTTATCCTCATTTAACCCTGTAGCAGTATTAAAAGGATTGCAGGCCAAAACAGGCAGTGCCGCCTTCATTCGCAAAGGGTTGGTGGTAATGCAGTTCACCATGTCTATTATGCTGATCATTGGCACTATTATCATTTACCAGCAGATCCAGCATGTAAAACACCGTAACCTGGGTTTTAATAAGGATGACCTGATCCAGATGAATTTACAGGGTGATATGCTCGAGCACTTTCCCGCAATTAAACAGGACCTGTTAAACACAGGCGCAGTAGCCAATGCTTCCCTGGCCGATCATGAAACCATTTATAGTGGTAATAATACTACCGGTATTGACTGGCCGGGTAAACCACCGGGCAGCCAGATCCTGGTATCACAAAGAGTAGTAAGCCCGGAATATGTAAATGTAGCAGGTATGCAGCTGGTTGAGGGCAGGGACTTTAAACCCTCAGATGTAGTGGAAATGAACCCCGGTTTTGGACCTAAGGATTCTACCATCAAATACTTCAACATACTGGTAACGGAGTCCATGGGCAGGCTCCTTGGAGAAGGCAGCGCCATTGGCAAAACCATGTTAATGCCAGGTGACAAGCCCGACCAAACTTTTAACCTGCGCGTAGTAGGTGTGGTAAAAGATTATGTATATGGCAATATGTATGGTAAGCCCGACCCGGTAGTGTTTTTCTGCCTGCCCCAGTTTACCACGTTAATGTATGTACGCATTAAACAGCAAAGTGATACAGAAGCTGCGCTGGACAAAATTGCAGGCGTAATGAAAAAAGATAATCCCGATTTTCCTTTTGAGTATGGCTTTGTGGATGAGCAGTTCAATGATATGTTTATGAGTGAAATGCTGATCAGCAAGCTGTCCAGAGTATTTGCAGTATTAGCCATCCTGATCTCCTGCCTGGGATTATTTGGATTAGCCGCTTATACAGCAGAACGCCGGACCAAGGAAATAGGCGTCCGCAAAGTGCTGGGCGCCAGCGTATTTAATATTACCCGCCTTTTATCCAAAGACTTTTTACGGCTGGTGATCGTGGCCGCGGTAATTGCATTCCCGGTAACCTGGTGGATCATGAGCAGCTGGCTGCAACAATACAGCTACCGTATCAGCATTCAGTGGTGGGTGTTTATAATGGCGGGTGTGCTGGCCGTGGCCATTGCACTGGGTACTATTAGTTTCCAGTCTGTAAAAGCAGCATTGGCCAATCCCATAAAAAGCCTGCGCTCTGAATAGCCCCGCTTATCATCCCTTTACATAAAATGCCCGGTATCCGTCAGGATCACCGGGCATTTAACTATATACTGCTGGATGATTACAAGAGTAGCTCCGTTAAATTATCAATCACTTCCGGCCCCAGTTTCTGGTACTGGAAAGGAGAGCAGCCCGCAAACTCTTTAAAGGAGCGGATAAAGTGCGACTGATCCGCATAATCATTTTCAAAAGCAATATCAGACAGCTTATCAAACCGGTTACGCTTCAGCTGTTCCAGCGATGCCTGGAAACGCGCAATGCGCGAGAACAACTTGGGCGGTATGCCCACATGCTGTTTGAACTTACGTTCAAAACTTCTTTCGGACAGCTGTAATGTTTCCCGTAAAGTAATGAGCGACACACTGCCTTTTGACTGGATGATGCTGGACAGCGCAAACTGCATGGCATTATCCGCATCCCGGTTTTGCCTGCGGAGCAACGTAGTAATGTAAGAGCAGATAACCTCAACCTGGCCATAGATACCTGCTGCATTGGAAACCTGGTTAAGCAGGGAAAAACCATGTTCGCCTGCCAGCTCGTCCAGGTTTAAACAGGTATCTGTCAACGCTTCTGCATTCAACCCGAATATGGCGTTTAATGCATTCGGCTGAAAGAAAATGCCGATGGTGCTGAACTGCCCTTTCAGGCTAAGTGCCGCATGCGTAGTAGCCTGTCCGTATAAAATAATGTTAGGCAGCTGCTTATCATTCTGGTATATAACACCCCTTTCCGGTTGCTGGAACAGCAGCCCGGGACAGCCATCCGCTATGGTCCGGAACGATTTGGCAGTATCATCAGCCGTATCGCTTTCCAGGGCCCAGAACGTACGTATATAGGCTTTCAGATGATCGGGAGGTGGGATCTGTTGGAATTGCATTTTAGTTCAGAATAGGCTTATACAAATATAACAATTTAGGGGGTAAAATGGAATGTCGTGATCTCCCCCTTACAATGTCGTATTCACAGACCTTCTGATTTCAGCCGGTAAAGTAGTTTTACATCATCAAACCAAACGAAATTTTTTAAACTTTTAAAACATACTAACATGACAACTTTAACAGCCACCACGAAAGCAAAAAGCATCCGTAAAGACAAAGTGATCTACTGGATCTTCACTTCCTTATTTGTATTGCTGGATTCCGTACCGGCCGCTATCTGGTTCAACTCACCTATGGCAAAAGAAGGCATCCGTGCCATGGGCTTTCCCGCATACTTTGGCGTGGAATTAAGTATTGGTAAGATCATCGGCGGCATTCTGCTGATACTGCCTATGATCCCTGCACGTTTTAAAGAATGGGCGTATGTTGGATTTGGTATTTCACTCATCTCTGCCATGATTGCCAACATTGTTGTAGTAGGGCCGGCAATGGGTATTATGCCACTGATAGGTTTAGCCATCCTCACCGTGTCTTACATCTATTTTCATAAGACCAGGGAAACCGGTCTTTAATATTCAGCCACATTCTTACCTACAGCCATGAATATCTTACTCACCATCGTCCTTATTATTGTTGCGCTGGTAGTGCTGCTGCTGATCGTGGCACTTTTCAGTAAAAAGAGTTACACGGTTATGCGGGAGATCATTATCCGCCGGCCTAAACAAACGGTTTTCAATTACATCCGTTTCATTAAGAACCAGGACGTCTACAACAAATGGTCTATGGCCGATCCCGGTGCAATAAAAACGTATACCGGTACCGATGGGAATGCAGGGTTTATTTACGCCTGGGATAGTAAGGTAAAGAATGTTGGCAAAGGCGAGCAGGAAATAATAAGTATAACAGACGGGGAGCGCATAGACCTGGAGCTGCGTTTTGTAAGACCCTTTGAGGGTGTGGCTTTCGGCCATATAAATACCACTGCGCTGGCAGAGGATCAGACAAAGGTAACGTGGAGCTTCAGCAGCAGCATGAAATACCCCATGAACATTATGCTGCTGTTAATGAATCTTGAAGGAATGCTGGGCCGCGATCTGGAAACAAGCTTAGCGAATTTAAAAGCAGTAGTCGAACAGTAATAATTAATAATGAAGAAGGAATAATCAACAATCGTGAATGTAGTTAGTACACATAAAATGTACACTACAATTTAAAATACAGTTGATATACATAACAATACCTGAAGTACTTCCGCCATAATTATTAGTTATTCATTCTTCATTATTAATTTCATATAGTCCCACCCGTTAGCAGAGCCTGGCATTTTATGTCAGGCTCTGCCGTTGAAAGCGTTAACCAAGGCTGGGAGCCGGTTTTAAGTTAATATATTGTTATTGGCTTTATGAAAATTTTAACAAATTTTGCACAGACTTAAAATCTTTTTTTTACATTTGGTTAAAGAACGAAATCCTTATTGAGCTGAAGACCCGATGAAGACCGAATAACCAAAAGCATCACATAATTCCTCGTACTATTTTCTCCTATACGCTCTGTGAGCTCTAGTTTCATAACCTTGCGCCGCCTTAGAGTTGTCTACTAACAACACTGTTCTTAGTCGATGTACTTCCTTTTTTCTTAACTGATGAGAATGTAAATTATTCTGTCTGGCGGATGATGATTTTTTACGCACCCGGCGTTCTCAGAACGCTGACGATCTACTGTGTCCTTTTGGCTGCAATGCTACTCTCATGCCCCTTACTTTTTGCAGAAGGAAGTAAGGAGCTGAACCAGAGTGGCGGCTACCGTGCGTACCTGAATTCTACTTCTACCAGCAGCTCACTGAACCCTTTTCCTACACTGGGTACCATGAAGGTGTATGTAAATGTGGGCGACCGTATTTATGTAGGTTCCAGCGCGCAGGGTACCGGTAACGGCACTATTCACTTACGGGCGCCTAACGGCGCCACCTATACGTCGGGCAGCACTACGCTAACCGGCCGTATCAACAGCCGTTCGCAGGAAGTGGTGGGCCCTTCCGTAAGCTTGCTGGACGGCGGTTATACGCCATATATTGTAACGGTGGCCGCCGGGCAGGGCGGTGTTTGGGAAATAGACTTTGTACCGCCAAATGCCACCAATACATCCAATCCTACCCCTATACTGTCATCCGCCAACTGGACACAACCCACCAACTCCTGTTATATTGCTGCTTTTGATGTAAGCGTACGTAACACTTCCAATACCTTTATCAAAGGACGTGTATTCACCAATATTTTTACCGCTAACCTGGGCGCTGCCACCTCTACCTTTGAACCCGTATTTAACGTATTAACCAAAGACGGTTACATTTACACCGTAGATAACAACGGGCAGGCCGGTTACGGTTTTTCTTTCCTGGCCAACAATAAGGGCTTCCGCAAGGCAGATGGCTCCCCTACCTATAAAAGTATTGACGACCTGAATGCCCTGAACCTGAAAGACCCCCGCACGGCGGATACAGAAACAGATATTACCCACAAGATATTTTTTAACACACCAGCCACAGACCTGCCTGCCAGCGCTCCCTCGGTCAGTGGTACGGTATGGTTACTAAACCCGGCGCCTGTTATTACAGCGTCCAACATTACCTTCACGGGGATAGAAGGTACCCCCAATACCGCTGGTACCAATCCTGCCGGTGGCACCATCAGCTTTACCTCTAACAGCGCCGCTAACTATGCGGTGGATATTGATATTGACGGCAACGGTGTTTATACGGATGCTACAGATAAAAGATTAACCGGTACCGCCGTTGCAGGAACCAACAGCGTTTACTGGGATGGCACCAATGGCGCCGGCGCCAAGGTATTATTAGGCAGCAAGAACTATAACACAAGGGTGCTGCTATTCAGTGGAGAGGTACATTTCCCTTTTATTGACGTGGAGAATAATCCCAATGGTATTATCATCACCCGCACCAATGGCAGCGGCGCCGGTGATAATACCGTGTATTGGGACGATACAGGGATCATTAATACCGGTACGGCTTCCAATCCGGTGAAGAACACTACCACCGGCGTTTCCAGCGCCACCAACGGCCATAAGTGGGGCTCAACCGCATATAGCGGAACTGATTTTGGTAATGAGAATGGCCTGGATACATGGGCTTATCTGCAAAGCGCGCCTGCTGCCACCACGCTCAACATTGTGCTGAGAGAGGCAGACCTGGAAACAGTAAGCATTAACAAAACACCAGCTTCTTTGTGTGTAGGCGGTACTGTTACATATACGGTAGCGGTGCGTAATAATGGCCCCGGCAATGTTACCGGCGCCGCTTATACGTTTACTTATCCCACGGCGCTTACAAACGTATCCGTAAGCAGCGCAGTTACCACTGGTACAGCCAGTGTGTCAGGCGCCAGTACAGGCGCTACGCAATATTCCGCTACGCTGAGCATGAACAACGCAGCGGTGATCACTTTTACTATCACCGGTACGGTGGCTTCTTTCCCCGGCGGGGGCAGCTTATCTGTTACCTCTGCAGTAATGCGCCCAACAGATGTTACGGACCCCGATGCTACCAATCCGGATGCATCCCCGCCTACAGATCCGCAGGTGGAGTGTGATGCTGCGCCTTCCGGTACGGGGTGTAATAATATTAAGACTGATGCAACCACTATTTACCAGGTACCTACCACGGCAAATGCAGGTACGGCGCAGGTATTATGCGCGGCTACATCCACTACGCTCACCGGCAATACGCCCACTACCGGTACCGGCGCCTGGACATTCGTAAGCGGGCCTAATACGCCTGTTATTACCAGTCCCGCTGCTGCTACCACTACCGTTACCAGCTTAACTGCCGGTGCTTATGTATTCCGTTATACCATTACCAACGGCACCTGTGCCGCCAGCACCAGCGATGTGCAGGTTACCGTGCAGGCGGCGCTGGCCGGTAATACTATTACAGCACCTGCTACCAATACGTTCTGTGGCAGCGGCGATCCCGCAGTGATCACTGGCGCTACACCCACCGGCGGTTCCGGCACTTATGTGTATCAATGGCAGCAGTCTGCCGATAATATCACATTTACAGATATCACCGGCGCTACTTCAGCCAGCTATGACCCTGCTGCGTTAAGCGCTACTACTTATTTCCGCCGGCTGATAACTTCCGGCAGCTGTACAACCCCCAGCACCAGCAATGTGGTAACCATTACTATACAGGCGGCTGTTACGGGCAATACTATTACAGCGCCGGCCACTACTGCTTTTTGTGCTACCGGCGACGCCGCTGTGATCACCGGTGCTGCGCCTTCCGGCGGCAGCGGCACTTTTACCTATCAATGGCAAAGCAGCCCGGATAACAGCACCTGGACTAACATCACCGGTGCTACCGGCCAGTCATACGATCCGCCGTCTACAGCTGCAACCACCTATTACCGCCGCCAGGTAACTTCCGGTACCTGTACCGCGGCCAGCACCAGCAATGTGGTAACTATAACGGTAACGCCTGCACTTACATCGGGCGCTATTGCCGCCAGCCAGGAATTTTGCGTGTCTGGCGATCCTGCAGCTTTTACAGTTACTGCTGCGCCTGCCGGCGGTAGCGGTACTTATACCTATCAATGGCAAAGCTCTACCACCAGTGCATCCACCGGATTTGCAGATATCAGCGGCGCCACAGCAGCTACCTATGACGCCCCTGCCATTACACAAAACACTTATTACCGCCGTATTACCCGTTCGGGCGTATGTGCAGATGCTATCAGCAATGTATTAACGGTAACGGTAAATCCCACTTTAACGGCCGGTGTAATTGCTGGCGCGCAAAGTTTCTGCGGCAGCGGCGACCCTGCAGCTTTTACTGTTACCACAGCGCCTGCCGGTGGCAGCGGTACTTACACCTATCAATGGCAAAATTCTACTACCAGCACCAGCAGTGGGTTTACAGATATCACCGGCGCTACCGGCGCCGTTTATGATGCCGGCGTTTTATCCCAAACTACTTACTACCGCCGTATAACGCGCTCCAGTAACTGTGCTGATGCTGTTTCCAATGTGCTTACGATTACGGTGCTGGCGGGTGTTGACAACAATACCATTGGTAGCGCACAAACAATATGCAGCGGCAGCACCCCGGCTACCCTTACCGGCAGCGTACCTACCGGCGGTAACGGTACCTACACTTATTTATGGGAAAGCAGCACCGGCGGCGCTTTTACAGCCGCTGCCGGCACTAATAACGGTCAAAGCTATACGCCACCGGCGCTTACTCAAAATACCAGCTATCGCAGAACCGTTACATCCAGCGGCTGTAGCAGCAGCACAAGCAATATTATACAGATCACGGTAACGCCGCCCACCACGGCAGCCAATGCAGGTGCCGATCAGGGACCTACCAATGCGCGGCAGCTGCAGCTGAATGGTAATACGCCCACCAGCGGCACCGGCGCCTGGACACAGGTATCCGGTCCTAACACAGCCACTATTGTAAACCCGGCATTAGCCACTACCAGTATAACCGGCCTGGTGCCCGGCACCTATATTTTCCGCTGGACCATCAGCAATGCGCCCTGCGCCAGCAGTACAGACGACGTACAGATCATAGTAAATGCGCCGCCCACAGCTGCCAATGATGCCGCTGCCACCAATGAAGATGTGGCCGTGGGCATTAACGTACTTTCGAACGATGCCGACGCTGATGGCAGCCTGAATGCAGCCACTGTAACTATTGTGAATCAGCCGGCGCATGGCACGGTAAGCGTATCTGCCACCGGTGTGGTAACGTATACACCTGCTGCAGATTATAATGGGAATGATGTATTCAGCTATACCGTGCAGGATAATCTGGGCGCCGTATCCAATACGGCTACCGTATCCCTCACCATAAGGCCTGTAAATGATCTGCCGGTGGCCGGTGACGACCAGATCAATGTAGTAAGGAATATCACCACTAACATAGCTGCTCCCGGTGTGCTGGCTAATGATGTGGATGTGGATGGCGATGCGCTGACCGCCGTTGTAGTAACCCCGGTAAGCACCGGTACCCTGGTGCTGAATGGCAATGGTGCTTTAACCTACACGCCGCCACCTGGCTTCTTTGGCAATGCAACCTTCACTTACCGTGTATGTGATGCTTCCGGCGCCTGCGATACAGCTGCCGTAACACTAGTAGTAGGTAATCAGAATGTGCCGCCTGTTGCAACGGATGATAGTTATACCATGAATGAGGATGCCACGCTGACCGTACCCGCAGCCGGTGTACTTTCCAATGATACAGACGCGGATGGCGACCCGCTTACCGCCAGCATTATTACTGCCCCGGCCAGCGGCACCCTTACCCTGAATGGCAACGGCAGCTTTGCATACACGCCGGCTGCTAACTTTAATGGGCCCGTTTCCTTTACCTATGCCGCCTGCGATGGTAGCGGCACCTGTGATACGGCCACGGTTAACATCACGGTAAATAATGTAAATGATGCACCGGTGGCCGGTAATGATGCCTATAGCATCAATGAGGACGTTCCACTTACAATAGCAGCTGCCGGTGTTTTGCAGAACGATCCTGATGTAGATGGCGATGCGCTTAGCGCCAGTGTAATAGGCGCGCCGGCCAATGGCACCCTTACCCTGAATGCCAATGGCAGCTTTACCTATACACCTGCAGGCAACTTCAATGGGGTAGACCAGCTCACTTATCGTGTATGCGACAACGGTACCCCGCAGCTCTGCGATACTGCTGAAGTGATCATTACCGTAAGGCCGGTAAATGACACGGCCGTAGCCGTGAACGATACCTATACTGTAAATGAAGATGTAACACTGAATGTAGCTGCACCCGGCGTGCTGTCTAATGATAGTGATCCTGAAGGCAGCCCGCTTACCGCAACGCTGGTGCAAAACGTAACACATGGCACGCTTACCCTGAACGCCAATGGCGGCTTTATATACACGCCGGCGGCCAATTATAATGGTGCCGATGCCTTTACCTACCGGGTATGTGATCCCGAAGGCGCCTGCAGCACCGGTACGGTGAATATTACCGTAGCTCCCGTAAATGATGCGCCAGATGCCGGTAATGTAAGCTTTACCGGTACAGAAGATGCGCCGCTTACTATTGCGGCTCCCGGCCTGCTGGGTAACAGTACTGACCTGGAAGGCGGCACTTTAACTACGGGCCTGGTAACCGGGCCTGCCAGCGGAGCCATAACGGTGAATGCTAATGGCAGCTTCACCTATACGCCTGCAGCTAACTTTAATGGTACCGTTACTTTCACATTCAGTGTATGCGATAACGGCACTCCGCAGCTGTGCGATACCGCTACCGCCACTATTAATGTAACAGCGGTGAATGACCTGCCAACCGGAGGAGACGACACTTACAATGCCACAGAAGATTCGCCGCTGAGCATTGCTGCCCCGGGTGTGCTTTCCAATGATACGGATCCGGACGGCGATGTGCTCACAGCTTCCCTGATCACACAACCGGCTAACGGGGCGCTGGTATTTAGTCCTAACGGCAGCTTTACCTATACGCCTAACCAGAACTATAATGGCACCGACGGCTTTACCTATCGCCTGTGCGATGGTAATGGCGGCTGCGATACTGCCAGCGTAACATTGAATGTAGCCGCTGTAAATGACCGGCCCATAGCCGGCACGCCTTCTTATAATGTAACAGAAGATGTACCCTTGACGGTAAATCCGCCGGGTATCCTGTTTAATGCAAGGGATCCGGATGGCGACCCGCTCACGGTAGCTGTAGTTACCAATCCGGCGCATGGTACCCTGGTGCTGAATGCTAACGGCGGATTCACGTATACTCCGGCCCCTGATTATAATGGTACAGATACTTTTGTGTACCGGGTGTGCGATCCTTCCGGCGCCTGTGATACGGGCAGGGTGGGCCTGGGCATACAGGCGGTAAATGACCGGCCGCTGGCTGTTGATGATACTTATACGCTGAACGAAGATGTTCCGCTTACCATAAATGCACCCGGTGTATTGTCTAACGATACGGACCCGGATGGCGATGCGCTTACTGCCACCTTGCTTACCGCACCTGCCAATGGCCGTATTGCCCTGAATGCTAATGGCAGCTTCCTGTATACACCCGGCGCTGATTACAATGGTGCCGACAGCCTTACCTACCTGGCCTGTGATGGAAGTGGTGGCTGCGATACTGCTACCCTGAAGTTTACCATCACACCGGTGAACGATGCGCCGGTGACCGGTAAAGATGTATATAACATTGCAGAAGATAATGTGCTGAATATACCTGCAGCCGGTGTGCTGTTCAATGATGTGGATAAGGAAGGCAGCCCGCTTACCGCCAGCGTGGTAACACCGCCGGCAAGCGGTTCACTCGTGCTGAATGCCAATGGCTCTTTTGTGTATACCCCTGCACAGGACTATAACGGCGTGGTTACTTTCGCTTACCAGGCCTGTGATAATGGCACGCCGGCACTGTGCACCACAGATACCGTAACTATTAATATAGCTGCGGTGAACGATGTGCCTAATGGTGCTGATGATACGTACACTCTGGCGGAAGATACCCCGCTCACCATTACTGCACCGGGATTATTGAGCAACGATACTGATGCAGATGGTAATCCTTTACAGGTAACCGGTATTTACCGTCAGCCCCTGCATGGTGCTGTTACAACGAATGCCGATGGCAGCTTTACCTATACGCCGGCAGCAGACTATAATGGCTCCGATTCATTTGTATATAATGTATGTGATAACAATGTGCCATCTGCCTGTGACACCGCTGTAGTAAGTCTTACTATTACTGCGGTGAACGATGCACCACGCACTACAGACGACAACTATTCTGTTTCGGAAGACGGTACTTTGACAGTAGGTGCTCCTGGACCTTTACTGAACGACCAGGATCCGGATGGCGACGCCATGACCTTAAGCGCAATTGTTACCCAGCCGGCTAATGGCACCTTAACCTTTAATGCCGATGGCAGCTTTGTGTATACCCCGAATGCTAATTACAATGGGGTGGATAGCTTTGTGTACCGCGTATGCGATGCCTCCAATGCCTGCAGCAATGGGATAGCACGTATAGTAGTAACGGCTGTAAATGATGCACCGGTAACAGTGGCGGATAATTATACCACGGCGGAAGATACGCAGCTAACTATCACTGCTGCCAACGGTGTGCTGGCCAATGATACTGATCCCGATGGCGACCCGCTGATCGCCAGCCTGCAGCAGGGGCCGCAGAACGGCACACTTACGCTGAATGCAGATGGTAGCTTTACTTATCTGTCCAATAATAATTATAACGGTACCGACCTGTTTATTTATAAGGTATGCGATGCTGCCGGATCCTGTGTAACAGATACTGCTTACCTTACCATTACACCGGTGAATGATACGGTGATAGCCCGCAATGACCAGCTGAATACATCGGAAGATGTTAACGTAACGGGCGATGTATCAGATAATGATGATGATCCGGATGGCGATCCGCTGACCTTTACCTTATTAACCACTACCAGCAATGGCGCGCTGACCTTTAATGCGGATGGTACTTTCACCTATAATCCTGTTGCAAACTTTAACGGGCTGGATAGTGCCGGCTATCGGGTATGCGATCCCTCCGGCGCCTGCGATACGGCATGGCTTATTGTTAATGTTGGAGAAGAGAATGATCCGCCTGTGGGTAATCCCGATACCTATACTGTAAATGAAGACCAGCTGCTGACCATAGCTGCACCGGGTGTGCTGGCCAATGATACGGATCCGGATGCCGGCACTGTGCTGCATGCCAATTTACTCACGCCGGCCGCTAATGGTACGGTGATCCTGCAGGCGGATGGCAGCTTTACTTACCAGCCTAACCCTAATTTTAATGGTACAGACCAGTTTACCTATAATGCCTGTGACGCTAACCAGGCCTGTGTAGCCGTTACGGTAACCATTACCGTAACACCGGTGAATGATGCACCGCTGACAGTAAATGACAGCGGTACCACTAATGAAGATACTCCGCTAGCCGGTAATGTGCTCACGAACGATACTGATCCGGAAAATAATCCGTTAACAGCTACGCTGGTGACCGTTGCTGCCGGTGGAAATGTAGTACTGGCCGCTGATGGTAGTTATACTTATACACCATCCACTAACTTTAATGGTACCGATGTATTTACTTACCAGGTCTGCGATACCGGTGGCTTGTGCGATACGGCCACGGTAACTATTACAGTGAATGCTGTGGATGATGCACCGGTGACAGCTAATGACCAGTACCAGCTAAGTGAAGATAATGTGCTAACCGTTCCGGCAGTTACCGGTGTGCTGAATAATGATTACGATCCTGATCAGGAAGCAATGGTAGCCAGTATAGTGTCCACCACTGCACATGGTAATCTTACCTTTAACAGCGATGGTTCCTTTACTTATCGTCCTAACCTGAATTATAATGGTTCCGATAGCTTTACCTACCAGGCCTGCGACCTGGCCGGCGTATGCACCCCTGCTACGGTAACCCTGAATATTGCACCGGTAAATGATGCGCCTATTGCGGTTGATGACTATTTTGTGCGGAGTGAGGATACCGTCATTACCTTCCCGCCTAGTGTAGCCCTGATCAATGATATTGATGTGGATGGAGATACCCTGTCGGGCTATCCTATTGGTTCATTAGCGAGAGGAACCTTTACCAGTAACCCGGATGGTACTTACACCTATTATCCGGAGGCTAATTATAATGGGCTGGATAGTATTGATTATGTGGTTTGCGATGGCCACGGCTTGTGCGATACAGGCCAGATCATTATTAACCTGCTGCCCCGTAATGACCCGCCTGTAGCTAACCCGGATGCGTATACCGTACTGGAAGATAATGTGCTGACGGTAGCTTCCACCAACGGGGTATTGATCAATGATACGGATATAGATAATGAACCCCTGATATCTTTGGTCGTAGACCCCACAAGGGGATCGTTGCAGCTGAATAATAACGGCTCATTCACTTACCGGCCCGATAACAATTTTAATGGTATAGATACTTTTACTTACCGCGCCTGTGATCTGTCGGGGGCTTGTGATACGGCCATAGCGGTGATCACGGTGCAGCCGGTGAATGACGCACCTGTTGCAGTAAATGATTATTTCGTTCGTACGGAAGACACAGTGCTGACCTTCCCGCCATCTGTGATCCTGATGAGTGATATAGACCCGGATGGCGATTCGCTTAGCGGGCAGCCCATTGGCCAGCTGACAAGAGGTACTGTTACCACTAACCCCAATGGCACCTATACTTACCGGCCGGAACCTAATTTCTATGGGAAGGATAGTATCCAGTACCAGGTATGTGACCCCGGCGGATTATGTGATACCGGCGTGGTAGTTATAGAGCTGCTGCCGGTGAATGATCCGCCTGTGGCTAACAATGATGTATATACGGTACAGGAAGATGCGCCTTTGAATGTAGGCCCGCAGGGTGTATTGGGGAATGATGCGGATGTGGACGGAGAGGCGTTGGCAGCTACGCTGGTAACCGGCGCGCTGAATGGCAGCTTTACACTGAATACTGATGGCAGCTTCTCTTATATACCCAATGCTAACTATAATGGATTAGATAGTATAGTGTACCAGGCCTGTGACCTTTCCGGCACCTGTGATACAGCGGTGGTAAGGCTTATTGTAACCGCAGTGCCGGATCCGCCTCAGCCGGCCCGCGATGCTTACACCACGGCAGAAGATACTCCGCTAACCATTACCGCACCGGGCCTGCTGGCTAATGATACGGATCCGGATGGATTCCCGCTGGTAGCATCGGCCAATCAGCAGCCGCAAAATGGCACTGTAGTAGTGAACAGCGACGGCAGCTTTACCTATACACCCAATGCAGATTTCAATGGCAGGGACCAGTTCCCCTACCAGGTATGTGATACTGCTGGTGTTACCCAGTGTGCTATTGATACGGTGGTCATTGACGTTACCCCGGTGAATGATGCCCCGGTAGGTAACAGCGATAGCTATACGTTGGATGAGGATACGCCTCTGACCATTACTGCGCCTGGTGTGCTGGCCAATGATGGCAATACGGATAATGATGTGGTACAGGCATCTGTAGCCACTGCACCGGCTCATGGTACACTGGTACTGAATGCCAATGGCAGCTTTACTTATACGCCTGCAGAAAACTATAATGGCAGCGATAGTGCCGTATACAATGTATGTGATGATCAGGGACTCTGTGATACAGCGCTGATCCGCTTTACCATTAATGCGGTAAATGACCGGCCCATTGCGGTAGACGACGAGTTTATACTTCCTGAAGATACCGTGGTGACTTTCCCCACCAGCGTGGCCCTGGTCAATGATACAGATCCGGATGGCGACAGCATCGACGGCCGGCCGATCAACTTCCCAACCAAGGGTACTTATGTACAGAACCCTGACGGCACTTATACCTATACGCCCAATGCTAACTTCAATGGCATTGACAGTGTGGAATATGAAGTATGTGACACACATGGTGGTTGTGATACTGCCTGGATACGGCTGATCATTACGCCGGTGAACGATGCGCCGGTTGCCCAACCGGATAGCTATCAGACAGATGAGGATATTGGGTTGAGCGTTCCTGTCCCTGGTGTGTCCGTCAATGACAGTGATGTGGATGGGGATGCGCTGAATGCAAGCCTGCTCACCACTACCCAGCATGGTACCGTTACATTTAATGCGGATCAGTCGTTCACGTACGTACCGGCGCCTGACTTCAACGGGATAGATTCCTTTATATATATTATCTGCGACCCCGGTGGTTTGTGCGACACCAGCATAGCCCGTATTACGGTGAATGCAGTAAATGATGCACCCATAGCGGTAGGCAATGCATATGCTGTACCGGAAGACAGTACCGCCACTGGTAATGTGCTCACCAATGACAGCGACCCCGATGGCGATGCACTGACAGCCTCCCTGGTAAGCAATACTGCGCATGGTACATTAACCCTCAATACAGATGGCAGCTTTACCTATGTACCTGCCGGGGACTATAATGGGCCGGATGGGGCCTCCTACCGCATTTGCGATCCGGGAGGTTTATGTGATACTGCGCTGATCTCGTTCATTGTAACCCCGGTGAATGATGCACCGGTAGCTTTGCCTGATACGATTGCTGTAACGGAAGATGTTCCTGCCACTGGCAATGTGTTCACAAACGATAGTGACCCTGAAGGGGATGGTTTGACGGCAGCTGTTGTTGCCCAGCCTTTACATGGTACGGCGGTGCTGGCAGCTGATGGTTCTCTGACTTATACGCCTGCTGTTAATTTTACTGGTGTTGATAGTTTGATTTACCAGGTGTGTGATAATGGCATACCATCGCTTTGCGATACTGCTACAGTTATATTTAATGTGTCTGCAGTTAATGATGCGCCGGTAGCTGTGTCTGATACGATTGCTGTAACGGAGGATGTACCTGCTGCTGGTAATGTGCTTACGAATGATAGTGATTCTGAAGGGGATGGGTTGACCGCATCCTTGGTAACCGCACCAGTGAATGGTACGGTAGTGCTGAATGCTGATGGTTCCTTTACTTATACGCCTGCTGTTAATTTTAACGGGGCTGATAGTTTGAGCTACCAGGTTTGTGATAATGGAACACCATCTCTTTGTGATACGGCTACTGTGATATTTAATGTGTCTGCGGTGAATGATGCGCCGGTAGCTGTGTCTGATACGATTGCTGTAACGGAAGATGTGCCAGCTACAGGTAATGTGTTTACTAATGATAGTGATCCGGAGGGGGATGGGTTAGTTGCATCTTTGGTGACGGCACCGGTGAATGGTACGGTGGTGTTGAATGCTGATGGTTCCTTTACTTATGCGCCTGCTGTTAATTTTAACGGGGCTGATAGTTTGAGCTACCAGGTTTGTGATAATGGAACACCATCTCTTTGTGATACGGCTACTGTGATATTTAATGTAACTGCGGTGAATGATGCACCAGTAGCTTTGCCTGATACACTAGCTGTAACGGAAGATGTGTCTGCTACGGGTAATGTGCTTACCAATGACAGTGACCCTGAGGGGGATGGTTTGACTGCATCTTTGGTAGCTGCACCTGTGAATGGTACAGTAGTATTGAATGCCGATGGCTCTTTCACCTATACTCCAAATGCGAATTTCAACGGAGCTGATAGCCTGGTTTACCAGGTGTGTGATAATGGCACACCATCGCTGTGCGATACCGCTACGGTTATATTTAATGTGTCCGCGGTGAATGATGCGCCGGTAACTGTGTCTGATACGATTGCTATAACGGAAGATGTGCCAGCTACTGGTAATGTGCTTACCAATGACAGTGATCCTGAAGGGGATGGTTTGACGGCATCTTTGGTAACGGCTCCAGTGAATGGTACGGTGTTGCTGAATGCTGATGGCAGCTTTACTTATACGCCAAATGCTAACTTTAATGGAGCTGATAGCCTGATCTACCAGGTGTGTGATAATGGTACACCATCGCTTTGTGATACTGCGACTGTGATCTTCAATGTGTCGGCCGTCAATGATGCTCCGATAGCTGGTAACGACACTATTCCTGTAACTGAAGATGTTCCGGCTACCGGTAATGTACTTACTAATGACAGTGATCCGGAAAATAATGCGCTCACCGCTTCTCTGGTAACTGGACCAGTGAATGGAACGGTCGTACTAAATGCCGATGGGAGCTTTACTTATACACCCAACGCGAACTTTAATGGTGCTGATAGTCTGACTTACCAGGTATGTGATAATGGTACACCATCGCTGTGTGATACAGCCACAGTGATATTTAATATAACTGCAGTCAATGATGCACCTGTAGCGTTATCTGATACGATTGCTGTGACTGAGGATGTACCCGCCACTGGTAATGTACTTACCAATGACAGTGACCCCGAAGGAGATAGCTTAACGGCATCTTTGTTAACGGCACCAGTGAATGGAACGGTGGTGTTGAATGCTGATGGTTCCTTTACTTATACGCCAAACGCGAACTTTAATGGGCCTGATAGTTTGGTTTATCAGGTATGTGATAATGGTACACCATCGCTGTGTGATACTGCTACTGTGATATTTAATGTGTCTGCGGTGAATGATGCGCCAGTAGCCCTGCCTGATACGATTGCTGTGACAGAGGATGTACCCGCCACTGGTAATGTGCTTACCAATGACAGTGATCCTGAAGGGGACGGTTTGACTGCGTCTTTGGTAACTGCACCAGTGAATGGAACGGTGGTGTTGAATGCTGATGGTTCCTTTACTTATACGCCAAACGCGAACTTTAATGGGCCTGATAGTTTGGTTTACCAGGTGTGTGATAATGGTACACCATCGCTGTGTGATACTGCTACTGTGATATTTAATGTGTCTGCGGTGAATGATGCGCCAGTAGCCCTGCCTGATACGATTGCTGTGACAGAGGATGTACCCGCCACTGGTAGTGTGCTTACCAATGACAGTGATCCTGAAGGGGACGGCTTGACTGCGTCTTTGGTAACTGCACCAGTGAATGGTACGGTAGTGTTGAATGCTGATGGTTCCTTTACTTATACGCCAAATGCGAACTTTAATGGGCCTGATAGTTTGGTTTATCAGGTATGTGATAATGGTACACCATCTCTTTGTGATACTGCTACTGTGATATTTAATGTGTCTGCGGTGAATGATGCGCCAGTAGCCCTGCCTGATACGATTGCTGTGACGGAAGATGTGCCGGCTACGGATAATGTGCTTACCAACGATAGTGACCCCGAAGGAGATAGCTTAACGGCATCTTTGTTAACGGCACCAGTGAATGGCACAGTAGTGTTGAATGCCGATGGTTCCTTTACTTATACGCCAAACGTGAACTTTAATGGGGCTGATAGTTTGGTTTACCAGGTCTGTGATAATGGTACACCATCTCTCTGTGATACTGCGACTGTGATATTTAATGTGTCTGCGGTGAATGATGCGCCAGTAGCCCTGCCTGATACGATTGCTGTGACGGAAGATGTGCCGACTACGGGTAATGTGCTGACGAATGATAGTGATCCTGAGGGGGATGGTTTGACGGTATCTTTGGTAACGGCGCCAGTGAATGGAACGGTGGTGTTGAATGCAGATGGCAGCTTTACTTATACGCCAAACGTGAACTTTAATGGTGCTGATAGTTTGGTTTATCAGGTTTGTGATAATGGTACGCCATCGTTATGTGATACCTCTACGGTTATATTTAATGTAAATGCAATCAATGATGCACCAGTAGCTTTGCCTGATACCATTACTGTAACTGAAGATGTACCTGCCACTGGTAATGTACTGACAGATGATAGCGATCCTGAAGGGGACGGACTTACGGCATCTTTGGTAACTGCGCCAGTGAATGGTATAGTTGTACTGAATGCTGACGGTAGCTTTACTTATACGCCTAATGTGAACTTCAATGGTACTGATAGTCTGATCTACCAGGTTTGTGATAATGGTACTCCATCTCTTTGTGACACTGCTACTGTTGTATTTAATGTTTCTGCGGTGAATGATGCACCGGTAGCTTTACCTGATACGATTGCAGTAACAGAAGATGTTCCCGCTACTGGTAATGTACTTACAAATGATAGTGATCCCGAAGGCAATGACCTTGCCGCATCTTTGGTAACCGCACCAGTAAATGGTACAGTAGTATTGAATGCCGATGGCTCTTTCACCTATACTCCAAATGCGAATTTCAACGGTGCTGACAGCCTCACCTATCAAGTTTGTGACAATGGTACACCATCACTGTGCGATACTGCGACTGTAATATTCGATGTGTCTGCGGTGAATGATGCGCCAGTAGCTTTACCTGATACCATTGCTGTAACAGAAGATATACCTGCCACTGGTAATGTACTGACAAACGATAGTGACCCAGAAGGGGACGGTTTGACCGCATCTTTGGTAACTGCACCGGTAAATGGTACGGTAGTACTGAATGCTGATGGTTCTTTTACTTATACGCCAAACAGGAATCTTAATGGTGCTGATAGTTTGAGCTACCAGGTTTGTGATAATGGAACACCATCGCTATGTGATACTGCTACTGTTATATTTAATGTGTCTGCGGTGAATGATGCACCAATAGCATTGCCAGATACAATTGCCGTGACAGAAGATGTGCCTTCCACTGGTAATGTACTTACTAATGACAGTGATCCAGAAGGGGATGGTTTGATAGCATCTTTGGTAACTGCACCAGTGAATGGTACGGTAGTGCTGAATGCTGATGGTTCTTTTACTTATACGCCAAACAGGAATCTTAATGGTGCTGACAGCCTGACCTATCAAGTTTGTGACAATGGTACACCATCACTGTGCGATACTGCGACTGTAATCTTCAATGTTTCTGCGGTGAATGATGCACCGGTAGCTTTATCCGATACCATTACGGTAACGGAGGATGTACCAGCTACGGGGAATGTGCTGACGAATGACAGTGATCCTGAGGGGGATGCCCTTACAGCATCTTTGGTAACCGCGCCAGTAAATGGTACGGTAGTATTAAATGCCGATGGCTCCTTTACTTACACACCAAATGGTAACTTCAATGGTGTTGATAGTCTAATTTATCAGGTATGTGATAATGGTA
>Ga0207426_1001325_pt1 | contig 21119 bp, 8 predicted proteins | sample AraplaMF_Cvi_mMS_FD_184265 | JGI IMG/M metagenome (GOLD analysis project Ga0207426, IMG submission 184265) | Arabidopsis root microbial communities from the University of North Carolina, USA - plate scrape MF_Cvi_mMS (SPAdes) (version 2) | ecosystem: Host-associated > Plants > Roots > Endosphere ... | reverse complement strand
GAAGGGTGGAGGGCGCAGCGGAGCCGTTTACGCAAATAGCCCACACAGGTCGCGTTTAAACCGATTCGCATCGTCGGTTGATCGTCGTTTTGATTGTGTTGTCCGGGATCAAGAAACCCCGGCGCTGTTCATGCGGCAGTCATATTTGGCAGTGCAAAAGGCTACGCAAATCATCATAACTTTGCTTGGATCCAGAACCGAACCCATGTCAATTTCCGCCACGTCTCCGAGCCCGTCCCGCGAGTCCGAACCGAAGCAGATCGACCACAACGACTCGATCCGCTCGACCTACCTTTCCATCGAGAACATCAAGGCGATGGCCGCCACCGTGGCCGCCCGCGGCATCGACTCGCTGCCCGCCTTTGCGCCCTTCGATTTCTTCGCGCGGCATAAGGAAAACGAGAAGGAGATCCTGCGGGTCTACCGCACCACGGCAACGGACGTGGAATCCGGGGAAACGATCACCCCCGCGGCGGAATGGCTGCTCGATAACCACTACATCGTTGAGGAAGCGATCCAAGAGATCCGTCGCGATTTCCCGCGGCGCTTCTATCGGGAACTGCCGACGATCAACGTGAACGGCGTCCAGATCCCACGCACCCTGGCGTTGGCTTGGCTTTATGTTGCCCACACTCAAAGCACGATTTCGCAGGAAAGCCTGACGGCCCTTGTCGATGGCTTCCAGCAGGGTGAAACGCTGAGGATCGGTGAGCTCTGGGCGCTGCCATCGCTCGTGCGCTACGTGCTCGTTGAAAACCTGCGCCGTATTTCGATCCGCGTCGAACGCAGCCGCCGGATGCGCCGGCGCGCCAATGAGGCTGCAGATGAGCTTGTGCGGCTGACGGAGCCGGCACAGGCGGCCGACTATCTCAGGTCGCTCGAGTCGCTCGCCGAAGACAACACCTTCGCGACGCAGTTCCTCTACCGCATGCGCGATGGCTCGCAGGCGTCGAGCGTGGCGATCGCATGGCTGGACGAACGCCTTGAAGCGCTCGGTCGCGACACCGAAGAGACGACAATGGCGGAGCACAGCCGCCTGTCCTCCGGCAACGTCACCATGGGCAACATCATTCGCAGCCTTCGCGAGATCGACGACACCGAGTGGTCGGTCTGGGTTGAACAGGTCAGCCACGTCGACAAGCTGCTCTGGGATCATTCCGACTACGGCGATCTCGATTCCGGCTCACGCAACAAGTATCGCAAGCAGATCGAAAAACTCGCCAAGCGCTCGCAGCTCTCGGAAATGGAGATCGCCCAGCTGGCGCTCGACATGACCGAGGAGGCGAAGGCCTCCGACGAGCCGCAACCGCACGAACCAAACGTCGGCGGCTTCCTGACCGGCGCCCAAAGACCCAAGCTCGAAGCGCGATCGAACTATCGCCCAACTCTGACCCAGCATTTCGTCCGCACGGTCCGCCGATTCAACTGGCTATCGATCGCCGTTCCGGTGATCCTGCTCACCATCATCGCCATGGCGATTGTTGGGAAGTTCATGGCGCATGCGGGCATGGGACCACTTGAGATCGCAATCCTGCTGATCATGTTCTCCCTTCCGGCTTCGGAAGGAGCAACCGGTCTCTTCAACACTGTGCTGTCGTTTTTCGTCACACCGGCCCGCTTGGTCGGCTACGAGTTCAAGGAGGGCATCCCCGAGGAAGCCCGTACGCTTCTGGTCGTTCCCTGCCTCATCTCGAACCGCGACAGCGTCGATGAGCTGGTCCGCAATCTGGAAGTTCATTATCTCGCGAATCCGCGCGGCGAAATCTACTTCGCACTGCTCAGCGACTGGCCGGACAGCCAAGTCGAGGAAACCTCGGCCGATCTCGAGGTTCTGGACTATGCCCGCCGCGAGGTCGCGAACCTCTCGGCACGCTATGCCTTCGACGGCAAGACACGCTTCTACCTCTTGCACCGCCGTCGTCTTTACAATCCATCCGAGGGCGCCTGGATGGGATGGGAGCGCAAGCGCGGCAAGCTACACGAATTGAACCTGCTGCTTCGCGGCGACCGCGATACGACCTACCTTCCCGGTGCAAATATCGTACCGGCAAACATTCAGTACGTGATGACGCTCGATGCCGACACCCGCCTCATGCGCGATACGGTCACGAAGCTCGCTGGCAAGCTTTACCATCCGATCAACCGTCCGGTCATCAATCCGGCCACGGGTCGCGTCGAAAGCGGCTACGGCGTGCTGCAGCCGCGTGTCACCCCATCGCTGACAACAGGCAAGGATGCATCGGTCTTCCAACGTGTCTTCTCGATCAACCGCGGCCTCGACCCATACGTCTTCACCGTCTCCGACGTCTATCAGGATCTGGCAGGTGAGGGCACGTTCACCGGCAAGGGCCTCTATCATGTCGACGCCTTCGAAGGATCCTTGAAGGGTCGCATCGAGGAAAACTCGGTGCTCAGCCACGATTTGCTCGAGGGCTCGATGGCCCGGTGCGCGCTCGTCACCGATCTAGAACTCGTCGAAGATTTCCCGACCCGCTACGAGGTCGAAACGTCGCGCCAGCATCGCTGGGCGCGTGGCGACTGGCAGCTGCTGCCGTACATGTTCAACCCGACGCACGGTGTGACCGGGCTCGGCCGCTGGAAGATGTTCGATAACCTGCGGCGCTCTTTGACGCCGATCGCATGGTTCTTCGCTTCGGTGCTCGGCTGGTATTTCATGAGCCCGCTCGGCGCGCTCGTCTGGCAGATCCTCTTGATTTTCTGCCTTTTCGTCGCTCCGACCCTCTCGCTGATCCACGGCATCATTCCACGCAGCAGCGATATCGTCGCCAGTGCTCACCTTTACACGGTCTGGTCCGATATTCGCGCGGCCAACGCTCAGGTAGCCTTGCGGATCGTGTTCATCGCCGATTCCGCTTGCATGATGGCTGATGCCATCGGTCGCTCGCTCTATCGCCTGCTTTTCAGCCACAAACTGATGCTGCAGTGGCGAACGGCAGCCAGCGTCCAGGCCGGCAAGCAGGGAACGATCCCGTCTTACTACAAGGCAATGTGGCACGCGCCGGTGCTGGCCCTCCTCGCACTCGGTTTAGCGGCCCTCTCCGGCGACAACGCCTACCTCGTCGGCGTTCCTTTCGCGTTCCTGTGGATCATCTCGCCGCTGGTCGCCTACTATGTCAGCCAGTCCGCCGAGACCGAGGACCGGCTTGAGGTTGCCGATTCCGTATCCAGCGAGCTCCGCAAGATCGCGCGCCGCACCTGGCGCTATTTCGCGACATTCACCACCGCCGAGCAGAACTATCTACCGCCGGACAACGTTCAGGAAACGCCGCACGTGATCGTGGCGACGCGCACGTCGCCGACCAACATCGGGGTCTACCTGCTGTCGGTCGTCTCGGGCCGCCATTTCGGTTGGTTCTCTTTCGAGGAAACCATAGAGCGGCTCGAACAGACGATCGCAACAATCGACAAGATGGAGAAATTCCGCGGGCATCTCTTCAACTGGTATCACACGGATACGCTGGAGACGCTTGGACCGCGTTATGTTTCCGCAGTCGACAGCGGCAACCTCGCCGGCCACCTGATCGCGATCTCGTCTGCCTGCCGCAACTGGGCGGAAGCGCCTTCGGCCCATATGCAGGGCAATCTCGATGGCGTCGGCGATACTGCCGGCATCCTCGCGGAAGTGCTGTCGGAGCTGCCGGACGATCGCAAGACGGTCCGTCCGCTGCGCCGTCGCCTGGAGGAACGCATCATCGGCTTCCAGAATGCGTTGGCTGCGGTAAAGCGCGAGCATGAGTTCGCATCCATCCGCATCATCAACCTGGCCGTACTGGCGCGCGACATTCAGAAGCTCGCAGCCAACCTCGATCACGAGGTGAAGTCTGCGCTGAGCGCCGAAGTCACGCGCTGGGCTGAGTCTCTGGTCAAGGTCTGCGAAGCCCACATTTCAGATAGCACCTTCGATCTGTCCAACATCGATGCGTTGCGTCCGCGCCTGATTGCCTTGCGTGACAAGGCCCGCGACCTCGCCTTCTCGATGGATTTCGGCTTCCTGTTCCGACCCGAGCGGCGCCTGCTCTCGATCGGATATCGCGTCGAAAGCGGCGAGCTCGATCAGGCCTGCTACGACCTCCTGGCGTCCGAATGCCGGCTCACCAGCCTGTTCGGCATCGCCAAGGGCGATCTGCCGACGGAACATTGGTACCGCCTCGGCCGCCAGGTCGTCCCGGTTGGCTCGCGCGGTGCGCTTGTCTCCTGGTCCGGCTCGATGTTCGAATACCTCATGCCACCGCTCGTCATGCAGGAGCGTGGCGGCGGTATCCTCAACCAGACCAACAATCTGGTCGTGGTCGAGCAGATGAACCATGCGCGCAAGCTGGGGATTCCGTGGGGTATTTCGGAAGCGGCCTTCAATGCCCGCGACCATAACCTGAATTACCAGTACACCAACTTCGGCGTACCGTCGCTCGGCCTGAAGCGTGGCCTCGGCCACAACGCAGTCATCGCGCCCTATGCGTCGATCCTTGCCAGCCAGTACGATCCTGACGCGGCGCTTGAGAACCTGCAGCGTCTGCGCAAGCTCGGTGCGCTCGGCAAGTTCGGCTTCCACGACGCCGTGGACTTTACGCCGACGCGCCTGCCGGAAGGCAAGACTTGCGCGGTCGTCTATAACTACTATGCTCACCACCACGGCATGTCGATCGCCGCGGTCGCGAACGTTGCCTTCAACGGCCATCTGCGCGAACTATTCCACTCGGATCCAGTGATCGAGGCTGCCGAGCTCCTTCTTCAAGAGAAGGCACCGAGGGATATTCCGGTCATGAGCGGCAAGCACGAGTCCGATACCCCAGCCAGCATCCAGGACGATCTCTTGCGCCCTGAACTGCGCAAGATCTACGACCCCGCCTCGCGCGATCGCGAGCTGGTCTTCCTCTCGAACGGCCACTACTCTCTGATGCTGACCGCAACGGGCGCCGGCTATTCGCGGTGGAACGGCCAGTCGGTCGCCCGCTGGAAAGCCGACCCGACAGAGGATCGCTGGGGCACCTTTATCTTCCTTCGCGATACGGCAACCAACGAATGGTGGTCGACAACGGCGGAGCCAAAGAGTGTCGAAGGCGAACAAGCTAAGGTTCTCTTCGCCGACGAAAAGGCGGAGTTCACCAAGACTGTCGGAGATATCACCAGCGAAGTCGAATGCATCGTTGCGACCGAGCATGATGCCGAGGCTCGACGCCTGACGCTCGTCAACACCGGAACGGAAGATCGCTTCATCGAGGTGACGTCGTATCTCGAACCGGTTCTGGCGACGGACGATGTCGATAACGCCCATCCGGCATTTGCGCGGATGTTCGTCAAGACGGAGATCGGCAAGCGTGGTGACGTCATCCGGGTCGAGCGCAACAAGCGTGATCCGAACGAGCCGAATATGGCCGTTGCCCACCTTATCGTCGACAACTCCGGCTCGACGCGGGACACGGAGTTCGAAACCGATCGCCGCAAGTTCCTCGGTCGGGGACGCAGCCTCGCAAACGCTGCTGCCTTCGATCCGGGCGCGACCCTTTCCGGCACGGACGGCTTCACCCTTGATCCGGTTCTCTCGCTTCGCCGCATCGTCCGCGTACCGCCCGGCAAGAAGGTCACGGTCACTTTCTGGACCATTGCCGCCCCGAGCCGCAATGAGGTGGACCAGGCAGTTGATCGCTACCGCCACGCCGACGCCTTCAACAACGAGCTCGTCCAGGCCTGGACCCGCACGCAGGTGCAGATGCGCCACGTCGGTGTCACGTCGCAGCAGGCAGCAGCCTTCCAGCACCTCGGCCGCCACCTGGTTTATCCGGATATGTATTTGCGAGCCGATGCTGCCGCGGTCGCGGCCGGGATGCAGTCGCAGTCGTCGCTTTGGCCGCTTGCGATCTCAGGCGATTTCCCGATCTTCACGTTGCGCGTCAACGATGACATGGATCTCGAAATCGTCAGGGAGGCCTTGCTTGCGCAGGAATACCTGCGCTCGCGCGGCGTCACCGCCGACTTGGTCATCATGAACGAGCGCGCGTCGTCCTACGCACAGGACATGCAGCACGCCGTCGACCAGATGGCCGAGAATGTCCGCCGCTTGGGTCAGGCCGATGGCTTGCGCCAGCACATCTTCACGGTCCGCAAGGATCTGATGGAAGAATCGACGTATCACGCGCTGATCTCGGCCTCCCGCGTGACGCTCCATGCCAAGAACGGCAAGATTATCGATCAGATCAATCGTGCCGCCGCACTCTTTTCTCCAAGCAAGGAAGAGCAGCAGGAACTGGAGCGCGCCGATCGCACGAGGACGTCAATCAAGCGGAGCGCCCCGAAATCCGCCGCACGGCCATCGAAGGTGGTCATCGAGGAAGAAGGCGATCTCAACTACTGGAACGGCATCGGCGGTTTTGCCGGCGACGGTCGCGAATACGTCGTGCGCCTTCCCGGGGGCCACGCAACGCCGCATCCGTGGATCAATGTAATCTCGAACGAAAAGTTCGGCTTCCATGTCTCCGCGGAAGGTGCGGGGTTCACCTGGAGCGCAAACTCCCGCGATTATCAGCTGACGTCGTGGTCGAATGATGCAGTCATCAACCGCGCCGGTGAAGCGATCTACGTCGTCGATCAAGATAGCGGCGCGGTCATGACCCCGTTCGCAAACCTCTCAGATCGCCAAGACATACGATTCGAAGCGCGACATGGTCTGGGCTATTCGGCCTTCTCCAGCGTCCAGAACGAGATCGCACTCGAGGTTACGCAGACCGTCGATCGCGAGAAACCGGTCAAGTTGCAGCGAATCCGGCTACGCAATACAGGCTCCAAGCCAAGAAAGCTGCGGATCTACGGCTACGTCGAATGGATTCTCGGCAACAATTCGCAAAAGTCCGCACCGTTCATCCTCTCGGAACACGACGCGGAAACCGGAGCGCTGTTTGCAAGCAATAACTACAGCATCGACTATTCCGGTCGTGTCGCTTTCTTTGTGGCCAGCGAGAAACCATCGAGCTTTACCGCCAGCCGCCGGGAATTCATCGGCAAGACAGGTACGATCCAGGCACCGCGTGCACTGAGCTTGGGAACCAGCCTTTCAGGCGCTACAGAACTCGACGGCGACCCGGCAGCGGTTCTGGCGTTCGATATCGAGATCGCACCGGACGAGGAGCGCGACGTCTGCTTCTTCCTCGGCGATACCAAGACGAAGGCGGAAGCGCGGGCGGTGATCAACGATATCCGCAAGGTCGCCTTTGACGACGTTGTCCAGGCAAATCGTTCGTTCTGGCAGGCGTTCACCGGAAAGGTGCAGGTTTCCACGCCCGATCAGGGCATGAACAATCTGATCAACACGTGGCTCCCCTACCAGAGCCTCGGCTGCCGCATCATGGCGCGCACGGCCTTCTATCAGGCAAGCGGTGCCTTCGGCTTCCGCGATCAGCTGCAGGACACGTTGGCATTCGTCATCCATGAGCCGTCGATTGCTCGCAAGCAGATCCTGAACGCCGCCTCGCGTCAATTCCGCGAGGGCGATGTGCAGCACTGGTGGCTGCCAGGCACTGGTGCCGGCGTTCGGACGATGATTTCAGACGACGTGGTTTGGCTCGCTTACGCGATCCATCACTATTGCAGCGTTACGGGAGACAAGAGCGTCCTCGACGAACAGCTCGCTTTCCTCGAAGGGCCGGCACTCCTCGAAGGGCAGCACGACTCCTTCTATCTGCCGGAAGTCTCCGAAGACAAGGTGAGCGTTTACGAACACGCGGCCCTCGCGCTCGATCTCGCCATCGCCCGAACAGGCAAGAACGGCCTGCCGCTCTTCCTCGGAGGCGACTGGAACGACGGCATGAACCGCGTCGGTATTGGCGGACAGGGCACCAGTGTGTGGCTTGGCTGGTTCCTGGCGGGCGCGCTCCGTTCATTCTCGGCGTATGCTGAGGAACGCGGCGACAAGGCGCGTGTCGAGCGGTGGACACAGCACCTGACCACCCTCAAGGCCGCACTCGAGACCGTTGCCTGGGATGGCGCTCACTACCGGCGTGGCACGTTCGACGACGGCAGCTTGCTTGGCTCCAAGGAAAGCCTCGAATGCCAGATCGATTCCATCGCCCAATCCTGGAGCGTGCTATCAGGGGAGGGAGATCCGGCGCACTCGGCGAAGGCGATGAATTCCGTGCTGGAGAAATTGGTCGATCCGGAAGCGCGGATCATCCGGCTCTTCACGCCGCCCTTTGCAAACTCGGCTAAGGATCCTGGTTACATCAAGGCCTACCCGCCGGGTGTTCGTGAAAACGGCGGGCAATACACCCATGCCGCGACCTGGGTTGTGCTGGCACTGGCTGAACTTGGCCGCGGCGATGATGCCCTCCGTTGCTTCGATCTGCTCAATCCGATCAGCCATGCGCGCGATCCGGCTTCGGCGGAACACTATCGCGTCGAACCCTACATCATCGCAGCTGACGTCTACGGTGAGGGCGCGCTCAGCGGGCGCGGCGGTTGGACCTGGTATACTGGCTCGGCCGGTTGGCTCTACCGCTCGGTGATCGAGGGCATCCTCGGCATCAGGGTGAGGGATGGCCGCTTGTACGTGCGTCCAGCACTGGCAAGCACATGGGACGGCTTCTCCGCCGATATTGAACGCGCAGGTGCTAAATACCTCATTTCGGTCTCAAAATCGTCCCATCCGAGGGGTTACGATGTGACCATCAACGGACGCGAAGTCACCGATCCCGACGAGGGATATCCGGTCGGATAACAGCATTTTTCCTGGCTAATGATCCGGCGATTCGTTGCGGCCAAAAGGGAACCCTTTTGGCCGCAACTGTGTTTGCATATCGGAAGAGCAGGAGAATTCCATGGCAATAGCGCGCGGGGCACCGATCGGCGCCAAGCAGAGTTCTGTGACGGTAGCGCCGGCGAAACGCGATACGCGGTTGGACGTTCTGCGCGGGCTCGCGCTCATCACGATTTTCATCAATCATGTTCCCGGTCAGATTTTCGAGAACTTTACAACCAAGAATTTCGGCTTCTCGGATGCCGCCGAGGCGTTCGTCCTGATTTCAGGCATTGCCGTCGGCTTGGCCTACGGCACGCGGTTTGAGCCAGGCGCGTGGCTCCAGACAGCAGTGAAGGCCACGAAGCGGGCGTTCACTCTTTACCTGGCTCACATGATAACGACGTTCATGACGCTTGCCTTGTTCCTGACGGGCGCCTGGGTCTTCCACCGCCCCGGCCTGCTGTGCGAGATCAACATTCTTGCCGTCCTCACCAATCTGAAGGCTGGTATTCCCTCGCTCGTGCTGCTGGGACATCAGATCGGCTACAACAACATCCTCCCGATGTATGGGGCCTTGATGCTGATGGTGCCAGTCATCTTTCTGCTCAACGCGGCAAGCCCTCTTCTCGCTTTGGCCGTCTCCGGCACCGTTTGGCTCTTTGCAGGCACCTACGAGATTGCGCCCCATAACATGCTGATCGAGGGCTATTGGTTCCTCAATCCACTGTCCTGGCAGTTCCTCTTCACGATCGGCATCGTCGGTATGATGCATGTCTGCCGCGGCGGCAAACTGCCGCAGCACCCGGTCCTTTTTGCTGCTGCCGCCGCTTACGTCGCATTGTCCTTCGCCTGGGTGGTCGGTCAACTCTGGAGCTTCGGGACTGCGTTGGCAGCGCTCGGTCTGCCGCCGGTGCTGACCGGTTTCGACAAAACTTTCCTGTCCCTGCCAAGACTGTTGCACGTTCTGGCGCTGACGTATCTCGTCATCAATATTCCGGCAATCTCGCGCCTGCTTCGCCGGTCCGCAGACAATCCGCTGACCATTCTCGGCCGCCACTCGCTGAACATCTTTGTCGCCGGCACCATTCTGGCGATGGTTGGCCAGGTGGTGCTCTACATCAACAACCACGACCGGATCGTCGGCCCGGTCTTCGTGGTTATCGGCATCGCCATCCAGTTTGCCTACGCCTACCATCTTGAGCGTAAGCGCAAGCTCGAGACAGGCGGCCGAAACAGGTTGCCCAACCGAACGCTGGTGCCGGTTCCTGTCCGCATCGATCGTTCGCGGGATCGGCGCTAGACGGCGGTGGCATCAGCCTCCTGGAAGATCGCAAGTCCGCCGCCACGCCGCCGCATCTGATCGCAAAAACCTTGACTCCTGTGGAAAACCTTCTAAGAGCAACGGCGGAAAAGGAATATCCATGGTTCGCGACGAACACGCCATTGCTGCATGCAATGACCGGGCACAAGGTGCCGGGATGGATATTGCCGTTCCGGTTTCTTCCAAAACCAAGGCCAAAACGACGACGAAAACCGTCTGACGTCTCTGGCCTGCCGCTCTCTCCCCGGCCCGGCTGGGGACAAGGAAGCCGCGATATTTGCGCGCTTTCCCCCTCACCGGACAAGAGGAGAGAAGAGAAAGAGAGCTTGAGAAATGGGTTTTAAAGTTGCAGTTGCGGGAGCGACCGGGAATGTTGGCCGGGAAATGCTCAATATCCTCTCCGAGCGCGGTTTTCCTGCCGATGAAGTCGTGGCGCTTGCGTCCGCGCGCTCGCAGGGCACCGAAGTGTCCTACGGCGACAAGACGCTGAAGGTCGCCAACCTCGAGAATTACGATTTCTCCGACACGGACATCTGCCTGATGTCGGCCGGCGGCGAAGTTTCCAAGAAGTGGTCGCCCAAGATCGGCGCCCAGGGCTGCGTTGTCATCGACAACTCCTCGGCGTGGCGTTACGACGCAGACGTGCCGCTGATCGTTCCGGAAGTGAACCCGGACGCCGTAACCCAGTTCAGCAAGCGCAACATTATCGCAAATCCCAACTGCTCGACTGCGCAACTTGTCGTCGCTCTCAAGCCGCTGCACGACTTCGCCAAGATCAAGCGCGTCGTCGTTTCGACCTACCAGTCCGTTTCCGGCGCAGGCAAGGACGGTATGGACGAGCTGTTCAACCAGACGCGCGCCGTCTTCGTCGCGGATCCGATCGAGAACAAGAAGTTCACGAAGCGTATTGCCTTCAACGTCATCCCGCACATCGACGTCTTCATGGAAGACGGCTACACGAAGGAAGAGTGGAAGGTTCTCGCCGAGACCAAGAAGATGCTCGACCCGAAGATCAAGGTGACCTGCACGGCAGTTCGCGTTCCAGTCTTCATCGGCCACTCTGAATCGGTCAACATCGAATTCGAAAGCGAGATCACGGCCGATCAGGCACGCGACATTCTGCGCGAAGCTCCCGGCTGCCTCGTCATCGACAAGCACGAGAACGGTGGTTACATCACGCCTTACGAATCCGCTGGCGAAGACGCGACCTTTATCTCGCGCATCCGCGAGGACGCGACGGTCGAGAACGGCCTGAATATGTGGGTGGTTTCCGACAACCTCCGCAAGGGTGCCGCTCTGAACGCGATCCAGATCGCCGAGTTGCTTGTCAATCGCGGACTTGTGAAGCCGCGCAAGCAGGCAGCCTGAACCAGTTGTTAACTATGGTTTGTTAAGCCCGGCTAAATAAGGTAAGGGCTTTTCTTGGCGTGGGTTGGTCGTTTCGGCTTCCCGCGCTTGCCAAATCAAAGACGGTGACAATATTGCCGAAAGCGGGGCCGCTGGCCCGGTTTGAAGGCCAGTCAGATCGGGATATCTCCATGCGCATGACGAAATTTTTGCTGGCAGCTGCCGCCGCCTGCATGCTCCACGCAGTTCCTGCAGCCGCCACGGCAGCCCAGTGCGGCAACAACGGCGCCGGCTTCAACGCTTGGGTGGACGAGTTCAAGCAAGAAGCCGTTGCAAACGGTGTCAGCCCCTCGGTTCTGGATCGCGCCTTCGCAAACGTCTCCTACAACAGGCCGACCATTGCCGCCGACCGCGGCCAGAAGAGCTTCAAGCTTTCCTTTGATGCCTTCATGCAGAAGCGCGGTGGTGCCGCGATCATCTCGCGCGGCAAGAGCATGAAGCGCTCCAATGCAGCTCTTTTTGCATCGATCGAGCGTCGCTTCGGTGTTCCTGCCGGCCCGTTGATCGCGATTTGGGGCATGGAAACCGGATTCGGCAGCTACATGGGCAACCAGCATACGCTGTCGGCCGTCTCCACGCTCGCCTATGACTGCCGTCGCTCCGACTATTTCACCGACCAGCTTTATGCCGCGCTGCAGCTGGTCTCTGAGGGTTATCTCAATACGCAGGCGCGTGGAGCAGCGCATGGTGAAATCGGCCAGACGCAGTTCCTGCCGCGCAATGTCGTGCGCTTCGGCGCCGATGGCGACGGCGACGGCCGCGTCGATATGGTCGGTTCTCGCGCTGACGCGCTTGCCTCGACTGCCAACTTCCTGAAGGGCCATGGCTGGCAGGCCGGTGCGGGTTATCAGCCGGGCGAGCCCAACTTCGCGGCCATCGCCGGCTGGAACGCGGCGACGGTCTACCAGCAGGCGATCGCCTACATTGGACAGCAGATCGACGGAAATTGAGAACAGCGTAGCGTAAGCCAAAAGCGCCGAACCGAAGTTCGGCGCTTTTTTTGTTTTGGGCTTAGTCGGCCGTGAAGTATCCGGAAGCGATTGATTTTTCGCGTATATTTGACGCCACTCAGTAATCGATATCGCAAGATATGGCATGTTTTTGATCTGTTTTCTTGCGATTTCAGATTTCGGTTTTCCCAGCCATCGAAGCGTGATTCACTTCCGATATCGCGATGAATCGGAGCTGGTGGATGTCCAAGCCTGTTGAACGACGCGAGACGGGAGAAGGTGATCTGTTCCGATCCCGCCTCGACCAGATCATCGACATGAAGCATGAACTCGTGCAGTTGGCGCAGACCATCGACTGGTCGTTTCTGGCAGAACGGTTTGGCGAGGTTTATTCGGATGGACCTGGCATGCCACCCTTGCCGACCCGGCTGATGGCAGGGCTGGCAATTCTCAAACATACGTTCAACCTGTCGGATGAGGCAGTCTGCGCCCGCTATCTCGACAGCCCATATTTTCAGTATTTCTGTGGCGAGACGTTCTTCCAGCACACATTACCCTTCGACCGTTCGTCGCTGACACGCTGGCGCCAGCGCATGGGCGAGGAGCGGATGAAGGCTTTGCTGCAAGAAAGCCTCTCGGTGGCGGTCAACAGTGGCGCGATGAAGCCAACAGACACCCGACAGGTGATTGTCGATACCACTGTCCAACCAAAGAACGTGATGTTTCCCACCGATGCCAAGCTCCTTCACCGAGCACGGGAGCGGCTCGTGCGGGCGGCCAGGAAGGCAGGGCTCAGCCTGCGCCAATCCTACGTGCGGCTCGGCAAGTATGCGCTTATCCAGCATCAGCGCTATGCCCATGCCAAGCAATTCAAGCGCGCCGGCAAGGCGTTGCGCAAGCTGAAGACGTATCTGGGACGCGTCGTGCGCGATATCGAGCGTGAGATCGCCGGCGACGAGCAACTCAAGGCAATCTTCATCTGGCCGCTCTATCAGGCAAAAACCGTTCTGGAGCAGAAGCAGCGTCAGCGCGGTCGCAAGATCTACAGCCTGCACGCCGACGAAGTTGAGTGCATCGGCAAGGGAAAAGCACACAAACCATACGAGTTTGGCGTCAAGGTCTCGGTGGCCACGACACTGAACCGCTCCAAGGGCGGCCAGTTTGCCCTGCACGCCATGGCACTGCCGGGCAACCCCTACGATGGGCACACCCTCGAGACCATCATCCCCGACATGGAAGAGACCATTGGCAATGAGCTGTCCCGCATCCTGGCTGATGCCGGATATCGCGGCCACAATGCACCTGAGAGCCACAAGCTCAGGGTCTTCACCAGTGGTCAAAAGCGCCGCGTGACGCCCGCAATCAAGCGACAAATGCGACGACGGTCAGCCGTCGAGCCCGTCATCGGCCACATCAAGAACGAGCATCGGATGGATCGCAATTATCTCGCCGGAAAACAAGGAGATGCAATCAATGCCGTTCTGGCTGCCGTTGGCTACAACTTCTCGCTCCTGCTCAACTGGTTCAGGAACATTTTGTGCCTGATAGCCGCCATGCTCTGCGCATTCCCTGCCGCGATCCCCGCAGCTTGCCACGTAAAACCATCCTGAAACGATCGCCCTGCATTGTGGCGACCAATAAACTTGCCGTCACAACGAAAAAACGAAAACCGCGTTCTTCACGGTCGACGGCTTAGACGTCCGGGCGAATGAAGTCGCGAGTTTCGGAATCCATCACCCAGAGTTCGCCGGTCGAGATGTCGAACCAGGCACCGTGAAGCGCGATCTTGCCTTCCTCCTCCAATGCCTTGATGTTCGGGAAGGTCCTGAGATTCTCAATGGAGTTGCGGATCGATACGCGCTCGAGCGCGGTCTGACGCTCGGAAGGCGTCATGACATCGTTGGCGCCGATCTGCTCTGCGGCAGGCTTCACGAGCGACATCCAGCGTCCGATAAAGTCACCGGGTGAAAGGGGTTCGGCACTTGGGTCGAGAGCGGCCCTGATGCCCCCACAGCGCCCGTGACCCATGACCACGATGTCCGTAACCTTCAAGGCCTGAACCGCGAATTCCAGCGCAGCCGAGGTGGCATGGAAATGGCCGTCCGGCTCGTAGGGCGGCACCATATTGGCCACGTTGCGGATGACGAACAGTTCGCCGGGACCGGCATCGAATATCAGCTCGGGCGCAGCGCGCGAATCCGAACATGCGACCACCAGCGTACTTGGGTTTTGGCCGTGCTCGGCCAGCGCTTTATAGCGATCACGGGCGTCCGTGTAACGCCCGTTCATAAAGTTGCGATAACCGTCGAGAAGGGTGTTTGGAAAACGCTGCATGATCTTCGATTACAGCTTGCGCCCGGCAAGATCAATATCGCACTGCAAGATAGGAAGCGTCGTCAGCTTTTGCGCCTTTGCGCCGGATGCATCAAGCGCCGCATCTGGACCATCGCCATCGGCGTTGCCAGGCTCGACGAGTCGCTTGCCAGCGTCAATTCATCGCTGCCCCGCTTTACGGCGCGGGCAAGCACCTCGTAGACGCTTGCCGTTGCAAGCTGAAGCGCCTTCTCGTCCTCCATGCCGGAAAGAAGTCGCGACAGAAACAGCGCGGCAAGAAGATCTCCGAGACCATTCGGCGGCTTGTCGATAAGGCGATGCTCCGCCAGCAGCGCATGACGCCCCGAAAGATAGAGGTTCCCTGTGCCGCCGGCCATCATCGGCACCGCTGACGTCACCAGCATGCGGGAGGGCCCCAGCGACAGGGCGGCGTCCATAATCGCCGTATTGTCCTCCAGCGGGGCACCTACAAGCCAGGCCAGTTCGTATCGATTGGGCGTCGCAAGCGAAGCCAGTGGTATCAGATGATCCCTGATCGCCTCCGCCGTTGCCTGTGGTACGTAGAGACCACCCAGATCCCCCATGACCGGATCGCAAACATAGAGCAGGTCCGGCTTGTGCTCGCGCAAAGCCGTCACGAGCCGAGCAACCGAGCGCGCCTGCGCGGCATTGCCGAAATAGCCGGAAAGAACCGCCTTCACCTCGCCGATCCAAGGCGCGCGAATGAGATCGTCGATAGCCGCGTCAAAATCGCTTTCGGTGAACGTTAGCCGCGTCGACCGACCGTGACCGGGATGCCACGGAAGCACGATCGTCGGCAACGCCCAGACCTGGTGACCAAGCGTCTCTAGTGCAAAGACCGCTGCACGATTTCCGACGGAGCCGCGCACAACGTGGCTAGAGATAACGATGACAGTTCCTGCGGCATTTTCCGACATGATGCTCGACTCGGCTTCCAATGAGTGTTGATCCCCTTTTTGCAGCTTCACTGTCAACTGCCCTTCATGCAGGCATGCCAACGTCGCCCCTCAAGAATTTCCACGTACTTACGGCAAACCAAAAATCTTTCGAAAATTTGCGTCCCGGCGGCCAAAAACGCATGAAAGCTGCCTCGGGATGCCGTCTTTTAGAGATTCTTTCGTCAAATCTTCTGCTAACTTGCGCCAAATCGAGGAGATGAGGAGTATCTGCGATGGCTGGCCGAAACAATCCGAAGCGCGAAAAACAACTGGAGAGCGCGACCAAGATCGCGACGGCAACGGGGGAAGCCTACCTCAATCCCGAGTTCCTGTTCGGTCGCGCCAGCGGCGACGACCTGGAACGCTACACACCGGAGATGCTGGCGCTTTCGGCCATCCATTCCGCCAAGGAGCTCGCGGCCTGGGGCAGCAATTCGGCACGGATCACCATCGAGACCATCGCCGATGTGGAGCCCGACGGCGTTGCCGTATCCGTTCTCACGGTCACCGACCACAACATGCCGTTCCTGTATGAATCGGTAATGGGCGAAGTTACCAGCAGCTATCGCGACCTCTACATGGCCGTGCATCCGATCCTGGTGATGGAGGATGGCAAGGCGCCGGAACTTTACTCCGCCGATCTCCCGAGCGAGCCGGCCAATCGCGTCAGCCATATCCAGCTGCATCTTGCCCCTCTAACGACAGCCCAGGCCGCAGACCTCGTCAAGCGGATAAAGACGGTGGTCGAGCAGGTGCGCGTGACGGTTTCCGACTGGAGGCCCATGCTGGACAAGCTCGGAACCGTGATCGATGAGCTTTCCGCTTACAATGCCAGCCGCCGGAAAGCGGAAAGGGATGAAGCGCTTGCCTTCCTGACGTGGCTGCGCGACGCGAACTTCACCTTCCTCGGAATGCGCGAATATGTCTATTCCGGAAAGGGCGCGAGCGCGAAGGTTGAGCGCGACAAGGGCACCGGTCTCGGCATTCTCTCCAACCCCGACGTACTCGTTCTGCGCACCGGCAAGGACGCCGTTACGACCACGCCTGAAATTCTGGCATTCCTCGATGGTCCGGATTTCCTGATCGTCACTAAGGCCAACGTCAAGTCGATTGTCCATCGCCGCGCCTATATGGACTATGTCGGTGTCAAGCGCTTCGATACCAACGGGAATGTGACCGGCGAGTTGCGCATCGTCGGTCTCTTCACCTCCACTGCCTACACGTCGCTCGCCAGCGATATCCCGTTGCTCCGCTCCAAGATCGAACGAGTGAAGGAACATTTCGGCTTTGACCCCATGAGCCACTCCGGCCGCATGCTGGACAACACGCTGGAATCCTATCCGCGCGACGACCTCTTCCAGATCGATACGACGCTTCTGGCGAGCTTTGCCGAACAGATCAATGATCTCGCCGATCGGCCGCGCGTGCGGGCGCTGCCGCGCATCGATCACTTCGATCGTTTCGTTTCCGTGATCGTCTATGTGCCGCGCGAAGAATACGATTCGATCGTGCGTGAGAAGATCGGAGCCTATCTGAAGACCGTCTATGACGGCCGTGTCTCGGCCTACTATCCGGCCTTCCCCGAAGGCGGAGTTGCGCGCGTCCATTTCATCATCGGTCGGTCCGGAGGCAAAACCCCACGCGTGCCACAGGCAAAGCTGGAGGAGGCCATCCGCGCGATCACCGCGCGCTGGGATGACCGCTTCGAGGCGCTTGCCGGACCGAAGGCGCCGCGCCTGCAGGTAAGCCATGCCTTCCAGGATCTCTTCCCGCCGGAAGAGACCTACTATGATCTCGAGGACATCGCCGCCTGCGCGGCTGGCGAACCAATCCGTATTGCGTTCTACACGCGGGAAAAGGATGGGATCGAACTGCTGTGCCTGAAGATTTTCCATTCCGGCGGCCAGCTCGCTTTGTCCCGCCGCGTGCCATTGCTTGAAAACCTCGGCTTTAATGTCATCAGCGAAGGAACATTCGATATTGATGTCACCCTACCCGGCGGCTCGGAAAAGCTGGTCGTGCTGCACGACATGGAGCTCGAGGCCCGAGGCGGTATCGAGATCGACCTTCACCGCCACGGAGCAACCTTGGAAGAAGCCTTCCTTGCAGCGTTCGGCGGGCTGATTGACAATGACACCTTCAACCGGCTGATCGTCTCGGCGGGCCTGACCGCACGCGAAACCAGCGTTCTTCGCGCCTACGCACGCTATCTGCGCCAGGCCGGCATCCCTTATTCGCTCGACTATATTGCAACGACGCTCGATAAATACCCGGCAATCGCGGCGATGATCTTTCGGCTGTTCCACGACACGCTTGATCCCAAGATCACCGACAAGGCGCGGATGAAGAAGGCAAGCGAACAGCACGAAAAGATCGAAGCAGCACTCTCCGACGTGCCGAGCCTCGATGACGATCGGATCCTGCGGCGCTACGTCAACGTCGTGGACGCAACCCTGAGAACCAACTACTTCCAGCGCAATCCGGACGGCTCGCCGAAAGCGATGCTGGCCTTCAAGCTTGATCCCAATCTGGTCGACGGGTTGCCGGAACCCCGACCATTCCGCGAGATGTTCGTCTATGGTGTCGAAGTCGAAGGCGTGCACCTGCGGTTCGGCAAGGTGGCGCGCGGTGGCTTGCGTTGGTCCGATCGTGCGGAAGATTATCGCACCGAAGTCCTCGGGCTCGTGAAGGCACAGCAGGTCAAGAACGCCGTCATCGTGCCAGTCGGCGCAAAGGGCGGCTTCTATCCGAAGAAGCTCCCGATCGGCGGTAACCGGGACGAGATCTTCAACGCCGGCCGCGAAGCCTACAAAACCTATATCCGCACGCTGCTGTCGATCACCGACAACATCAGTGGCGCCGATATCGTGCCGCCGAAGGACACGGTAAGGCTTGACGGCGACGATCCCTATTTTGTCGTGGCCGCCGACAAGGGGACGGCCACATTCTCGGATACCGCCAACGCGCTCGCCCAGGAGGCCGGCTTCTGGCTGGACGATGCCTTCGCCTCGGGTGGCTCGGCTGGCTACGATCACAAGAAGATGGGCATCACCGCCCGTGGTGCTTGGGAAACCGTGAAGCGCCACTTCCGCGAAATGGACATCGACATCCAGACCACGCCGTTCACCGTTGCGGGCGTCGGCGACATGTCCGGCGATGTGTTCGGCAACGGCATGTTGCTGTCGCCAAAAATCCGGCTGGTCGCCGCTTTCGACCATCGTGATATTTTCATCGACCCCGACCCGAATATGGAAAAGACGCTTACCGAGCGCCGGCGGCTTTTCAATCTGGCCCGATCGAGCTGGCAGGATTTCGACAAGGGGGTCCTTTCGAAAGGCGGCATGGTCATTTCGCGATCGGCGAAGTCCGTGACGCTGACGCCGGAGGCAGTAGCCGCAATCGGTATAGACAAGGCCGTTGCGACGCCTTTCGAAATCATGACGGCCATTCTGAAGAGCCCCGTCGATTTGCTGTGGTTCGGCGGTATCGGCACCTACGTCAAAGCGCCGTCTGAAACAGACGCCGAGGTCGGCGATCGCGCCAATGACCCTATTCGTGTCGCGGCGGAAGACGTGCGCGCCAAGGTGATCGGCGAGGGCGCGAATCTTGGCGTCACACAGAAGGGACGTATCGCCTATGGCCTGAGAGGCGGGCGCTGCAATTCCGACGCAATCGACAATTCGGCCGGCGTCAACACGTCGGACGTCGAGGTCAACATCAAGATCGCTCTTGCCGCGGCAATGCACGATAACCGTCTCACACGGGCGAAGCGCGACCAGCTGCTGTCGTCAATGACCGACGAGGTCGGCAAGCTTGTGCTCCGGAACAACTATCTGCAGTCTCTGGCGATTTCGCTGACCGAGCGTAAGGGTACAGCCAACGGGCTGGAACTTGCCCGGCTCATGACGGTGCTCGAAGGCGCCAAGCAGTTGAACCGGAAGGTCGAGACGCTACCCGACGACACCGTCCTTGCCGAGCGCTATGCAGCAGGCAGGCCACTGACGAGACCCGAGATCGGCGTCCTGCTTTCCTATGCCAAGATCGTCTTGTTTGACGCTTTGGCGGCCAGCGATTTGCCTGATGATCCCTATTTCGCCGCAACGCTTTCCAATTACTTCCCTGCGAAGATGCGCAAGACGAACGCGTCCGATATCGACGCCCATCGTCTGAAACGGGAGATCATTGCCACGGTGCTCGCCAACGAAGCCATTAACCGCGGCGGCCCCGGCTTCGCCGTCAGCATGATGGATGCCACGGCGGCATCCGCGCCGGAGGTCGTTCGGGCGGCAATCATTGCCCGTGATGGCTTCGATCTCGGACGCCTTTGGACGGACACGGATGCGTTGGACGGCAGGATTGGCGGCCAGATGCAGAACCGCATCTACGAGGAGATCAGCCACACCTTCACCGTCCTGACGCGCCTCCTTCTGAAGACACAGATGGCCAAGGGCGATATCGCCACCACTATTGAGAGGCTTCAGGCAGCCCTGAAGAAGCTCAAGCCGATATTCGCCAACCAGACAGTGCCCGAGCTTGAGGCACGTCAGCAGGAGTATCGCGAGGCTGGCGTGCCGGATAAGCTGGCCGCCGAGATTTCGGGGCTACTCGGCTTTGCGCTGGTACCCGAGATCATGCAGATCGCCGAACGCACGGGCGAGCCGCTGGCGCGTGCTGCGGAAAGCTATTTCGCCGTCTCCCAGACATTCCGGATCGGACGGTTGCTCGCCGCCGGATCTCGCATCGTCACGGCCGACCACTACGAAAATCTGGCGTTGGCGCGCAGCATCGACCAGATCGCAAGCGCGAGGCGCGATATCGTGATTTCGGCGCTTGCAAACCATGGGAAGGACAAGCTTCCCGTCCAGGCCTGGCACGCCGGCGATCGCATCAGGATCAACCGGATTGCCGAGGAATTGTCGGGGTTGAGTGACAGCGGCGATCCGAACCTTGCCCGGATTACCGTGGCTGCAGGCCTGTTGACTGACCTTGCGCGAGACGGAGCGAGGTGAGACAGTTCCGCTCGAAATCAGGAGCGGACTGTGAATCGCATCGACTGGACGGGAACTCAGCCGGCTAGGGCATCGGAGAAGGGCATCTGGGGCTGGATGCTCTTCGACTGGGCAGCTCAGCCGTTCTTCACTGTTGTAACGACCTTCATTTTCGGCCCTTACTTCGTGTCCCGGCTGACGGCCGATCCGGTCTCTGCCCAGACGATGTGGAGCAACATGGCGACGATCTCCTCGGTGATCATTGCCATCTTGTCGCCTGTCCTCGGGTCGATCGCGGATCAATCCGGCGCGCGAAAGCCGTGGATCGCCTTCTTCGCCGTCATCAAGATTGCGAGTCTCTTCGGTCTCTGGTTCGCCGCACCCGGTTCGCCTCTGATCTACCCCATGATATTC
>Ga0207426_1001324_pt1 | contig 21122 bp, 19 predicted proteins | sample AraplaMF_Cvi_mMS_FD_184265 | JGI IMG/M metagenome (GOLD analysis project Ga0207426, IMG submission 184265) | Arabidopsis root microbial communities from the University of North Carolina, USA - plate scrape MF_Cvi_mMS (SPAdes) (version 2) | ecosystem: Host-associated > Plants > Roots > Endosphere... | reverse complement strand
CAAGGTCGTCCTGACCGCCCCGGGCAAGGGCGACGTCCCCAACGTCGTCCACGGCGTCAACCACGACATGATCAAGCCCGACGAGCAGATCCTGTCCTGCGCGTCCTGCACCACCAACGCGATCGTCCCGCCGCTGAAGGCGATGGCGGACGAGTACGGCGTCCTGCGCGGTCACGTGGAGACCATCCACTCGTTCACCAACGACCAGAACCTGCTGGACAACTACCACAGCTCCGACCGCCGCGGCCGCTCCGCGCCGCTCAACATGGTGATCACCGAGACCGGTGCCGCCTCCGCCGTCGCCAAGGCGCTGCCCGACCTCGATGCGACGATCACCGGCAGCTCGATCCGCGTCCCGGTGCCGGACGTCTCGATCGCGATCCTCAGCCTGCAGCTCGGTCGCGAGACCACCCGCGCGGAGGTCCTCGACTACCTCCGCGACGTCTCGCTGACCTCCCCGCTCAAGCGCCAGATCGACTTCACCACGGCCCCCGACGCGGTCTCCAGCGACTTCATCGGCTCCCGCCACGCCTCGATCGTCGACGCCGGCCCCACCAAGGTCGACGGCGACAACGCCATCCTCTACCTCTGGTACGACAACGAGTTCGGCTACTCCTGCCAGGTCATCCGCGTCGTCCAGCACGTCTCCGGGGTGGAGTACCCGACCTACCCGGCACCGGCGGTCTGATCGCGGCGACCTGCCGTACTGTCCGAGCCGCCGCCCCGGGTGCTGGGGCGGCGGTGAGGAGCGGGCGTTGCGACCGGTACCGCCCAGCTGATTGAGCCCGTCATCCGGCAGGTTTCACGCAAGCCGGATGACTGAGGCAGTTTCCTCTGGCCCGGGTCCGCGCATCCATCCCCCCTCGGGGCGGGATGTGCGGGCCCGGGCGCCGGCATGTCGCCCCGGGCGGGACACGCCTACGCCCCGGACGAAGTGGCTCCGCCGCGCACTTCGCGGTCCTGCAAGCGAGGCTCGAACTCGCCCCGTCCGCCCCGAGTTCGGCGTGCAGGGTTCACATCTCCGGATGGTCGGGCATGCGCGACGCGGCGACGGCGTCATCGAGGATCTGCTCCCGTGCCGAGATGACCAGCCTGTTGAGTGCGCCGGCCAGGGGGAGGATCTCACCAAGCCCGTCAGGGGCGGCGATCCGGTCGGTCGACGCGTCGAGGAAGACCATCACCTCCCGCATGAGCCGGTGCGCTTCGGGCGTGGTGGGAAGCGCGTCAGCTCTGACCAGGTTGAGCATCGTCTCTAATGCCGAGGCCAGCTCGCGGACCGCTGCACGCATCTCGGATTCGTCGGAGTTCATGCCGCATACGATCGCGGAACGGATGCGGATATGCCACGCGGCAGACGTCGACCGGAGGAGCCGGGCGGCATCAGTTCGAACGTCTTCACTGCGAAGCGACTTGCCCAGGGCCCGAGTTGAGTCCACCTCCTGGTTCGCCACCCGCCCGGCACCTCCTGACCCCACCTTCTGTGGTGGCTGTCGGTGGAAACCACCACCGTGGCCCGGCAGTCACGGCGGTCAGCGCGGCGCTGCTCTCAGGCGCGTAGGTTCCCGCCGATCCTTCATCAACCACACCCGAGCCCCACACGCCCCACCTCCTTACGAATTCTTCGATCAGGCGGTGGGGCGCATTCACCCCCGCACCCCGAAAAGCGAAAAGTGAGCGGGTGTGCCCCGGCGCCCGGAAAGGTATTTATGCCTTTCCTTTTCGGGCGCCGCATTCCCTTCGACCGCTCGGTTCAAGCCTCGAAGAAACGTTACTGCTGCGTGCGGATTTGAATACTTCACTATGGGCGCATCACCTGCATATTGGTCTCATCGGGTGTGGGCCAATGGAGGTATGTTCTCAACGAACATGCATGGGTGGATAGTGAAAGGCCTCCACCGGGTTCGGAGCCCTGGGTGTGAGCAGGAAATGGAGGTCGCAGATGACCATAGAGGAATGGCTCAAAACTAATGTCACCACCGACACGAGGGCGCTCGGGTGGTACAGCGGACCGGAGTGCGAGGACCGGATTGTCCGAGCGTACCGCGAACTGTTGAGTGGCTATGAGATCGACACCTCGGCGATTCTCAAAACCACGTGCCTGGTGGACGGCGAGCACACCGGCGTGGTGCGTATCCAGGAGAACAACTTCTTCTCGATCTGCGCCCACCACTTCCTGCCGTTTTTCGGGAAGGTCAACATCTCGTACGTGCCCGGTGACCGCATCCTCGGACTCGGTAAATTCCCTCGTCTGGTACAGGCGTTCAGCCGGCGCTTCCAGATTCAGGAGTACCTCGTCAAGGACATCGCTGAAGAGATCATGTCCTCCGGCGGCGCACAAGCCGTGCGCGTCACCTCCCGCAGTCGCCACCTCTGCATGTGCAGTCGTGGTCCGTCCGACCAGACCGTCACCACCGACACCTCTTACGTGGCGGGCGATCAGGAGTTGATGACCAGATTCGGCCTGGACGACTGATGCGGACTCGCGTGGCGGGAGGTGTGCTCACTGAACCCTCCCGCCACGCGGCCCCGGTCAGCCCGTCCCTCGACGGCCGATCGCGCGGGACCACGCGCCGGCCGGCACAAGGAGAATCCGTGCACTTCAGGAAGAGACGCAGTCAGCGCCGCGCTTCGGCGTCGCCCTGGACGTACACGCTGGCGACCTGGCTCGCCGGTGTGCTGGCGGCAGTCGGCCTGGGTGCCGTCGCGCCGGTGGGGTCCGCGCTCCGAGCGTCGCTCGGCCTGTCGGACGGTGCGCTCGCGTGGGCCACCTCGAGTATCACGGCGGTGAGCGCCGCTCTCGGCATCCCGGCGGGATGGTGGGTCCGCCGCTTCGGCGCCCAACGGGCCCTTTCCTGGGGCCTTTTCGTCATGTCGGTGGCCGCTGTCGGCAGTGCGGCCGCCGGATCCTGGGGGCTGCTGCTGGGGGCACGTATCGCTGAAGGAGTCGGCTACCTGCTGGTGTTCGTGGCGGGTCCGGTCGTTCTCACCCGCATCGCGCAGGGCGGCACCCGGTCGGCAGCGCTCGCGTTGTGGGGCACCTGCGTCCCTACGGGGCTTGCCATCGCCGCGGTCACGGGCGGCGCCCTGGAATCCGTGTGGACCTGGAACCAGTGGCTGGCTCTCACCGCAATCGGGCCGCTGATCATGGCCGGGGTGCTCGCGGCCGTTCTGCCTCGGCTGCCGAGGGCGGCGGTCCCGTGTGCTCACCGTGAAGCCGGCGCCTGGAACGGGGCGTTGCGGCTCGGTGTGGCGTACGGCAGCCTGTCGCTGGTCGGCGTCGCCGTGGTGATGGTGCTGCCGGCGTTTCTTCTGGAGCAGCGGCTCGCTACGCCGACGGTCACCGGTGCCGTGGTGGCTGTCGTCTGTCTGGGGAGCGCGGTCGGTGGGCTCGTCGCGAGCTGGCTGCTGCGGCGTGGCACGGCCTTCTCCTCACTCGTCCCGCTGGGTGCGTTGATGCCGGTCGCCTGCCTTCCCGCGTTCTCGGCCGAATTTCCGCTCGTGGTCAGCGGCGGAGCGGCCACCCTTGTCCTTGTCGTGGACGGACTGCTGATCTCGGCGGTCTTCGCCGCCGTTCCGGCCTCGGTGAGCCGTGCTGCGGATGTCGATGTCGCCAATGGCATCCTCAACCAGCTCGGCGGTGTGGGGATTCTGCTGGGGCCACCGGTGTTCGGGTTGGTCATCGCTGCCATGGGATGGGGCGTCGTCGCTGCCCTGGTCCTGGTCTTCGGCGGATTGGGGGCGGTCCTGCTGCTGGCGTCCGGGCGCACGTCCGCGGCCGGTTCGGCAGCCGATCCGTCCCGGCCGCTCGACGCGCCGGGTGGCAGCGAGCGGCGGAATGGGGCGGAATCCCTGGCGAAGGCGGCGGATGCCGGCAAGCGCCAGCGCACGCGTCCCTGAACGAGCCACGGATATGTGGCGTGCCCGACTGCCTTACCCGCTGATGGCAGTCCTTCGCCCAGGAAGGGGCACAGGGTGAAAATCGAATTCCCGCTGGTGCGGGACCACACCTTTCGCGAGTACTGCCTGCATTGCCATGCCGAGGCGATCGCTTGGATCGTCGTGGAGGGGAAGAAACGCTGCACCTGCGCTTCGTGTGGCCGCGAGGCGGAGAGAGCCGTTGTCATCGATCCGCGTATCTCCTGGTGGACCGATGCGGACGGTGAGTACTGGCACGAGAGTGCCGGGGTGTTCGTACGAGACCGGGGTGGGCGGTTTCTGTTCTTTCAGCGCACCGCTTTCCCTTACCTGTTGACCGTGCCTGCGGGGCACGTCGAGAGCGGGGAGGAACCCCGGTGCGCGGCCGCGCGGGAGCTATGGGAGGAAGTAGGAATGCGGGGTGCGGAGGGGGATCTCCAGCTCGTCGCGGATGAGTATTTGCGGGGTGATGTGTGCCGAAGGGGTTCCGACGCGCATCGTTGGCATGCCTTTCTGCTGGAGATCGATGAGCACCGGGAATCCGGAGCCCAGGGGGAGGTGACCGTGAATGAGGAGGGTGAGGCGCCCGTCTGGCTCACGCTCGACCAAGCGCGCTCCGGCCGGCCGACGTTCGCGGTGGAGCGCATCATCGAGCAGTATTCCGAGAGGCTGCTGGCCGCTGTTCCGCGTAGTACTGAATAACGGAAGCGGGGCCCTTCGGAGGACGGTTCGGTTCTCGGGCGGGACGTATTCCTCGTACGCCACCGCCGAGGGTGACCGGTTGCCGTCTCAGCCCGAGCAGTTGGCGCCCTTGCCCGGCAGCTCTCCCCCGACCAGATATCGGTCGACGGCACGGTCGGTGCAGGTGGAGGGGGGATCCGAGGCGTACGCCGCGTGTCCCTGGCCCTTGCGTACGAGGAGCGAGCTGTGGTCCAACTGCCGGTGCACCGCCCGGGCGTTCGCCAGTGGAGTGAGCTGATCGTCGGTGTACGACACCAGCAGCACCGGTGCCGCGCCCGCTGCCTTGACCGGCTCGGCCGCACCGGTGGGAGCGATCGGCCAGGTCGCGCAGTCGATCATTTGCCAGGCGTAGGAACGACCGAAGAGCGGCGACTGCCGGGCGAACGCGTCGGCGGTGGCGAGCATCTGCTGCGGGGTCTTCGGCGCGGACGGGGAGTCCAGGCACAGCACCGCCGACATGCTCATCGACTCGTTCTCCTCGGTCCGCTCCTCCTGCGGCGTCGGCTCCTGGTCACCGCTCTCGCCGGCCGCCTCGGCGTCCAGGCGGTCGAAGGCGGTCACGTCCCCGTGCAGGGCGGCCACCAGCGCCGTGGTCAGTCGCTGCCAGCTCACGTCGCCTGACACGGCCATTCCCAGGTACATGGACAAGTCGGCGCCGGTGAATTCCTCGCCGCCGGCCCCGTGCAGCGGCTTCCGGTCCAGCTCCTCGGCGAACGTGGTGAGCCGCCGCAGAATCTCCCCGGTGCCGGCTCCCAGCCGGTCATCGCCGCGCGCGACGAGACCGCGGGCGTACCGGCGCACCGCGTCATCGGAGGTCTTGAGGTCGAGCCGGGCGACCTGCCGCAGGTCGGCGGCGGGATTCACGACACCGTCGAGCACCATCCGGCCCACCTTGCCGGGGAACAGCTTCATGTACTGCTGGCCTATGAAGGTGCCGTAGGAGACGCCCGTGTAATTCAGCTTGGCGTCGCCCAGGACCGTACGCAGCACATCGAGGTCGCGCGCGACACTCACGCTGTCCATGTGCGCGAGAACGGAACCGCTCGCCTTTTGGCAGGCGCGGGCCCGCCGGGTCGCGTCGGCGAATGCCTTCTCGGCCTGCGATGCGGTACGCGGCGGGTTCTCGGGTTCCTCCGCCACGCCGTCGGGGCACTTGATCTGCCCGGACCCGGCTATGCCTCGCGGGTCGAAGCCGACCAGGTCGTAGCGGGCCCGGGCCTGTGCCCCGGCCTGCCAGTTTCCATTGGCCACGTCGGCCGCACCGCCGGCTCCCGGCCCGCCGGGGTTGAAGAGCAGCGAGCCCAGCCGACGACTGTGATCCTTGGCCTGCACCCGCGAGACCCGCAGTGTGACGGTCTTCCCGTCCGGGGCGGCGTAGTCGACCGGCACCTTCACCCAGCCGCACTGCGCGCCGGGCACGGCCTTGGGGGTGACATCCGCGCCGCAGGCCGTCCAGTGGACTTTCTGCTGTGTGAAGCGCGCGGGCAGCGCCTGGACGGACGTGTCCCTGCCCTTGGCGTCGTCGGGCCGGGATGCCGCGGCGCCACCGGCACCGCAGACCGTCACCACTGTCGTGGTGACGGCCAGCAAACCGGCGGACAAGGCCATGGATGGGCGGGGGATGGGCATCGGCGCTCTCGCTCTCTCGCTCGTCGCCCGCACAGGATGCGCACAGGCACCGCCGGGCCGCTGTAGGGCCCGTCACAGTTGGGGCGAAATTACGCATTGTCGGCGTACGGTTGCATTTCACCCTCAGGTGGGGCGACGTCACGGGTCGCGACGTCGCGGATGGCGACGTCGCGGATGGCGACGTCGCGGATGGCGGATGACGGGGAGGCTGCGTTGCCGTTGACCGCGCGGGCACGGGCCGGTGGGGCCGCTGTCCAGTGGTGGCGCAGGACGGGCACCTCGGGGGCGAGCGGCCACCTGAACACGATCAGCGAGGGGACGCACCCGCTGGGTTATCGCCGCAGGTGATGGCCTACAAGCGGGCGATGAATGCGCCGATGTGGGAGGCGATCTGGTCGGGCACCTCCAAGGGGGACAGGTGGCCGGTGCCGGTGAGCTCGGTGAGGGTGGCGGTGGGGATCAGGGGAAGCAGGTGTGCGCGCAGTGTCTGGGGCGGGTCGACCTTGTCGTCGCTCCCGGCCGGCACCAGCACGGGCACGTTGATCGCGCCGACCCGGTCAGCGAAGTCCTCAACCAGGGCCTGCCGCGGCCACGCCATACGGGCCGCCTCGCCCGCCCGGGCACGTCACCGCCAGCACCGGGTTCACGGTCGGCGCCAGAGCCGGGCTGCCGGCCCTGGCCCGGGCGGACACGATCATCGTGCCCGGCTACTGGGACTATCAGCGGCCACCGGCGCCCGAGGTCACAGCGGCCCTGAAACGCGCCTTCCGCCGAGGCACCCGTATCGTCTCCATCTGCACCGGGGCCTTCGCACTCGCCGCTGCCGGGCTGCTCAACGGCCGTACCGTCACCACGCATTGGGCCGGCGCCGACGAGCCCGAAGAGAGCTACCCGCAGGTCCGGGTCGACCGCGGGCGTCCTCTACATCGACGACGATCCCCTGCCGACCTCCGCGGGCGTGACCGCCGGTATCGACCTGTGCCTCCACCTCGTCCGCAAGGACCTCGGCGCCGCCGTTGCCAACGACATCGCCCGCGAACTGGTCGCCGCACCGCCCTGCGCGGATCTCTGATCACGGAGCGTGAAGCCGACCAGCGGGGAGCCGTACTCCTGATCTTACGGCAGGGCAAAACGTGACAATCGCCCATAAGATGGGTACCGCTGACGCGCGCTGGTGTGCCGGACGGACAGGCAGGGCACGCCGGCGCGGAAGGGCGATCGACCGGGGACGGGATGCCTACCGGGGACGGGATGCCTATGGAGCAGGGCGCCGGTGCGGCGCGGACCGTGATCCTGACCGTGGACGACGACCCGGGCGTGTCGCGTGCTGTCGCCCGCGATCTGCGGCGTCGCTACGGCGAGTTGTACCGCATCGTCCGCGCGGAGTCCGGCGAGTCGGCCCTTGCCGCGCTGCGTGAACTGAAGCTGCGCGGCGCCCCCGTCGCGGTGATCGTGGCCGACTACCGGATGCCGGAGATGGACGGCATCCAGTTCCTTGAGCAGGCACTCGACATCCATCCCGGCGCCCGGCGGGTGCTGCTGACCGCGTACGCCGACACCGACGCGGCCATCGACGCGATCAATGTCGTCGACCTCGACCACTATCTCCTCAAGCCCTGGGAGCCGCCGGAGGAGAAGCTCTACCCCGTCCTCGATGATCTCCTGCTGGCCTGGCGGGCCAGCGATCACCGGCCGGTGACCGTCACCAAGGTCGTCGGACACCGCTGGTCTGCGCGGTCGTCGGCGGTACGGGAGTTTCTGGCGCGCAACCAGGTGCCCTACCGCTGGTACTCGTCCGAGGATCCGGAAGGCCGACGGCTGCTGTCCGCCGCGGGCCAGGAGGGCCTGCGGCTGCCGCTGGTGATCGCCCCGGACGGCACCGCCCTCGTCGAGCCCGGGGACCAGGAGCTCGCCGCGCGTGTCGGCCTCGCGACCACGCCGGCCACCGACTTCTACGACCTGGTCGTCATCGGCGGCGGGCCGGCCGGTCTGGGGGCGGCGGTATACGGGGCCTCCGAGGGCCTGCGGACCGTCCTCGTGGAACGCTCCGCGACCGGTGGCCAGGCGGGCCAGAGTTCGCGCATCGAGAACTATCTCGGCTTTCCGGATGGCGTGTCCGGGGCGCAGCTCACCGACCGGGCCCGGCGGCAGGCGTTGAAGTTCGGTGCCGAGCTGCTGACCGCGCGCGAGGTCACCGGGCTCGAAGTCAACGGCGCGTCGCGGGTCGTGCGGTTCTCGGACGGCTCCGCCGTCGCCGCGCACTCCGTGATTCTCGCGACGGGCGTGTCGTACCGGCAGCTGGAGGCCGCCCACGCGTCCGAGTTGACCGGCTGCGGAGTGTTCTACGGCTCGGCGCTGACCGAGGCGGCCGCCTGCCAGGATCAGGATGTGTACATCGTCGGCGGCGCCAACTCCGCCGGCCAGGCCGCCGTATATCTGGCCCGGAGCGCCAAGTCGGTCACAGTACTGGTGCGTGGCCCGTCCTTGTCCGCTGCGATGTCGCACTACCTGGTCCAGCAGGTCGACGAGTCGCCCGCGATCTCCGTGCGCACCAACACGGTCGTCGACGCCGCCCACGGCTCGGGCCATCTGGAGCAGATCACCGTCCGCGAGACAGCGACCGGCCGGACCGAACGCGTCGACGCTCATTGGATGTTCGTCTTCATCGGTGCGGCCCCGCTGACCGACTGGCTGGAGGGCACGGTGCTCCGGGACGCCCGCGGGTTCCTGCTGACCGGCCCCGATCTGACCGCGGACGGGCGCCCGCCGGCCGGCTGGGAGCTGGACCGGCCGCCCTACCACCTGGAGACCAACGTCCCGGGCGTGTTCGTGGCCGGAGACGCCCGCGCCGAATCCGCCAAGCGTGTCGCTTCCGCGGTGGGCGAGGGCGCCATGGCGGTCATGCTCGTCCACCGTTATCTGGAGCAGTCATGAACAGCCGGGCGATGCCGTGCAGTCAGCAGGAACTCGGTTCGCTGTTCCTGTTCGAGGAGCTGGCCCCCGACCAGCTCGCCCTGCTCTGCCGCGAAGGCCGGGTGGAGGAGTTCGCACCCGGGCCCGTGTACGGGGAGGGCGACGCGGCCACCTGCTTCTATGTGCTGCTCGAAGGGACCCTCGTGCTCTCGCGCCGGATCGGGGACTACGACGTGGAGATCAACCGGAGCTCCAGCCGCGGGGTCTACGCGGGAGCCTTCCAGGCCTATCTGGGCGACCGCCTGCGGCAGGTGTACAACAGCTCCCTCCGCGTCATCGAGCCGACCCGCTTCTTCGTACTGCCCGCGGAGACCTTCGCCACGATCATGCGTGAGTGGTTTCCCATGGCCGTACACCTCCTGGAAGGCCTCTTCTTCGGCACCAAGAGCGTCCAGGAAGCCGTCGGCCGGCGGGAACAGCTCCTGGCTCTCGGATCGCTGTCCGCGGGACTGACCCATGAGCTGAACAACCCGGCCGCCGCGGCCGTGCGAGCCACCTCCGCGCTCCGCGAGCGGGTCGCCGGGATGCGCCACAAGCTCGGCATCATCGCGGCACACCCGTACCGGCGCGACACCCTGGAGACGCTCGTCAACATCCAGGAACGCACGGCCGAGCGCGTGGCCAAGGCCACCGCCCTGAGCCCGCTGGAAGCCGCGGACCGGGAGGACGCCCTCTCCGACTGGCTGGACGACCACGGCATCGGGGACGGCTGGCAGCTCGCGCCGACCTTCGTCCAGGCCGGTCTGGACACCGACTGGCTGGACCAGGTCGCCGCGGCCGTGGACAGTGACACCCTCGAAGGCGCCGTGCGGTGGCTCAACTACACCGTGGAAACCGAGCTGTTGATGAACGAGATCGAGGAGTCGACGACGCGGGTCTCGGTTCTGGTCACGGCCGCCAAACAGTACTCGCAACTCGACCGGGCACCCCACCAGGTCACCGACGTCCATGAACTGCTGGACAGCACGCTGCTGATGGTTTCCGCGAAGATCGGCCCGCACATCACCGTCGTCAAGGACTACGACCGCGGCCTGCCGAAGATCCCGGCCTACCCCAGCGACCTCAACCAGGTGTGGACGAACCTGATCGACAACGCCGTCTCGGCGATGAGCGGTACGGACGCCGACGGCAAGCTGACCGTGCGCACCGCGCGCGAGGGCGACCATCTGCTCGTCGAGATCCGCGACACCGGTCCCGGAGTCCCCGCGGAGATCCGCGACCGCGTCTTCGACCCCTTCTTCACCACCAAACCGGTGGGTGAGGGCACGGGACTCGGCCTGGACATCTCGTGGCGCATCATCGTCAACAAACACCAGGGAGACCTGCGGTTCGATTCCGTCCCCGGCGACACCCGCTTCCAGGTACGCCTTCCGCTGACCCCCACCGATCCCCGTTCCCCCCAGGAGGCGTCATGACTTCCCCGCACGGAATCGACCCCTCGGCCGCTCCCAGCGGAACCGGCTGCGCGGAGTGCGAGGCCGGTGGCGGCTGGTGGTTCCATCTGCGGCGCTGCGCCCAGTGCGGCCACGTCGGTTGTTGCGACGACTCCCCCGCCAAGCACGCGACGGCCCACGCCCGGGACACCGGGCACCCGGTGATCCGCAGCTTCGAACCGGGCGAGACCTGGTTCTACGACTACGACACCTCGGACGTGTACGCCTCGGGCCCGCCCCTGGCACCCCCGGAGAGCCACCCGGCCGACCAGCCCACCCCCGGCCCCGCCGGCCGCGTCCCGGCGGACTGGGCCGACCGTCTGGGATAGGCGGGGACAGGCGCGCCACTCCCCCGTCCGGCACGGCGCCGACCTGGGCCGGACGCCCCCACCGACCGGCCCGCGCCGTCGCGTTGGCGGCATTCCGGAGCGGCGCTTAGCGTGGAGGGGACGGCGGTTCGTACCCGATCCGGGGCCCACCTGGCCGGACCGCCCTCGACGTGGAGGGCCAGGAGATCCGGGAGATGCGGGAGATCCGGGAGGTCGGGTGGATTCTTTCTCGTTCCTGCTCGTGGCCGTGATCCTCACGGCCCTTGCCTTCGACTTCACCAACGGATTCCACGACACCGCCAACTCGATGGCCACCTCCATCGCCACCGGCGCGCTGAGCCCCCGGGTCGCCGTCGCCGTCGCGGGGGTGCTCAATCTGGCCGGAGCCTTCCTCTCCACGGAAGTGGCCAAGACGATCTCGGGCGGCATCGTCGAGGACAGCCAGGTCTCGCTGGTGATGATCTTCGCCGGGCTGATCGGGGCGATCCTGTGGAATCTGGTCACCTGGCTCCTCGGACTGCCGTCCAGCTCGTCCCACGCCCTGTTCGGCGGGCTGATCGGCGCGGTGTGGGTGGGGGCCGGGGGTTCCGCGGTGCGCTTCGGCGCGATCATCGAGAAGATCGTGATCCCGGCGGTGGCCTCGCCCGTGGTGGCCTGTGTGGTGGCGCTGCTGGCCACCTACCTCGCCTATGTGATCACCCGGAGGACCTCCCGCCGCGCCGTCGGAAAAGGCTTTCGCGCGGGCCAGATCGGGTCGGCGTCCCTGGTGGCCCTGGCCCACGGCACCAATGACGCCCAGAAGACGATGGGCGTCATCACCCTCGCCCTCATCTCGACCGGGGCACTCAGCCATGGCGCGGGACCGCCCTGGTGGGTGGTGCTGAGCGCGGGCCTGGCGATCTCCCTGGGCACGTACGCGGGCGGCTGGCGAATCATCCGGACGATGGGCAAGGGACTCACCGACATCCAGGCCCCCCAGGGCTTCGCCGCCGAGACCAGCGCCACCGCGGTGATCCTCGCCTCGTCACACATGGGGTTCCCGCTGTCGACCACCCAGGTGTGCACCGGCAGCATCCTCGGCGCGGGGCTGGGCCGCAGGCTGGCACACGTGCGCTGGGGAGTCGCCGGGCGGATCGCGGTGTCCTGGCTACTGACACTGCCGGCCGCGGCCGCCGTCGGAGGCGTGGCGGCGTGGGTCGCCGACCAGGGCGACCTGGGGGTGGCCCTGGTGGCGGTCGTCGCCCTCGCCGCCGCGGCAGGCTTCTACGTGCTCTCGCGCCGCCGTCCGGTGAACCCGGAAAACGTCAACGAGACACCGGCACCCGAACCGGCCACCACCGTCAAACCGGCCGCCTGACCCGGCCCGGCCGCCGCCCAGGAAGGGAGACCCGGATGGACATCAACTGGGGCACACTCGCCGGTGTCTTCGCCATCAGCCTCGGCATCACCGCCGTGGTAGTCGTGCTGTTCTCCCTCGGCCTGACCGCCTGGTCCCGCACCGGCCACGGGTCCCCCACCTCCCACCCACCCGGACTCCGCCACCAGAAAACGGCAACGGCGACCGCCCTGCTCTGCTTTGCGTCCTGCCTCGCGGTCGCGGGGTACGGGATCGGGCTGATCGTTACGGGGTGACGGTGGCGAGGGCTGGGACTGCCGGGGGGGGTGGGGTTGCCGGGGGGGCCGGGGGGATGGGACGCGCCCGGGGAGGTGAGCCCCGCGGCGGTCCTTCTGTCGCGTCTCCGCCGCTCGCACGCGCGCCGTACGGTCGGCACGCCGTCCGCGGGGCAAGGGCGCTCGGTGCCGTCAGCCGCGGTGGCGGGGCGGTACTGCGCCAAGCGACTCGACCCGACACGCCACCTTCCAAGCCCCCGCATCACGCCTCCGCCACAGCCTCCAACGGGCTCAGACCCGCCGCCCGATGGGCCGGGACGGTGGCGGCCAGCGCGCCGATCGCGAGGGAGAGCAGGCACACGAGGAGCAGCGTCCCCCAAGGCAGCGCCAGGGAGTACTGGGGCATCGCGCCGTTGGCCAGTGAGCCGACTGCCCAGGCGCCGAACAGGCCGCCTGCCAGGCCGAGGAGTGTGCCGAACGCGGCGACGGTCACCGCCTCCAGGCGGATCATCCGCCGGATGCCGGAGCGGTCCATGCCGAGGGCCCGCAGGGCGCCGATCTCCCGGGTGCGTTCGGCGACCGACATGGCCAGGGTGTTCATGATGCCGAGCGCGGCGATGACGATGCCGATGGCGAGCATTCCGTACATCAGGGTCAGCAGGTTGCCCATGGTGCCGGCGGCCTCATGGACGAACTGCTTCCGGTCCTGCACCTTCAGCAGCGGGCTGTTGCCCACGGCGGTGCGCAGCCGGTCCTCTGTGGTCTTCGAGACGGCGCCGCCGTCGGTGCGGACGAGGATGCGCTGGACGGAGCCGGGCAGGTAGCTGCCGTGCGCCACCTCGATACGGGCGCCGAGCGCGTCGTGGGCGACGGGGTTGTCCTTGTAGACACCCACGACGGTGTACTTCCTGAACTCCTGGTTGCGGCCGAGGCGGGCGTTGAGGTGGCCGCCCGTGGTCACGTCGTTTGCCCGGGCGAGGGTGCTGGAGACGGCGATCCGGCCCGGCCCGAGATCCTTGGCGGAGCCGCTGACGAAGTCGAGCTTCATGACGTCGTGCACGGTGTGGGGGTCGACACCGGAGATCTCCCGGACACCGCCGCCGGTGAACAGGGTGGAGTCCGTGACGGCGCTCGCGGTCCGCACCCCGGAGGTGTCGGCCACCCGCCGTACGGCGGCCGGGTCGACGCCGGTCGTGGGGGTGCGGGAGCCGATCACGTAGTCGGCGCCGAGGCCGGCCGCGGCCTGGCGGTCGAGGGCCTGCCCGGTGGAGTTGCCGATGACGGCGAGGCCGGCGACCAGTGCGGTGGTGATCAGCAGGGTGGCGGCGGTGGCGGCGGTGCGCCTCGGGTCGCGGAGCGCGTTCTGCTGTGCGAGATGGCCGGTGATCCCGAAGCGGCCGGTCAGCCGTCCGGTCAGCCGGATCATCGGGGCGGCGAGGAGCGGTGCGAGGACGATCAGGGCGGCGACGAGGAGGGCGCAGCCGAACATCGCGTTCTGGAGGTTCTTCTCCGAGGCGTCCTTCGCCCCTGAGAGCGACACCAGCACACCGGCACCGAGGACGAGGAGAGCAAGGCCCGCCACGCCGCGGATCCGGGACCGCTGGGCGGAGGGCGGTTGGTCCGTTGTGCGCATCGCCTCGATGGGCGCGACCTTCGCGGCCCTGCGGGACGGCAGCCACGCGGCGAGCACGGTGACGCCCACGCCCACGCCGAGCGCCGCCACGACCGGGCGCGGGCCGATCACCAGCGGGCCTTGGGGCAGCGTGTTCCCGTCGGTGCTCAGGATGCCGGGCAGCACCGCGGCGATGCCGAGGCCGAGCAGGAAGCCGACCGCCGATGCGATGAGGCCGACCAGAAGGGCCTCCATGAGTACGGAGCGGGACACCTGGCGGCGCGTGGCGCCGATCGCCCGCAGCAGTGCGATCTCCCGGGAGCGCCGCGACACGAGCATGGTGAAGGTGTTGATGATGAGGAAGGAGCCGATGAACAGCGAGACCCCGGCGAAGACCAGCGGCAGCTTCTCGTAGCCCCGGGTCAGGGTGTCGACGTAGACGGCCTGTTGGGCGGCCTGGGCGGCGCCGGTGGTGGCCTCGGCCCGGTCGGCCGGGAGCACACCGGTGACCCGGCGGGAGAGCGCGGACTGGTCGGTGCCGGGGGCGGCGGACAGATCGATCCCGGTGTAGTGGCCCGGGGACGCGAACAGCTTCTGGGCGGTCGCCTGGTCGAACAGGGCGAGGGTGCCGCCGGCGGTCACCCGGGTGTCCTCGGTGGTGACGATGCCGACGAGCCGCTTGGTCATGACGGGGCCGTCGGTGGCGAGAGTAATGGTGTCGCCGAGACGGAAGTGGCCGGCGGCGACGGTGCCGCGGTCCACGGCGAGTTCGCCGCTGTTCCTCGGGGCGCGGCCCTCGGCCAGCGGGTACCGGCTGTCCTTGCCGTCCTTGCCCGGTACGTAGCCGGCGGCCGGATTCGCCCCCGGATCGACCCGCAGCGGGGTGCCGTCCGCCGCGTTCAGGGCAACCGAGCCGTCGGCCGACGGGCGCACGGCGGCGACACCGGGTACGGCGGCCAGTTTCCGTGCGAGCGCGTCGTCGAGCGCGCTGGTCTGCTGGTGTTCGGCGGCCCCCGGCGGGGGTGTCTTCGCGGTCACCGTGACCGCGATGTCGGCAAAGCTCTTGGACGCGGCGGCGCGGTGAGCCTCGGCGGTGGAGTCCGCGAAGACCAGGGTGCCGCTGACGAACGCGACACCCAGGCAGACGGCAAGGAGAGTCATGATCTGACGGGCCTTGTGCGCCAGGAGGTTGCGCAGGGCTGTTTTCAGCATGGGGAGCTTTCGAGGCGTGGGCTCGACGGAGGCGAGCGGGCGGCGGGTTCGGTCCTGGGCGAGGCGGGTCTAGCCGGTGTATGAGCGGGCGCCCAGGCTCTTCATCAGGCCCAGGACCCGGTCCGGGGTGACGTGTGTCATCTCGTCGACCAGGCGGCCGTCGGAGAGGAAGACCACGCGGTCGGCGTAGCCGGCGGCGACCGGGTCGTGGGTGACCATGACCACGGTCCGGCCCAGCTCACGCACCGACTCGCGCAGGAAGCCGAGGACTTCGGCCCCGGCGCGGGAGTCGAGGTTTCCGGTGGGCTCGTCGCCGAAGATGATCGCGGGGCGGGAAGCCAGAGCACGGGCTACCGCGACCCGCTGCTGCTGCCCGCCGGACAGCTGCGCGGGCCGGTGACCCAGGCGCTGGGAGAGTCCGACCATGGCGACCACGCGGTCCAGCCACTGCTGGTCGGGGCGGCGTCCGGCGATGGTCAGCGGCAGCGTGATGTTCTCCAGCGCGGTCAGCGTCGGCAGCAGGTTGAACGCCTGGAAGATGAAGCCGATCCGGTCGCGGCGCAGCGCGGTGAGCGGCCGGTCGCCCAGCGTGCTCAGTTCGGTGGTGCCGACGCGTACGGAGCCGGAGCTGGGCGAGTCGAGCCCGGCCGCACAGTGCATCAGCGTCGACTTGCCGCAGCCGGAAGGACCCATGATCGCGGTGAACTCGCCCTCCCGGAAGTCGATGCTGACATGGTCCAGGGCTACGACCCGGGTGTCGCCGCTGCCGTAGACCTTCGACAGATCGAAGGTGGCGGCTGCGACCCCGGGCGCCCCGTGCTGCGCGGGCGGGCCGAAGGGGGTGACGGACATGCGGGGACTCCTCTTCGGGTGCGGAAGGGTGCACTTCGAAGGGTGTCCGGGGAACGTATCGGGCCCTGAGCCACTGTGTATCGGCGACCGCGCCGCCTGGTAGCAGTTCTGTAGCAGGAGGTCTGTAGGGGGCGGGGAGCCTGGTGGCCGGGCGGGCAGGCGCGTCCGTGGTGGCCGAGGCGGCGGGCCACACACCGGGCCTCCCGGCCGGGCCCTTATGCCGACCCGGCGGTTCCGCAGGAGCCGGAGGGTCTGGACGGCAGGTGCAGGGTGGCGACGGCGCCGCCGTCCGGGGCGTTTTCCAGGTGCAGTTCGGCGCCGAGGAGCCGGGCCTGGCCCAGGGCGATGGTCAGGCCGAGGCCGTGGCCCGTGCCGCGCTCCGTCGCACCCGTCTGGAACCGGCGGGGACCGTGGAGCAGCACGTCGGCCGGGAAGCCGGGACCGTGGTCGCGCACGACGACCGTACGGCCCTCGACGGTGGCCTCTACCGGGAGCCCGCCGTGCCGGTGAGCGTTGACGACGAGGTTGCCGACGATCCGCTCCAGGCGGCGCGGATCGGTCTCCACGGTCCGATCGGCTTCCGTCCCGGCGACGGTGACCTCGACGCGGAAACCGGTGCGTGCCACGGCCTCGGAGACGACGGCGCCGAGCGGCACCCGGGCCGGGACCGGCTGCTCGGCCCCGGCGTCCAGTCGGGAGATCTCCAGCAGATCCTCCACCAGGCCGCGCAGATCCCGCACCCGGGCCCGCAGCAGATCCTCCGTCTCACCGGCCGGCAGCAGGTCGACGGCGGCCAGCAGACCACCGACGGGCGTGCGCAGCTCATGGGCCACGTCTGCGGTGAACTGCCGCTCGGTGCGCAGCAATTGACCGAGATGGTCGGCCATACCATCGACGGTGGCGGCGATCTCGGCCACCTCGTCGCGGCCCTTGGTGGGCCCGGTGCGGGCGTCCAGATCCCCGGCGGAGATCCGGCCTGCGGTCTCGGAGACCCGCCGCAGCCTGCGGGCGAGCAACCCGGCCCCGTAGGCCGCCAGCGGCACGGCCGCCGCGAGCGCGACCAGCGAGGCCACCGCCATGGTCACGTCGAGTTGGCGCAGCGTGTACAGCTCCGGACTCATGTTGACCTGCACCGCAAGCACGCGGCTGCCCGGGCCGCCGACCCGCTGGGCGGCCCAGACGGTGGGGCCCCCATTACCCTCGACGCGCCCGTCGTAAGCCGTATGCCGCTCGCCGTCGGCGGGGTGCCGCAGCGCGAGGGGCAGCTCGGCCGGATCCAGCTCGGCTCCGTCCGCGAGGGTTTTGGTGCGCCGGTAGGTTTCCACGGCCGAGTACAGCCTGTTGAACGCCTCGCCCTCGGCCCGGGAGCGGATGTCGTCCGCGGTCCACAGGTGCACCAGCACACCCACCGCCGCCACGACCAGGCAGGCCGTGACCGCGGCCAGCGCGGCGATCTTCCAGCGCAGGGACGACAGGTCCGGCCGCAGCCGTCGGAACACCCGCACCGCCCTCAGCGCCTGAGCTTGTAGCCGAAGCCGCGGACCGTCTCGATCCGCTCCCGCCCCAGCTTCCGGCGCAGCCGCTGCACACACAGATCCACCACCCGGCTGTCACCGTCCCAGCCGTACTCCCATACGTTCCGCAGCAGGGTGTGCCGCTCCAGCACGACACCCGGGTGGGCGGCGAACTCCAACAGCAACTTCAGCTCGGTCGGGGTCAGCGCCACCGGGCTCCCGGAGACGAACACCTCCATACCGGCGGTGTCGATACGCAGGTCCCCGAACTCCAGCGCCTCCCCCTCGGGCGGCGGCCCCTCAGCCGCGGCCCGCCCGGGTCCCGGCGCGGGCGCGTAGGTCGCCCGCCGCAGCAGCGAGCGGATGCGCGCCACCAGCACGTACGTGTCCACCGGCTTGACCACGTAGTCGTCCGCCCCGGCCTCCAGACCGGCGACGACATCGAGCCCGTCGCCGCGCGCGGACATCATCAACACGGGCACCAAGCTGCTCTCCCGGACCCTGCGACACAGGCCGATCCCGTCCAGACCGGGCAGCATCACGTCCAGGATCAGCAGGTCGAAGCTTTCGTCACGGAAGAGCTCAAGGCCCGTAAGACCGTCGGCCGCGGCCGTCATCTCGTACCCGTAACGCTCCAAGGCGACGGTGAAGGACCGCCGCATCAGCTCGTCGTCCTCCACCAGCAACACACGGACAGGTGGCGAGGAGGCCCCGGCCGGGGCGGGCGAGGACACGAGCGGCCACTCCTGTTCAGACGATTCAGGCAAGGCATCAGTCCCGCATAGCTCAGCCCATGTACGCACGCGCAGCCGACGACCCGAAAGAAAGGGTAAGGCAGACACCGGGACCGGCCACCGCGCCGCACAACGGACGGGCATCGCGCCCCCAGCGGACGAGCCGCTGGTGTCCCAGACGGAGGAGGCACCCGGCACGGCGAGTGGGAGGCCGTGCCCACCGTGTGCCGGCGCCCCGGGACGCGGCGGTGTGGCGCAGCCCGGGGCGACACGTCATCGTCCGGCGGACTGTCAGAAGTCGTACGGCTTCTTGGTGCTCCAGTTCAGCACGTCGGCCTCGTTCCAGCTGAACTGCGGCTTCTCACCCTTGATGGCGACGGAGTAGGTGGGGCCGTTGTGACCGTCCGCGCCGCGCAGTGCGAGGGCGAAGGACTGCGCCGTGTGGTTCTTCGAGCCGTAGTCGAAGAGGTTCACCGCGCTGTATGCCGTGCCGCCGGGCTGGAGCGTGATGTGCCGGCTGCCGCCCGCGTTGTCCTTCTTCGAGTGCGGCAGTGCGGCGCCGTCGACGCCGTCGCCGAGCTTCACGGCCGGGTACGAGGTGACCCAGCACGGCTTGGTGCCCTTGTTCGAGGCGGTGACCAGCAGGTGGTCGCCCTGCTGCCCGGCGAGCTGATGCACCGCGGTCAGCAGCATCTCGTCGCCGCGGCACTGCTGAGCACCAGCAGTTGCGCCCTTGCCCGCGGTCTCGCCCGTCCCACCCGAGGCAGTCGTCGAGCCTGCGCCCTCCTTGGAACCACCGCCGGGGTTGGCCTGCTCCGCGCCGCTCTTGCCTTCCCCATTGGGCGCGGACTGGGTCTGCGCGGTACCGGCTGCGTTGTCGCCGCCCGCCGCCTTCGAGTCACCGTCGGCCCCGCCGCAGGCGGTCAGGCCCAGCGCCAGCGCGGCGGTGACGGCGGCCAGAGTGGCGGTACGAATCCGGGAAGTACGCATGATCGGGTTCCCCCTGTGTTCCGTGCGGGAGTTCCTTCTTAGACCGTTCCCGCGGTGTGAACACCACTCTTCCCGGGGCCGCTGACGTTCCGTTAACGCCTCACTCACGTCCCGCCAACAAACCGCCCCAGCGGCGGCACCGACTCACCGGACTCGATGCTTGAGGAGGCCCGCTGGGCCCGGGTCTTCCAGTACGGCCGAGAGGATTCCGGCACCCACCGGCCCCCGCAGGCCGATCCGCCGCTGCGCATCATCGTGGACGACGCCTTCCTGGACGCCAAACACTAGTGACCACCGAGACGGGTGGTGAGGCGACATCCGGAGCCTCCGCAGAAACCCGTTGGCAAGCCGCGGCAACCACTGCTAATTTCCCCAAGACCGTGCAAGAGAACGAGGAGGTGGTACCCGTGAACGCAGTATCGACATGGGTGCTCCCCTCCGGGGTCACGGTCGGGCGATAGGTCGTCCGGGAGCGCCGTTCCAGAGCACTCCCGAAAGGCACGACCATGCAATTCACTTCCGAACAGCGCCTCGACGACGGCGTCCTCGAACGCGAATTCACCCTCGGCGAGATCCCCGGCACCCTGTGGACGCCTGGATCCGCACCGGCCCCGCTGATCCTGATGGCCCACAACAACGGCCTGCCCAAGGGGCAACCGCGGCTGGTGGCCCGGGCCCGGCACTCCGCGGCGCACGGCTACGCGGTGGCCACCATCGACGCCGCCGGATGCGGTGACCGGCCCCGTTCCGCCGCCGACGAGCAGGCCCGCGCCGACCTCCGCCGGGCGATGCAGGCCGGCGAGCCGGTCGACGAGATCTTCGAGTCCTTCATCGCCCCGCTGGTCGAAAAGGCGGTCCCGGAATGGCGGACCACCCTGGACGCCCTCCTTTCACTCCCCGAAATCGGCGGCCCGGTCGGGTACTCGGGGTGGACCGCCGTCGGCATTCGGCTGGCGGTGGTCGAGCCGCGCATCGCGGCCGCCGGTCTCTTCGCCGGAGGTTACGTGCCCCGCGCCCAGCGCGAGGAGGCCCAACAGGTCACCATCCCGCTGCTGTTCCTCTTGCAGTGGGACGACGAAGGAAACCCCCGGCAACGGGCCCTGGACCTGTTCAACGCCTTCGGCAGCAAGGAGAAGACGCTGCACGCCAATATGGGCGGCCACGTCGGCACCCCGTGGTTCGAGGTGGAGGACGGAAACCGTTTCTTCGACCGGCATCTGAGCTAGCCGCCGGCCGGCCCCGCCGTCCGGCCGGCAGCCGGCCGCCGTCGCGACCACGTCGGCAAGCGTGCGCTGGTTCGGCGCGTTGCACCAGCGGTGACTGGAGTGATCCGACGCCTCGACGAATGAACCCGCAGAACCGGCGCAGGCTCCCGGTATACGGAAGGGGGAGAACGGACCCAGAACGCAGAAAAGCCCCGCACCATACGGTGCGGGGCTTTTCTCAAAATTTGTTCGGCGGCGTCCTACTCTCCCACAGGGTCCCCCCTGCAGTACCATCGGCGCTGAAAGGCTTAGCTTCCGGGTTCGGAATGTAACCGGGCGTTTCCCTAACGCAATGACCACCGAAACACTATG
>Ga0207426_1001323_pt1 | contig 21124 bp, 17 predicted proteins | sample AraplaMF_Cvi_mMS_FD_184265 | JGI IMG/M metagenome (GOLD analysis project Ga0207426, IMG submission 184265) | Arabidopsis root microbial communities from the University of North Carolina, USA - plate scrape MF_Cvi_mMS (SPAdes) (version 2) | ecosystem: Host-associated > Plants > Roots > Endosphere... | reverse complement strand
GGTGCGACGTGACGGTGATATTGCTCGCCCTTGGCGCGGCCTGCTGCCTGGGACTCGGTTTCGTGTTTCAGCAGGCCGCGGCGCAACACGCCCCGATGAAGGACTTCCTCTCCTTCCGTCTGCTGCTCGACCTGGTCCGGATGCCCCTGTGGGTGGCCGGTATCGGTCTGATGGTGGTCGGGATGGCACTCGGCGCGGTGGCGCTGGGGATGGGCGACATCACCCTCGTGGAGCCCCTGCTCGCGACCAATCTGCTGTTCGCGATGGCGCTGTCACGACGGCTGACCCGGCAGCGGCTCGGCCGCAGCGGCTGGGCCGGGCTGTGGCTGCTGGCGGGCGGGGTGACGGCCTTCATCGTGGCCGGACAGCCGGAGGGCGGGCGCAGCAACGCCGACCCTATGTGGCAGTGGCTGATCATGGGCTTGGTGCTGGGCGCCGCCCTGCTGCTGGCGGCGGTCGCCAAGCGGGAGCGGGTGCATGTGAGCCTGGAGGCCGCCCTCCTGGGCATCGCCGCCGGGCTGCTCTACGGGCTCCAGGACGCGCTGACCCGGATCAGCGGCGAGCGCTTCGGGGCCGGCGGCTGGTCAGGGCTGCTCACCAGCTGGCAGCCGTACGCCATCGTGGTGCTCGGGGTGCTGGCCCTGGTGTTCGTGCAGAGCGCCTTCGAGTCGGCACCGCTGCGGCTGTCGCTGCCGGCGCTGACCGCCGCCCAGCCGCTGGCCGGAATCCTCTGCGGGGTCGGGTTCCTCGGCGACCAGCTGCGGGTGACGCCCGGGGCGCTGGCCACGGAGGTGATCGGGATCATGGCCGTCGTCGCGGGCATCGTGCTGATCGGCAGCCATCCGGCGATGCCGCCGGGCGCCGGGCAGCGGGAGAACGCCCGGGAGCTCCAGCCGCACTGACGGGCACCTGCGGGGCGGCTCGTCGTCCCACCGCCGTCGCCTCGCGCCGCCCCGCCGCCACTCCCCCGTCCGGCCCTGTGCGACTCCCTCGTACGGGCCTTCCTCGCGTCCTGCTTCCCCGGCCGGAACCCGCCGCTCGCGCCCCGCCCCGGCGGGTGCGGCCCCCGCCCGTGGTGATTGCATGGCTCCATGACCGATCAGCAACCGCTCAACGCGGACGAGATCCTCGACGTCGTCGATGAGAACGATCAGGTCGTGGGGCAGGCCCCACGCGGTGAGACCTACGCCCGCAGGATGCGCACCCGCTCCGCCTTCGTCCTGGTCAGGGACGCCGAGGACCGGATCTTCGTGCACCGCCGCACTCCGCAGAAGCTCGTCTTCCCGGCCCACTACGACATGTTCGTGGGCGGGGTGGTCGGCGCCGGCGAGACCTATGACCAGGCGGCGCTGCGGGAGGCCGAGGAGGAGCTGGGTGTGCAGGGGCTGGCGCAGCCCGAGCCGCTGTTCAAGTTCCTCTACGAGACGGCCGAGCACACCTGGTGGTCCGCGGTCTACGAGGTGCGCTGCACCCTGCCGGTCGCCCCGCAGGAGTCGGAGATCGACTGGTCCGCGTTCCTGACCGAGGAGGAGCTGGGCCGGCGGCTCGACGAGTGGCCGTGGACACCGGACGGGATGGCCGCCTACCGACAGGTGCTCGCCCGGCGGGAGGCGGGGGAGCGCTGATGTCACCGGTCGACGGGACGGGACGCGGGCCAGGGTTCCGGCCATGATCCTCACCGACGGACTGCGGTCGCTGCGCGCGGCCGTACGGCTGTGGGTCTCGCCCGCGCGGGTCCACGAGGAGGGGGCGACCCCCGACTACCGCTTCTCGCTCGCCAATGAGCGCACCTTTCTCGCCTGGCTGCGGACCGGGCTGGCGCTGGTCGGCGGCGGGTTCGCGGTGGACCAGTTCCTGCCCCGGCTGCACGAGGGGCTGCGGCTGATCTTCACCGTCGTGCTGCTGGTGGGCGGCGCGCTGTGTGCGCTGCGGGCGGTGAACCACTGGGTGCGCTGTGAACGCGCGATGCGGCGCGGTGAGGACCTGCCGGTCACCCGCTTCCCCAGCGCGCTGGCCCTGGGCGTCGGCGTGCTGGCGGTGTCGATGGCCGTGCTGGTGCTGCTGGGCCGGACCGACTAGCCGATGGCGGACGGACAGCCGCCGGGCGCGGGAACACCGCGTCCGGCCCCCGACCGGGATCCCGGGCTCCAGCCGGAGCGGACCCGGCTGGCGTGGCGGCGCACCACGCTGTCGGCCACCGCGATGGCGGTACTGGCCGGCCGCCAGCTGCTGCGGAGCGATGCCCCGGGAGCGGTCGAGGTGACGCTGGCGGTGCTGATGGGGCTGCTGTGGGCGGCCTTCGTGGCCCTCGCCCACCGCCGGATGCGGGCGATGACCGGCGGCCGCCCGCCGGGTCTGCCCCCGCGGACCGCGCTGCTGCTGGTCGGCTGCACCCTGGCGCTGGCCTTGTGCGGCGGGGTGATCCTGGTGCGGCCGGGGCACTGACGCCGGGGTGCGGCACGCCCGCCGGCCGGGGCGGCGGTACCGTGGCACGACCTCGCGCGCACCGGGCGGGCCCCTGCTCGGCAGCGTGGAGTGACGGGCTATCAGATGAAGGGCGCACCCGCATGGACGACGCGACGGCACGGCACACGGCGGCACAGAACCCGGCGGCACCGGCCACGACACCGGCCCCCGGCCCCGGCGCGACCGGACCGCACGCCACGGAGCCGCCCGGCGCCGGAACCCCCGCGGGCCCGCCGCCCGCCGATGACTCCCCCGTCCCCGAGCCCTACCTCACCGAACTGGCCGCCGGGGTCCATGCGTTCATCCAGCCGGACGGCGGCTGGTGCCTGAACAACGCGGGCTTCGTCACGGACGGGGACGCCACCCTGGTCGTGGACACCGCCGCCACCGAGCGCCGGGCGCGCCTGCTGCGCCGGCGGATCGCCGAGAGCGGCGCACCGGCCCCCCGCACCGTGGTCAACACCCACCACCACGGCGACCACACCTACGGCAACGGCGTCTTCGCGCCCGAGGCGACGATCGTCGGCCATGCCTCCTGCCGCCGCGAACTACTGGCCGCCGGACATCAACTGCACGCCGTCTGGCCGGAGGTGGGGTACGGCGACATCCGCCTCACCCCGCCCGAGATCACCTACACCGACGAACTGACCCTGCACGTCGGCGACACCGAGGTGCGGCTGATCCACCCGGGCGTCGCGCACACCACCGGCGACACCATCGTCTGGCTGCCCCGGGAGCGCATCGTCTTCACCGGCGATCTGGTCTTCCACGGCGGCACCCCGTTCGTCTTCATGGGGTCGCTGGCCGGCTCGCTGCGCGCGCTGCGGACGCTGCGGGCCCTGGACGCGGTCACCGTCGTCCCCGGACACGGTACGGTGACCGGCCCCGAGGTCTACGACGGGATCGAGCGCTATCTGCGGTTCGTCGGCCGGCTTGCGGAGGAGGGCCGGGCGGCCGGGCGCACCCCGCTGGAGACCGCCCAGGAGGCGGATCTCGGCCCGTTCGCCGAGCTGGCCGAGAGCGAGCGGCTGGTGGCGAATCTGCACCGCGCCTACGCGGAACTGGGCGGCGCCGCCCCGGGCGTCCCGCTCGACCCGATCGCCGGATTCGGCGATATGACGGTGCTGAACGGCGGGGTCCCGATGGCCTGTCACGCATGAACCGGTCCCGTGGGCCGCAGAAGCCAGCGGGCCCGCGGGCATGAGGGGCAGGGGGCGGACAGGGCGGCGGGTGCGGCGGAAGAACCTCGCGTGACGGACGCCCCACGCTCCGGCACTGGACTCCATACCGACTAGTCGGCATGATCGTGCCAGCGACCGATCCGACCGTCCACTCCGTACGGAGGAGCACGATGAGCAAGGGCACCCCTCCCCCGCAGGACCGGGACCGGGAAGACCCTCCCGGCCTCGACCTGACACGATTGCGCGCGCATCTGGACCGGGAGCGGCCGGGGCTGGCCGGCGGCCCGCTGCGGGCGCGGCTGATCGAGGGCGGACGGTCCAATCTCACCTACCGCGTCACCGACGGCGCCGCCTCCTGGGTCGTCCGCCGGCCGCCGCTCGGCCATGTGCTGGCCACCGCCCACGACATGCAGCGCGAGCACCGGGTGATCAGCGCGCTGCACCGGACGCCGGTGCCGGTGCCCGAGACGCTGCTGCTGTGCACGGACGAGTCGGTCATCGGGGCGCCGTTCTACGTGATGGAGCTGGTCGAGGGGACCCCGTACCGCACCGCCGCGCAGCTCGCCCCGCTCGGCCCGGAGCGCACCCGCGCCGTGGTGCTGTCCCTGGTCGACACGCTCGTGGAGCTGCACGCGGTGGACCCTGAGGCGGTCGGACTCGGCGACTTCGGCCGCCCCGACGGCTTCCTGGAGCGCCAACTGCGGCGCTGGGGAAAGCAGTTGACCGCGTCGAAGAACCGTGAGCTGCCGGGCATCGATGAGCTGCACGAGGCGCTGGGCCGGGCACTGCCCGCCTCGCCCGCCCCGGCCGTCGTGCACGGCGACTACCGCCTCGACAACGTCCTGGTGGGCCCAGCGAGCGCCCCGCAGGTGAACGAACCCAAAAGGGGCGCCGACACCCTCAAGGCCGTACTGGACTGGGAGATGTCCACGCTCGGCGACCCGCTGACCGACCTCGGGCTGCTGGTGATGTACAGCTCGGACCTGGGGCTGCCGGAGTCGCCGGTGAGCACCACCAGCGGCGCTCCGGGGCACCCGTCCCCGGCCGAGCTGATCGAGCGCTACGCCGCCCGGTCCGGCCGGGACACCTCCGCCATCGCCTGGTACACGGCGTTCGCCTGGTTCAAACTCGCCGTGATCCTCGAAGGCATCCACTACCGCTTCACGCTCGGCCAGACCGTGGGCGCCGGGTTCGACCGGATCGGCGAGCTCGTCCCCGTCTTCATCGACCGCGGACTCACCACCCTCAAGGAAGGCTGAGGCAGCCATGGACTTCGCATTCGACGCCCGGACGGAGGAGCTCCGCGAGAAGCTCCTGACCTTCATGGACGAGCATGTCCATCCGGCCGAGCAGACCGCCCATGAGCAGCGGGCCGCACTGGCCTCCCCATGGGAGACCCCGGCGATCGTCGACGAACTCAAGGCCGAGGCCCGCAAGCAGGGACTGTGGAACCTCTTCCTGCCCGACGAGGAGTACGGCGCCGGGCTGACCAACCTCCAGTACGCACCGCTGGCCGAAATCACCGGCCGCAGCCCGCAGTTGGCACCCACCGCGCTGAACTGCGCGGCGCCGGACACCGGCAACATGGAGGTACTGGCGCAGTTCGGCTCCGAGGCGCAGCGGAAGCAGTGGCTGGAGCCGCTGCTGGCGGGCGAGATCCGGTCGGCGTTCGCGATGACCGAACCGGAGGTGGCCTCGTCGGACGCCACCAACATCGAGACGCATATCGCGCGAGACGGCGACGAGTACGTCATCAACGGCCGCAAGTGGTACATCTCCGGGGCGATGAACCCGCAGTGCCAGATCTTCATCGTGATGGGCAAGACCGACCCGGACGGCCCGGACCCGCGCCGCCAGCAGTCGATGGTCCTGGTGCCGCGCGACACCCCCGGCGTCGAGGTCAAGCGGGCGATGCAGGTCTACGGCTTCGAGGACCACTGGCACGGCGGCCACGCCGAGGTGGTCTTCCACGACGTGCGGGTGCCGGCGAGCAATCTGATCGGCGAGGAGGGCGGCGGCTTCGGCATCGCCCAGGCCCGGCTCGGCCCCGGCCGGATCCACCACTGCATGCGGCTGATCGGGATGGCCGAGCGCGCCATCGAGCTGATGTGCCGCCGCGCGGTGAGCCGTACGGCCTTCGGTAAGCCGCTCGCCCAGCAGGGCGTGGTCCAGGAGTGGATCGCGGACGCCCGGGTGGCGGTGGAGCAGCTGCGGCTGCTGGTGCTGAAGACCGCCTGGCTGATGGACACCGTCGGCAACAAGGGCGCGCACACCGAGATCCAGGCCATCAAGATCGCCACCCCGCGCACGGTCGTGGACATCCTCGACAAGTCGGTGCAGCTGCACGGCGCGGGCGGAGTCAGCCAGGACTTCCCGCTGGCCGAGCTGTGGGCCGGGGCCCGTACGCTCCAGCTGGCGGACGGTCCGGACGAGGTGCACCAACGGTCGCTGGCGCGCCGGGAGTTGAAGCGCTACCTGTAGCGCGGGTCCGGCGGCCGGACCCGGACGGGACCGGCCGCCGTCGACGGAGCCCCGGGCGCCGGCACCCGGATCAGGGGTGCCGGCGTCCGGGGCCGTCCGGGCGATGCCGTGATGCCTGTCCGGCATCGCCCGGGGGAACGTCTGCGGGTGGGTGGGGGCGCGCCGTCACACCGGGTGAACGGGGGCGCTGACCGGTGCCAGGTGGTGCACCCGGGCCGGGGGCAGGTTGCCCAGCACCAGTTCCGTACGGAAGGTGTGCCGCTCCAGTATGCGGCGCAGGGTGTTCTGCCCGTCCAGGACGTGTTCGCGTCCCGCCCGCTTGGTGAAGGTGCGGCGCATCCGCGCCCCTCCCACATAGCCGAAGAAGGACAGCGTGCCGCCGGGCCGCAGGGCGCTCAGCAGCCGGTCGAAGATGTCCGCGGTCGTCGGGGCGTCGAAGTTCGCGAACGGCAGACCGCAGACGATGGTGTCGTAACTGCCCAGGTCGTGGTCCTGCACCAGGCCGGTGCGGAACTGGAGCCGCGGGTCGCTGCCGTAGGCACCTTGCAGCAGGTCGACGAAGCGCGGGTTGGCCTCGACCAGGTCGAGGGTGTCGTGCCGGCCGAGCGAGCCGGCGATGTGGCGGGTCACCGCCCCGGTGCCGGGCCCCACCTCAAGGACTGCGCGGGCGCTGCCGGGGCTGGGGATCACATAGCGGGTGAGGGCCCTGCCGAGCCGGGGGCCGCTGGGGGCGATCGCCCCCACCTCCCGGCTCGTCCGTGCGTACTCCCGGAGAAAAAGTGTCACTTCAGGCAAAGGGCACCCACTCGATAGATAGCAGTACTATCCATACCTTAGGTTACGGGTGCAGGATGAGGACAGCCCCTGCCCGTGACCGCCCCCTGAGTCTCATGGCCCCGGAGCGCATGCCCACTGGTCTTGCGCGCAATCCAACAAATTCCAGGGGATGCGGTCAAGGCCCGCTGCGCGATCAGGTGCACCTGTGTGAGCAGTGCCGCACCCCGGCGGCGTGGCTCACGGCCGCAGGGCCCGCAGCAGCAGATCGGCGAGCTGGTCGGCGACCTGCTGCGGGCTGAGCGGCCCGTTCTCTCGGTACCAGGTCCCCAGGTGGTGCACCGAGCCGAAGTGGTAGTCCACGACGAGATCGGCGGGGATGTCGGCGGCGAACACACCGGTGCGCTGCCCCTCCTCGATCAGGGCCCGGAACCGCTCGTGGTAGCGCCGCCGCTCCGCGCGCACCTGCTTGTCCTTCTCCGGACTCAGCTGGTGCATCGAACGGAAGAAGATCTTGGTGTCGTCGAGGTTCTCGATGGTGGTGACGACCACATCGGCCGCGGCGTCCCGCAGCCGCTGCTCCACCGGCGCGTCGGCGTCAGCGAAGTGGTCCAGCCGCTCCTGCTGGAGCCGCAGCACCCGGCCGTAGACCTCGTGCAGCAGATCGTCCTTGGAGCCGAAGTAGTGGTAGAGGGCGCCCTTGGTCACGCCCGCCGCATCGACGATCTCCTGGACGGAGGTGCGGTCGTAGCCCTGCTCCGCGAAGAGCCTGGTGGCGGTGGCCAGCAGCCGCTGGGCCACCGGCTTCGCAGCGCCGTTGCCGTTACCGTCCTTCGTGCCGGCCATCGCCCTCACCTGTCCTTCGTGCTCAGTCATGCGCGGTGGCGCAGCTCCCGTCGGAGGATCTTGCCACTCGTGGTCTTCGGAAGCTCGGCCAGGATCTCCACCGCACGGGGATATTTGTACGCGGCCAGCCGTTCCTTGCAGTAGGCGGCCAGCTCGGCGGGTTCCGGGGAGGTGCCGGGGCGCAGGCTGACATACGCCTTCACCGACTCGCCGCGGTAGGCGTCGGGCACCCCGACCACCGCCGCCTCGCGCACCGCGGGGTGGCTGTAGAGGACGTCCTCGACCTCGCGCGGCCACACCTTGAAACCGGAGGCGTTGATCATGTCCTTCTTGCGGTCGACGACATAGAGCCAGCCGTCGCGGTCCATGAAGCCGATGTCGCCGGTCCGCAGCTCGCCGTCCGGGAGGGCCTCGGCGGTGGCGTCGGGGCGGCGCCAGTAGCCGGGGACGACCTGCGGGCCGCGCACCGCGATCTCGCCCGGCTCGCCGAACGGCAGGTCCCGGCCGTCCTCACCGATGATCCGGACGACGGTGTCGGCGCCGGGCACCCCGACGGCGAGCGTGCCGGAGACCTTGTCGACCGGCGCCTCCCGGCCCGGCGGGACGCTGGCGCAGGGCGCGGTGCACTCGGTCAGGCCGTAGCCGTTGTGGACGTACGGCCCGAAACCGGTACGGAACTTCTCGACCAGGGCGGGCGGCAGCGGCGCGCCGCCGGAGGACATGGTCCGGAAGGACGCGAAGTGGTCGCGGGTGACCTCGGGGTGGGCCATCAGCGCCATATAGGCGGTGGAGGGGCCGACCGTATAGGCGGGGCGGTGCTCCAGGAAGGCGTCCAGGACGACGCCCGCCTCGAAGCGGTAGGCGAGCACCAGGGTGCCCTGGTTGGCGATACAGGCCGCCAGTTCGCAGACCATGCCGGTGATGTGGAAGAGCGGGGCGAGCGCGAAGTAGGTGGCGCCCTCGGGGAGGCCCAGGCCGGTGCGCTGGCGTTCGGCGTTATAGGTGACGTTGCCGTGGGTGTTGGTGGCGCCCTTGGGGGTGCCGCTGGTGCCCGAGGTGTAGCTGATCAGCGCGAGGTCGTCGGCGGTGAGTTCCGGGTCGGCGGGTGCCACCCGTATCGGGCCGGCGGTACGGGCCACGGTCAGCAGATCGTCGGCGTCCCGCTGCGGCCCGAGCCGCTCGCCGTTCAGCACCCGCCGGTCGTCGCGGGTCTGGAGATCCCGTTCGTGGGCGGTGAGCACGATGCGTACGGACGGGGCCCCGGCGGCGGTGTCCCGCAGAAAGCCGTCCCAGGTACGGTCGGCGCAGATGACGGCGGTGACCTCGGCGTCGTCCAGGATGTGCCGCATCTCGGTGGACTTGTACATGGGGTTGACGGGCACCACCACCCCGCCCGCCTTCCACACGCCGAGCAAGGCGAGCACGAAGTGCGGGGTGTTCTGGAGCATGACCGCGGCCCGGTCGCCGCGCCGGAAGCCGCGCTCGGAGAGGTGGGCGGCGATGCCGTCGGAGAGCGCGTCGGTCTCGGCGTAGGACAGCCGGCCGTCGAAGTAGGCGAGCGCCGTACGGTCGGGGACGCCGGCCACCGCGGCCCGGAAGGCGTGCAGCGTCGAGGGCGGCGGCTGCACGGGGGCACGCTGGGCGTCGGTGAGCTGTGCCAGCCACGGCTTGTCCTGGTAGGAGGTCATCGAGGTGCGGCCCTTTCTTCCTGATCGCCCGATCATCCCTGCGGGGAAACGGCTGAGGTGCGGCGGGGTGGCGGGCGGTCCCGCCACCCCGCGCCGCTAGGAGCGGCCCTCGGCCTGCTCCAGCTTCCGCTGGAGGTGGTTCATCCCGCCGAGCCAGCGGTCGGGCTCGGCGGCGCGCGCGGTGTAGTAGTCCGCGACCTCCGGGTGCGGCAGGACCAGGAAGCGGCCCTCCGCCATGGCCGCGAAGAGCGCCTCGGCGACGTCCTCGGGCTCCACGGCGGTCGGCGTGAGCACGAGGTCCCCGGCGGCCCCGGTGGCGGCCAGCATGTCGGTGCGGACGCCCTGGGGGCAGATGGCGTGGACGTCGATACCGCGGTGCCGGTAGGTCAGCGACAGCCATTCGGCGAAGGCGTAGGCACCGTGCTTGGTGACGCTGTACGGGGCGGCGTCGACCATGGTGAGCAGACCGGCGGCGGACACCGTGGAGATGAAGCGGCCGCTGCCGCGCTCCAGCCACTCCGGCACCAGCTCACGGGCGGCCCGGACATGCGCCATGACATTGACGTCCCAGGCCAGCGCCCAGTCCTCCTCGGGCGCGTCGGGCCCGCCGCCGGTGCCGACCCCGGCGTTGGCGCAGAAGATGTCGATGCCGCCGCCGAGCGCCTCGCGGGCGGCCGGGACGACGGCGGAGGCGTCACCGGCGACCGCGAGCGCCCCGATCCCGTCGGCGGTCCGCTGCGCCTTGGCCTCGTCCAGATCGTTGACCACGACCCGGGCGCCCTCTGCGGCGAACCGGCGGGCCAGCGCGGCGCCGATCCCTCCGCCCGCCCCGGTCACGACCACGGTCTTGTCCCGTACGGCTGCCACGCTGGATCTCCCTCGGTCACGTCGGTTCGGCTGACGGCAGACTAACCAGTCGGTATGTCCGGACGGAAGAGTCCTTCGCGCCCCGGCCCGCCCTGTTCCGGGATGCCCCCGGCCCGGCTAGCGTGCGCACGGGCACGACACGGACCCGGTGGATTTCTGATCACGGAGGTGTGCGGATGGCTCTGTCGAGACGACTGTTGCTCGGGCGGCTGGCGGCGACCGGTGCGGCCGGGGCGGCCCTGGCCGCGGGGGCCGGGCCCGCCGGTGCCGCGCAGCCGGCGGACGGCGGCGGGCGGCGGGTGCACACCGGCTTCGACCGGCTGGCCGCCGACGGCTACCGCCCGCTGGACGGCCAGAAGGTCGGCATCGTCACCAACCCCACCGGCGTCACACCGGATCTGCGGCACATCGTGGATGTGATGCACGCCGACGACCGGGTGCGGCTGACCGCCGTCTTCGGCCCCGAGCACGGCTTCCGGGGCACCGCACAGGCCGGCGGCTCCGAGGGCCGTTACGACGACCCGGCCACCGGGCTGCCGGTCTACGACACCTATAACAAGAGCGGCCAGGCCCTCGCCGACATCTTCACCGCGTCCGGTGTGGACACCGTCGTCTTCGACATCCAGGACGTCGGCGCCCGCTTCTACACCTACATCTGGACGCTGTACGACTGCATGGTCGCGGCGGTCCTGGCCGGCAAGCGCTTCCTGGTCCTCGACCGCCCGAACCCGGTCACCGGCCGCGCGGCCACCGGCCCGGTGCTCGACAAGGCGTATGCCTCGTTCATCGGCCGGGAGCCGATCGCGCAGGCGCACGGGATGACCGTGGCGGAGCTGGCGCTGCTGTTCAACGGCGAGTTCGTGCCGCGGGCCGCCGGGCGCCCGGTGGAGCTGGAGACGGTCCGGATGACGGGCTGGCGGCGCACCGACTTCTACGACACCACCCGGCTGCCCTGGGTCCCCCCGAGCCCCAACATGCCCACCCCCGACACCGCCCTCGTCTACGCGGGCACCTGCCTCTTCGAGGGCACCAACCTCTCCGAGGGACGCGGCACCACCCGCCCCTTCGAACTGCTGGGCGCCGACGGCATCGACCGGCGCTGGGCCGCGGCCGCCACGGAACTGGCCCTGCCCGGCGTCCGCTTCAGGGAGGCCTACTTCGCCCCCACCTTCTCCAAGTTCCAGGGCAAGACCATCGGCGGCGTCCAGCTGCACGTCCACGACCGGGCGGCCTTCGACCCGGTGCGTACCGGCATCGGCCTGCTGGTGACCGCGAAACGGGTCTGGTCCGGCTTCGCCTGGCGCCCGGACCACGGCATCGACCGGCTCACCGGTTCCGCGACCGTCCGGACGATGATCGACGCGGGTGCCGGGCCGGATGAGATCGTGGCCGCCTGGCAGCAGGACCTGACGCGCTTCCGTGCGGTGCGGCGGCGGTATCTGCGCTACCCGTAAGGGCGTTGGGCCGGTGCCGTCGCCGAACCTGTCCCGGTCTCAGGAACCGGGACAGGCCCTGTCGCCTCTTGACCGGCTCCGCCACCGGGCCGGAAAGTGCGCTGGTGAGCAAAGACGCGACAGCAGCACAGACACCGGACGACGCTCCGGCGGAGACGAACGGGGCGGCCGCCGGCGGCGAAAGCCTGCGCCGGGTGGCGGTGGCCTCGTTCATCGGGACGGCCATCGAGTTCTACGACTTCTACATCTACGGGACGGCCGCCGCGCTCGTCCTCAACCAGGCGTTCTTCCCGACCCTCGACCCGGTCAACGCCACCCTCGCCTCGTTCTCCACCTACGCGGTGGCGTTCGCCGCGCGGCCGCTCGGCTCGGTGGTCTTCGGCCACTTCGGCGACCGCGTGGGCCGGAAATCCGTACTGGTCGCGTCGCTGCTGCTGATGGGGCTGTCGACGGCGTGCGTCGGACTGCTCCCGGGGTACGGCACGTGGGGCGTCTGGGCGCCGCTGCTGCTGATCGCGCTGCGCTTCCTCCAGGGCATCGGGCTGGGCGGGGAGTGGGGCGGGGCCGCGCTGCTCGCGGTCGAGCACGCGCCGCGCACCCGCCGGGGACTGTACGCGGCGTTCCCGCAACTCGGCCCGTCCGTCGGGTTCTTCGCGGCGACCGGGGTGTTCTGGCTGCTGTCGTCCGCGCTCGACGACGCGGCATTCCGCTCGTGGGGCTGGCGGGTGCCGTTCCTGCTGTCGTTCCTGCTGGTCGGCGTCGGGCTGTTCGTACGGCTGAAGATCAGTGAGACACCGGTCTTCACCAAGGTGCTGGACGCCCAGGAGGCGAGCAAGGCCCCCGCCGTCGAGGTGCTGCGCCGCCATCCGCGCGAACTGCTGCTGGGCGCGGGCGGGATGATCGTCGCCTACGGCCTCTTCTACACCGCGACGACCTACTGCCTCGCCTACGCCACCGGCACCCTCGGCATCTCCCGCAACACCATGCTCGGACTCTCCCTCGTCGCCTGCCTCTTCCTGGCGGCCGGCACCTGGCTCGCCGCCACCCGCTCCGACGCCGCCGGCCGCCGCAGGCTGATCCTGGCCGGCAGCGTCCTCGCGGCGGTGTGGGGCCTGCTGCTCTTCCCGCTGCTGGACACCGGCCGGCCGGCGCTGATCGCCCTCGGCATCGGTGGCGCCCTGTTCTGCATGGGCGTGGTGTACGGCCCGATGGGCGCCTATCTCCCGGAGCTGTTCAGCGCGCGGGTCCGGTACTCGGGCGCCTCACTCGCCTACAACCTCGGCGGCGTCCTGGGCGGCGCGGTGGCCCCACTGGTCGCCACCCGTCTCCAGTCCGCGTACGGCTCGTCATCGGTGGGCTGGTACGTCAGCGCGATGGCGGCCGTCTCACTGCTCTGCGTCCTGGCCCTGCCGGAGACCAGGGAACGGGAACTGGTCTGAGCCGCCGGCGCCCCCGCGCGCTCACGAGCTCAGCCACCACCGGCCGCTCTCCCGGGAGAGGGCGTCCCACAGGAGGTTGAGGGGGTGGCCGGGGGCGTAGGAGTCGCGTTCACCGCGGCGGGTGAAGACGCCGACCAGGACCTCCGTTTTGGGGCCCACCTCTCCGACGAGTTCCAGGGTGCGCAGTCCGCCGGCCTCCGGGAGGCGGCCGTCCGCCGCCGCCTCCCCGATGCCCCGGGTGACCAGCATCGCACCGCTCACCACCCCGGACCGCAGCAGCTCGAAGCCATAGTGCGCGGCCTCGATCTCGGCCGCGATGCAGAGGCGCTGGCGGTAGTCGGGGCCGTACCAGGCGGTCAGGAAGCGGCCGATCAGCCCCCGTGCGGAGACGACCAGCGGCAGCCGGGGCAGGTCCTGGGCGGCGAAGGAGGTGCCGGGGAGCCGCTCCGGCGGCAGGTTCGTCAGCAGGGACAGCCCGCTGCGGCGCCACTCCATCACCTCGTACGGAGCCAGCAGTTCCGCTTCATCCCGCTCGGTGACCACGACGCTGCCACAGACCAGATCGAGTTCCTTGGAGCGCAGTTTGGTGAAGAGGTCGCCGGTGCGGACATGGGTGACCTTGAGATCGACGTCGTCGCGTTCGTAGTCCTCGGTGACCCGTTCCACCGCGTCCAGCAGGAACCCGAGTGTGTAGCGGGTGGTGCCGACGGAGAGCGTCCGGCCGAGCCGGCGGCGGGCGTCGTGCACACCGTCCGTCCACTCCCCCAGGGTGCGGCGCGCCAGCACGACCAGCGCCTCCCCGGTCGCGGTGAACAGGGCGTCCCGGCCCCGGCCCTGCTTGAGGACCAGTTCCTCGCCGCACAGCGCGGCGAAGGTGCGGTTCATGGTGTCCAGCTGCTTCTGCACGCTGGACTGTTCGCGGCCCAGCCGGCGGGCGGCGCCCAGCGCGGTACCCGCCTCGTGGACGACGATCAGCGTGCGCAGCTGGTCCATGGTGGTATCCAGCAGCTCCGTCGGGTACTGCTGCGGACCTGACAAGGCCATGCCTCGCTTTCCCCTCCCCTGGAGTTCAGAACCCTGAAGCATAACCCCCAGGGAATTCCGCCCCGAGGGCAGTCGGCGGGCCCGGCACGGGAGTTGGGACGCCGAGGCACCCGGCGAGCGCGCACGAAGGCCCCGGGGTCATGGGCCCCGGGGCCTTCGGTGGTGCCGCCTTCCGTCTACCGGTGGGTGGGGAACTCCACCACCTGCTGATAGGTCGGCCGGTTCTGCCAGCTGATGGTGGCGTGGGTCAGGCCGCCCACCGTGCGGTGGATGATGGCGTCCGCGCACCACTGGTCGGCGGCCTTGCAGCTGTCGTCGCCGGGGTAGACCTGCTCGGCCGTCTTCCCGCTCGCCTGCTGGAGCGTGGTGAGCAGGGTGTCGCGGCAGGCGGACAGCTCACCGTTGCCGCAGAACTGCCGGCCGAGCGGCCCCGCCACCTTGTCGCCGAGCACCTCCCGCAGATCCTTGTCCGCGTAGCTCCACCAGCCGTACTGGAAGGCCGATCCGGCGTGCGCCCCGGTGGGGCCGTGGCCGGCCGACGGTGATTCGTCGATACCGAGGTTGGCGCGCAGCGCGTCGTAGAGGTCGCCGCCGAGACCCGGCTTGAAGACGGCCTCCGTCATCAGCGGCCACCAGGCGTCCATCAGGCGGACCGCGTCGGGGTGGGTGTAGGTGTGCGAGCCGGCGGCGCTCTCCCGGCGCTGGGCACCGTCCTTGCGCCAGGCCTCCAGCTGCTGGACCGCGGTCTTCAGCTTCGGGTCGGTGACGGGCTTGCTGTTGAGGACCCGCAGGAGTTCGGGCAGCACGTCCTCACCTCGCAGATCGGTGACGGCGGCCTCCCCCATGGCACGGGTCAGCGACGCCCGGGTCACCCCGCCGTCCTTCGTCAGCGCGCGCACCCGGTCGTCCAGCAGATTGCCGCGGTGCACCGAGCCGTTGCCGTAGCCCGCCGAGTCGTAGTCCTTGGCCTGCTTGTTGTTCCAGGAGATGTAGTAGTCCTGGTTGACGGACTGCGGGTGCTGGGCGGGCGGGGTGTACTCGGTGGTGTTGGTGGCGGGGTCGTAGCCCTTCCACTCGTAGGCGTCGTCCGCCTTGACGGGCAGGGCCGGATCGACGTCGGGGTTGCGGACCGGGTTGAGGCCGCTGTTGTAGTACGCGATGTCGCGGGAGTCGGCATAGAACCAGTTGAAGGCGTAGTCGATGTGCTCGGCGGCCTTCTGGAACGACTTGGCGTCCCGCACGTAGGACGGGTCGTTGAACATCTGGAAGCCGATGATCGAGTCGGCCTCGTGGCGGTAGGTGGAGCGCTGCGCGGTGTAGGCGACGGGCTTGCCGTCGACGGTGGCGCGGTGGGTGACGGTCCCGTATTTGGTCCGGAAGACCTGCATCCGGTAGGAGCCGGCCGCCGTGGGGTCGGCGATGGTGGGCTTCCAGGAGTTGGTGCGCTCCAGCTTCTCCATGGGGACGCAGGCGCCGCGATAGCGGTAGGAGGTGGAGTCCTTGGTGGGCGCGGAGCCGTCCGCGTTGCACAGCTCGACCGCGAAGGTGTCGGTGATGTCCTGGCCGGCTGAGGTGGCGCTCCAGGAGTAGTCCTGGCCGCGGCCGAGCTGGACGTACATCCCGACGCCCGCGAAGGAGGCGCCGCGGGCGCTGATACCGGGCCCCTGGATCTCCTGGAGCATCAGCAGCTGGGGCGCGAAGTAGCCGGTCTGCGGCCCGAAGACGGCGACCGGGTGGCCGCTCGCGGAGTGTTTGCCGGACACCAGCAGGGCGTTGGACATCCCGCGGTGCTGGGTGGGATCGAAGCTCCCGTCGGGCAGCACCCCGTCCTTGAAGAGGCCCTCCAGCTTCTTGTACTTCTTGGGCGCCTTGACCGGGTCCCGGGGCGGTGTCCCGCTCTTGGTGGTGGCCGCGCCGGTGCGGTCGAAGACCAGGGGTTCGGGGGTGACCGAGCCGCGGTCCGGCAGCGCCGTGCCCTTGGCCTTGGCGGGCTTGACGGCGTACGGGAAGCTGCTGCCGTCGTGCAGGGTCTTGGCGGCCTCGGGGTCGTTGCGCTCCCGGAAGGACTCCCAGACCTCGGTGCCCTTCTCGACGCCGTACTTCTGCTGGGCGGAGAGCAGCGCCAGGGCCGAGGGGACCTCGCCGCCACCGCCGTTGCCGAAGAGACCGCCGACGACGGAGGCCAGGGCTATCAGGTCGGTGAGCTTGAAGGGCTGGATCTCACCGGCGTTGGTAATGGCGTCGACATGGCCGGTGAGCACGTACTCGCCGGGGAAGTAGCGGCCGTTCTTGGACTGTTCGCGGTAGGCGTTGATCCCGTCGACATAGGCCTGGGCGTCCTGCATGGCCAGCTTGCCGCGCTCGCCGTTGGTGTCCCGGATGCGCTCGACCTGGGCCTGGAGATCGTCCTCGGTGTACGGCGCCTGCGGCCAGAACTGCTGCTCCAGGCCCTGGTTGGCGAGCGCGCCACCCGCGAAGGAGGTCAGTTCGCCGCGGCCGATGTGGCGGAAGAGGTCCATCAGCCAGAGCCGGTCCTGGCCCGCGGCGTAACCGGCGCCGAATTCGGTGCCGTAGCGGGTGGTGCCCTTGATGTGCGGGACGCCGGTCTTCTTGTCGCGGGTGATGGTCACGTCGTCGCGGGGTGTGCTGACCTTGCCGACCTGGTCCGCGGGGACGCCGAAGGAGGCGTCGTTGAAGAAGTTGCCGAGGGTGTCGTCGGTGAGCGACTGATAGCCGCTCGACAGCGCGCCGTACGGGGCGAGTTGGTCGGTGGTGTGCTCGGGGTGGGTGCCGAACAGCTTGTTGCCGAGGATCTCCACCAGGGTGGCGTTGCCGGTGGCGCCGGGCGGCAGGATGTCGCCGCACTGGCCCCGGCAGTAGTCCTGGGCGTCCGGCGGCGTCGCGGCCGCGGTGGGGGGCGGTGCCAAGAGCGTGGCGCCCAAGGCGAACAGGGCTGCCGCGGCGGCAGTCCTGAACCTTCCGGTACGTCGTCGCATTGCAGCTCCTCGATGGGGATCCCTTTGGGGAGGGCGGGCGGGACGTTACCGGCGGTTATCCCCGGCCGGAAGATGAACAACAGTCAACTTTTGCTCTTCCGCCGGAAGATCGGACCCGTGCCGCGGCGATACTTCGGAACATCGCCGACAAGGCCACAAAAAAGTTCGATGGATCCAAGTGGGGGCAGGCTACGTCTCATCCCCGTCCAGTCGGATCCTCCCCACGGAGGTGGGAAGAAATGGCCGGTTTCAGAGCCCTCGCAGAGCAGGTCCGCAATCCACGTCTCGTCGCGACCCAGCGACGCACCGCGCTGCGCAAGTGCCTTGAACGCTTCGCCCCTTACGGGCACCGGGCGACCTGGCACCATCTGTGCACCCGGGCCGGTATCGCGACCCAGGACCGCGATCCCGATCCGGAGCGGCTGATGGCCGCGCTCGCCGAGCTGGAGGAGGCACGCACGCTCTGGCTCGCGTACGAGGAGGAGTGCGCCGCCCGGCGCCGCAAGGAGAAATACCACGGCATCCGCCAGCCCGGCGCCCTCGACGAGTGGCACCGGCGGACCTGGGGCGGCTGCGACATCGTGCCGTGCGAGTCACCGCAACGGCACCCCGCGGCCCGTCTCGCGGTGGTGCTGCGCCGCATGATCTCCGCGATGGAGGCCGGCCGGCCCCGCCGCGACTGCCCGGTGTGCGGCAGCACCCACTTCGCCTGGCTCCCGGAGTCCCCGGACTCCCCCGCCTCCGGCCCGGCCTGCCGCCAGTGCGGGGTGCTTGCGCCGGTGTCCGTGCTCACGCCCGAGGTGCTGATGGCCGCGGACCGGGTGCACCGCGCGGGGGCGTTCGCGGCGGCCTGAGCAAGCCGGCGAGGCCGCACCGAAAGGCCGGGTCCGGGCGCTGTCAGACCCTGCTGCCATCATGAGGGCATGCTTCAAGTCTGTCTCAACGGCCCCCGGACCGCGGCCGATTCCGGCGCCGTACCGATGTCACCGGCCGCCCTGGCCGCTGCCGCACAGCAGGCGGTGGCGGCCGGTGCCGAGGATGTCCATGTCCATCCCAAGACCCCGTGCGGCCAGGATTCGCTCTCACCACAGGTGGTGGCCGCGGCCCTGGAGGCGATCCGGGCGGTGGTGGACGTCCCGGTCGGGGTGACGACCGGTGCCTGGGCCGAGCCGGACCCCGAGCGCCGGCTGGCGCGGATCAAGTCCTGGACGGTGCTGCCCGATCACGCGTCGGTGAACTGGCACGAGCCGGGCGCCGACGCGCTCGCCGCGGCCCTGCTGGAGCGCGGCGTCGGCATCGAGGCCGGCATCTGGGCGGGCACCGACGCCGCCGGGCTGTTCGCCCGCTCCCCGCTCGCCCCCAGGGTGCTGCGGGTGCTGGCCGAAGTGATCAGCACCGAGGCCGGGACCGATGTGGGCACCGACGCCGCTTCCGCGCCCGCCACCGCGCGCGAGCTGCTGGCCGCGCTGGCCGGTGCCGCGCCCGGCCGCCCGGTGCTGCTCCACGGAATGGACGGCGGAGCCTGGCCGGTGCTGCGGCTGGCCGGCGCACTGGGTCTGGACACCCGGATCGGCCTGGAGGACACCCTCCTGCTGCCCGACGGCCGGCCGGCCCGCGACAACGCCGAGCTGATACGCGCCGCAGCGGCCGCGATGAGCGGCCCTCCCGGCGGCCCGTGAACCGCCCGTTCATATGCGGCCTTTACGCCCCGGCCCGGAAACTGAAACAACTGTGCACGGGCTGACCACCCGCACCGGCATCGCGCCCGGCGGGCACCGGCCCCGCCCGTACGGCACCACGCCGCACGAGCGCCCTCCCCTCATGCCTTGAGGGCATGGGAGGTACTCCCAGGAGAAGGTGGACGTCCATGGCCGAACTGCACGATCTGACCGCGCTCGAACAGGCCCGGGGAATCCGGTCCGGGGAACTCTCCCCCGTGGAACTCACCGAGCACTACCTCACGCGGATCGAGCGGCTCGACGACACCCTCGGCGCCTTCCTCACCCGGACCCCCGACATCGCCCGCAAACAGGCCGCGGACGCGGAGAGCGAGGCCGCCACCGCCCGCCGCGAGGGCCGTGAACTGCCGCCGCTGCACGGCGTTCCCGTGCCGGTGAAGGACCTCAACCAGGTCGCGGGGGTGCGCTGCACGATGGGCTCCCGGGCGCTGGCCGAGCATGTGCCCACCGTCGACGACCATCTGGTCGGCAAGCTGCGGGCGGGCGGCACGATTCTGCTCGGCAAGACCAACACCCCCGAATTCGGGCTGCCCTGCTACACCGAGAACGGCCTCGCCCCGCCCGCCCGCACCCCGTGGGACCTGGCACGCTCGGCGGGCGGTTCCAGCGGTGGGGCCGCCGCGGCGGTGGCGGGGGGCCTGGCGCCGGTCGCGCACGCCAGCGACGGCGGCGGCTCGGTCCGGATACCGGCCTCGGTCTGCGGGCTCTTCGGCATCAAGCCCAGCCGCGGCCGGATCAGCAGCGGCCCGATGCTGCACGACATCTCCGGCCTGGCCACCTCGGGCCCGCTGGCCCGTACGGTCGCCGACGCGGCCACCCTGCTGGACGTCCTGGCGGGGCCGATGCCCGGCGACCCGTTCGTGGCGCCGTCACTGCCGCCCGGGGAGACCTTCGCCGGTCACGCCCTCCGCGACCCGGGCAAGCTGCGGATCGCCTGCCTCACCGAGGCGCCCGTCCCCGGTATCGAGGTGCACCCCGACTGCCGTACCGCGACCACCGACACCGCCGCCCTGCTGACCGGACTCGGCCATGAGGTCGAGGAGTTGACGCTGCCCGCCGACGACAGCATCCTGCTCGCCTTCACCCGCGTCTGGTCGGTGCTGGCCGCGAGCCGCCCCGTACCGCCCGCGGGCGAGGAGCTGCTGATGCCGCTCACCCGCTATCTGCGCGACCGCGGCGCCGAGGTCTCGGGCACGGACTTCACCCGCTCGCTGTACGCCTTCCGGATGCTCGCCCAGTCCCTGGCCGACGGTCTGATGCCGCCGGGCGGCTATGACGTGATCCTCTCGCCGACCCTGGCCGCGCCGCCGGCCGAGGTCGGCGCGCTGCGCAACGACGCCGACCCGCAGGCCGAGTTCGACGCCCTCGGGGCGTTCACCCCGTTCACCGCGCTCTACAACGCCACCGGCCAGCCCGCGGTGAACGTCCCGTTGCAGTGGAACGCCGCAGGGCTGCCGATCGGGGTGATGCTGGCCGGCCGGTACGGCGACGAGGCCACCCTGATCGCGCTGTCGGCGCAGCTGGAGCAGGCCCGCCCGTGGGCGGGACGCACCCCGTCCGTGTGGTGACGCACGCCGGACTGCGCGCGCCCGTCCCGCCCCGGGACGGGCGCGTCCGCACTCAGCTCTCGCCCGTGCAGCACTCCTGCTCGTCCGGCTGCCCCGGGCCGCTCCCCGGCTCGCCGCCGGCGCGCCGCTGGGCCTCCTCCGGGTCCTTGGCGCTCCGGTCGACCCGCAGCCGCCGTGCGCCGGGCCCCTGCTCGCCGAGGTTGTCGTACGGATTGGACAGCGCGCACTTCTCCAGCGAGAGGCAGCCGCAGCCGATGCAGTCGGTCAACCGGTCGCGCAGCTCGACGAGTTGACTGATCCGCTCGTCCAGTTCGGAGCGCCAGACCTCGGAGAGTCGGGCCCAGTCGGCACGGTTGGGGGTGCGCTCGTCGGGCAGCTCCGCCAGCGCGTCGCGGATCACCGCGAGCGGGATGCCGACCCGCTGTGCCGCCCGTACGAAGGCGACCCGGCGCAGCGCGTCACGGCTGTAGCGGCGCTGGTTGCCCGCCGTCCGGGTGCTGCTGATCAGCCCCTTGGACTCGTAGAAGTGCAGCGCGGACACCGCGGCGCCACTGCGCGCGGAGAGCTGGCCGACGGAGAGG
>Ga0207426_1001321_pt1 | contig 21134 bp, 17 predicted proteins | sample AraplaMF_Cvi_mMS_FD_184265 | JGI IMG/M metagenome (GOLD analysis project Ga0207426, IMG submission 184265) | Arabidopsis root microbial communities from the University of North Carolina, USA - plate scrape MF_Cvi_mMS (SPAdes) (version 2) | ecosystem: Host-associated > Plants > Roots > Endosphere... | reverse complement strand
CGCTCGCCGCGTAGCGCGAGTACGACGACTCGACGATCGCCGCCGCGGCCCGGACCACCAGCCAGGCGGTGGCCGCTATCAGGACCAGGGTCAGCGCCCGGCCGATGCCCGCCTCGTGGTCCTCGGCTACCTTCAGCCCCGACTCGTCGTACGAGCCGCCCAACAGGGCCGTGCACAGCGCCACTTGCAGCGGTATCCGGCAGCGGCGCAACAGCCCCCACAAGGGCGTTTCGGGGTGGGCGGCGTCGACCCGGCGCAGGGCGCGGTCGGTGAGCCAGACCAGGACGAGGGTGAGGACGATCGAGCCGCCGATGACGACGATCGGACGCAGCACGGCCTCCAGGGACACGGTGTTCCTCCTTGCTGTGGTGCGTGCGGTGTGCTCCTGCCGGTCCTTCCGACCGTAGCTGGCACGATGGGGGCAGTGCGATCCAACTCCAGGGAAGTGATGTCAGTGCCGGCCTCTGCCGAGTCCTCGACCAGCGGGCTTTCGACGATTGTCCTGTTTCATTCGGTATGCGGGCTGCGTCCCGCGGTGCATGCCGCGGCGGACCGGCTGCGGGCCGCGGGACACGAGGTGATCGTCCCCGATCTGTTCGACGGCCGGACCGCGGAATCCGTACCGGACGGCATTCTCATCAAGGACGAGATCGGCAAGGAGGAGCTGCTCAAGCGGGCCATCACGGCCGCGGCGCCGTACTCCGACCGCGGGCTGGTCTACGCCGGCTTCTCCTTCGGCGGCTCGGTCGCCCAGAATCTCGCGTTGGGCGACGAGAAGACCCGCGGGCTGCTCCTGCTGCACGGCACCTCGGACATCGCGGAGGACACCACCGCCGACGATCTGCCGGTGCAGCTGCATGTCGCCGACCCGGACCCGTACGAGCCGCACGACTGGCTGAACGCCTGGTATCTCCAGATGCGCCGGGCCGGCGCGGACGTCGAGGTCTTCCGCTACGCCGGCGCCGGCCACCTGTTCACCGATCCCGAGCTGCCCGACTACGACGCGGAGGCCGCGGAGCGCGCCTGGAAGGTGGCGCTGGGCTTCCTCGCCGGGCTGTGAACCGGGCGGCCGGCGCCGCGCGGGACATGCGCCGTCAGCCGACCGGCTGGTCCGCCCGCTCCATCTGCTGGGTGCCGGACCGGGTGCGGTACGAGCGCAGCAGTGCGCTGGTGGCCTGCGGGTCGGTCTTGTCGGAGATCCCGAAGTAGTCCATCTGCGTGCGCTCGGCGTTGACGTCCAGGACCCCGTAGCCGTGGGAGTCCATGTCCAGCCACTTCACATGCCGGTTGGCGGCCTTCAGGGCGGCGACCCCGGCCAGCGAGATGGTGTGCGGGGCGACATGCAGGAAGTCGTCGACGTTGTCGGAGGTGACGGAGGTGACCACGAACTCCGTCGCCACCGGCTGGTCGGCGGGGTAGGTCGCCGCCTGGAGCGGCACCTCGTTGGCCCAGGCCATGTGGATGTCGCCGGTCAGGAACACGGTGTTGTCGATACCGCGGTCGCTGAGGTGGCTCAGCAGCTCGCGCCGGTCATCGGTGTAGCCGTCCCACTGGTCGGTGTTGATCGCCAGGCCCTCCTTGGGTATCCCGAGGATGTCGGCGAGCGGGCCGAGCAGCTTGGCGGGGACGGCGCCGAAGGCGACCTGCGAGATCATCACCGAGGTGCCGACCAGCCGCCAGGCGGTGTCCGAGCGCTCCAGGCCGGCCTTGAGCCAGTCCAGCTGGGCCCGTCCGGTGAGCGTACGGCTCGGGTCGTCGACGTCGCCGCTGCCCACCTTGGCCTGCTCGTCGCGGAACGACCGCAGATCCAGCAGGTGCAGATCGGCGAGGGTGCCGAAGCGCAGCCTGCGATAGGTGGTGCCGGCGGTCGAGGGGCGCACCGGCATCCACTCGAAGTACGCCTGCTTCGCGGCGGCCATCCGCGCGGACCAGGAGCCCTCGCTGTCCGGCGTGTGGTTCGTCGCGCCGCCCTTCCAGGCGTTGTCGGCGAACTCGTGGTCGTCCCAGATGGCGACGACCGGGTGCGTGGCGTGCATGGCCAGCGCGTCCGGGTCGGTCTTGTGGACGCCGTGCCGGATGCGGTAGTCGGCGAGCGTCAGCAGCTCGTGGGCGGGGGAGTGCGGGCGGACGACGTACTTGAACTCCGGGTACTCGCCGGACTTGTACTCGTAGAGGTAGTCGCCGAGGTGCAGCACCGCGTCCAGGTCGGTGCGGGCGGCCAGGTGCCGGTACGGGGAGAAGTAGCCGGACTCCCAGTTGGCGCAGGAGACCACACCGAAGCGGACGTTGCCGGCGGCGGAGTCGTGGGCCGGGGCGGTGCGGGTGCGGCCGACGGGGGAGTGCTGCCCGCCGGCGGTGAAGCGGTAGTAGTAGTGGGTGGCGGGCCGGAGGCCGCGCACGTCCGCCTTGACGGTGTGGTCGGCGGCGGCCGAGGCGGTCAGGCTTCCCCGGGCGACGACGGAGGCGAAGTCCTTGTCGGTCGCCACCTGCCAGCTCACCTTGGTGGCCGGTCCCCGGCCGGATCCGGGGGTGGCCGCCGGGGTCGGCGTGACCCGGGTCCACAGCAGGACGCCGTCCGGGAGCGGGTCACCGGAGGCGATGCCGTGCTGGAAGAACGGGTCCTGGCCGGAGCCCTCTTGGGCGTGCGCCGTGGTGGCGCCGGCGAACGGCAGAAGTGCGGCGGTGGCGGCTGCGGCCGTAACGGCGGAGCGGCGCGAGATCTGGTGATGATCGGTCACGGCCGCTCACCCTACTGGCCGGTAAGGGGACGCGGGAGGGCGAATTCGCGGGAACCCCGAGAATTCGCCCGCCCGTTGTCCGAAAGGCACTCAGCGGGAGGCCGTGGGGTCCTTTTCGCCCTCGCGGATGCCGTTCTGGCCTCCTTCGTCCTTGCTGCCGCCCTTGCCCGGGTCCGGCTTCCCGGAGCCCTTCGCCGGGCCGAACTCCTTGTCGATCATCTTCCGGAAGTTGGCCTGCGCGAGCCGGTTGTACTGCGCCTGCGTCATCTGCTGCTGCGGCACCTGGGGAATCGTCAGCTTCTTGTCGCCGTGCATGAAGGTGGGCGTGCCCTTGACGCCCTTGCGGCCGAACAGTGCGGTCATGTCCATCACCCAGCGGTCGTAGGTGCCCTTCTTCACCGCCGTCTCGAACGCCTTGTTGTTCTTCAGCTCCGGCACCGTGGCGGCGACCTTGAGCAGTCCGGCGTCCTTGCCGTAGGTGTCCACCTGCTCTTCGGGGTGGAACTTGGCGGAGTACAGCGCCGCCTTGTACTTCAGGAACGCCTCCGGGCTGACGTTCAGCGCCGCGCCGAGCGCGTTCAGCGCGTTCTTCGAGCCCTCGCCGCCGGCCGGGGTGTCGTCGATGAAGGTGTACATGGTGAAGCGGACCCGGTAGCGGCCGTCCTCGATGTCCTTGGCCAGCGCCTCCCCGGTGCTCTGCTCGAAGGACGCGCACGCCGGGCAGCGGACGTCCTCGAAGACCTCCAGGGTCTCCTTGGCGTTCTTGTCACCTATCAGGATCTCGGTGCCGTTCTTGCCCTGGGTATGGGCGGGCGCGACGGGCTTGGCCTCCTTGGCGGCCTCCCAGCCCGTGGGCTCGTTGGCCTTCATCACCATGAAGCCGATGCCGCCGGCCACGGCCAGGACACCGACCACGGTCCCGGCCACGACGAGTTGACGGCGCAGCTTCTCCTTCTTCTTCTGGCGCTCGCGCTCGGCCCGGATGCGCTCGCGGGCCGCGGCCTTGCTGGCCTGGGTGTTGCGGTTGCTCATGGGGGGTTCCGTCTCTCAAGGGTGGGGTTGCTGCTGCGGACTGGTCAGACGGCGGCCGCGGCGGGCGGGCCGCGGCGCAGGACGCAGTGCACCAGGAGGGGGAGCGGACGGACCGGCGGCGGAGGCGGCGGGCGGAGGCGCCGAGGGGGCGGCGGGAACGCGGTCGTGATCACCGCGGCCGCGGTCCGCAGCGGGCGGACGGCGCCGGCCGCGGCGGCGCGCAGCAGGGCGTCCAGGGCGGCGTCACCGCGGTGCAGCCAGCCCGCGGCGAGCAGGCCGACGGCGACATGGGCGGCGAGCAGCAGCCACGGGGCGGCCGGCGGCACCGGCGGCAGGGGTGTGCCCGTGTGGGCGGCGAGGCGGGCGAGCGGAGTGCCCAACTCGCCGCCCGCGCACAGCAGATTGATGCCGACCGAGCGCAGCGGGCCGGTGACCGGGCCGCCGGCCCCGCCGTAACAGGTGTGCTGTCCGGCGGTGAAGACGGTGTCGGCGGCCAGCTCCAGGGGCACCAGCAGTGCGGCGATCCGGCCGTAGCCGCGCTCCCGTCCGGTCAGCGCGTAGGCCGCGGTGAAGACACCGGCGCAGATCGCGGCGACCGTTGCGGGCGGCAACGGGGCGCGGGAGAGCAGGACATGGGAGGTCGCGGACAGGGTGGTGCACAGCGCGGTGAACAACGCCGCCCGCACCGCCCGGAGCTGGACCCCCGGCGCGGCCGCCGGCCGGGTCCCGGGACGCCCTCCCGTCGCCTGCACGTTCGGGAGTCTGCCATGTGCACCGCACCGGCACGGGTCAAGATTTGGCATCGGCCGGCACGCGGGGAGCGTGCCGGCCGCAGGAGCCAGGGGGGACCGGCCGCGGGGGCCGGCCCTCAGCTACGTCACTTCTTCAGGGCTTTGTCCACCGCGGAGTTGAAGGCGGCCACGCTGGAGGGCGCCGACGTGCCCTGCGGGGTCTTGGTGCCCAGCACCGTGCCGTTGAGCTTGATCGTCGGGGTGCTCTTGACGTCCTTGACGGAGTCGAAGGCCTTCGACACCCCCAGCGCCCAGCGGTCGTACGTACCGGACTTGACGGCCTTCTGGAAGGCGGCGTTCCCCTTCAGCGCCGGGACGGTGTCGGCGACCTTGATCAGGTAGCTGTCGTCGGCGAACTTGTCCGGCCCGGTCTCGTCCGGGTGGAACTCCTTCGAGTACAGCGCGTACTTGTACTTCAGGAAGGCGTCCGGGCTGACGTTCAGGGAGGCGCCCAGCGCGTTGAGCGCGTTCTTGGAGCCGGTGCCCTGGAGGTTGTTGTCGAGGAATGTGCCCAGGTGGTAGGAGGCCTTGTACTTGCCGTCCTTGATGTCCTTCTCGATGGTGGCGCCGGCGGTCTGCTCGAAGGCGGCGCAGCCGGGGCAGCGCGGGTCCTCGAAGAGCTCCAGGGTGTTCTTGGCGTCCTTCTTGCCGACGGTGATCGTGGTGCCGTCGGTGCCGCTGGTGTTGGCGGGCTTGACCAGCGGGCCGTCCGCCGCGTTGTCACCCGAGCCGGCCACCGCCACCGCGATGCCGCCGGCTATCGCCAGGACACCGACGATCGAGCCGCCGACGATCAGCTGCCGGCGGAGCCGGTCCTTCTTCGCCTGCCGCTCGCGCTCGGCGCGCAGTCGCTCGCGGGCTGCCTGCTTGTTGGCCTGGTTGTTGCGATTGCTCATGGCTGTTCCTGCTCCGTGGGATCCGTGCGATGGGATGGGTGCGGTGGCCTACGCGGCGAGCGCGCAGGGCGGCCCACGGCGCACGACACAGTGCACGAGCAGGGGGGCGGTGCGGGCCGGAGACCCGGACCGTACGGGAGCGGGCGCCGGGCGGCGCGGGGCGGCGGCGCTGCCGATGACCGCGACGGCGAGGAGCAGCGGGCGGAAGGCGAAGCCGGCCACCGCGCCCAGCAGGCGGCCCAGCGCGGCCTCACCGCGGCGCAGCCAGCCCGCGGCCAGCAGCCCGACCAGCAGATGCGCCGCCAGCAGGACGAGCCAGCTGCTCACCGGTCCGGCCTGGTCCTCGGGCAGCCGCGTCAGCGGTGCGCCGCCGACCGGGCCGCCGCCGCACAGCAGATCCACGCCGAGCGAGCGCAGCGGCCCGGCGACCGGGCCGCCGGCCGCCCCGTAACAGGTGTGCTGACCGAGGCTGAAGACCAGATCGGCGGTGAGCTCCAGGGGGACCAGCAGTGCCGCGATGTGCCAATAGCCGCGCTCCCGGCCGGCCAGCGCGTAGGCGAGGACGAACACGGCCGCACCGATCATGGCGACGGTGGTCAGCGGCAGCGGCATACGGGACAGCAGCACATGGGACGCCGAGGACAGCGCGACGCACAGCGCCGTGAAGAGCGCCGCGCGCAGGGCCCGCAGGTGAGGTGCCGAAATGTCCATCGCAGCCGAGTGTGCCATGACCAGGGGTAAGGGATGCTTAAGGGGGCCCGAAGCCGTACGCACCGGACAATGCGGTGCGTACGGAGCGACTCGGGCCCCGTGCTCCCTACAGGCCGGGGATCCGGCCGTTGCGGAAGAGGTCCACGAAGACCTGGTGGTCACCGCGGGCGCGCGCGCCGTAGGAGTGCGCGAAGTCCACCAGCAGCGAGGCGAAGCCCTCCTCGTCGGCCGCGATGGCCGCGTCGATGGCGCGCTCCGTCGAGAACGGGACCAGCGAGTGGCCGCTCTCGTCGTCCGCTGCGGCGTGCATGGTCGCGGTGGCCCGGCCCAGGTCGGCGACCACGGCGTCGATCTCCTCCGGGTCGTCGATGTCGGACCAGTCCAGGTCGACCGCGTACGGCGAGATCTCGGCGACCAGCTGGCCCGCGCCGTCGAGTTCCGTCCAGCCCAGCCACGGGTCGGCGTGGTCCTGGAGGGCGCGCTGCGAGATCACCGTGCGGTGGCCCTCGTGCTGGAAGTAGCCGCGGACCCGGGGGTCGGTGATGTGCCGGGAGACGGCCGGGGTCTGCGCCTGCTTCATGTAGATCACGACATCGTTCTCCAGGGCGTCGCTGTTGCCCTCCAGAAGGATGTTGTACGAGGGCAGACCGGCCGAGCCGATGCCGATGCCGCGGCGGCCCACCACGTCCTTGACGCGGTAGGAGTCCGGGCGGTCCAGGCTCGACTCCGGCAGCGTCTCCAGATAGCCGTCGAAGGCGGCGAGGACCTTGTAGCGGGTCGCCGCGTCCAGCTCGACGCTGCCGCCGCCCGGCGCGAAGCGGCGCTCGAAGTCGCGGATCTCGGTCATCGAGTCCAGCAGCCCGAACCGGGTCAGCGAGCGGGCGTCGCGCAGCGCGTCCAGCAGCGGGCCCTCGGCGGTGTCCAGGGTGAAGGGCGGCAGCTCGTCCTTGTCGGAGCTCTTCGTCCCCGACGCCAGTGCGTGGATGCGCTCCCGGTAGGCGGCCGCGTAGGTGCGCACCAGGTCGGTGATCTGCTTGTCGCTGAGCGCCTTGGCGTAGCCGATCAGCGCGACCGAGGCGGCGAACCGCTTCAGGTCCCAGGTGAACGGGCCGACGTAGGCCTCGTCGAAGTCGTTGACGTTGAAGATCAGCCGGCCGGTGGCGTCCATGTACGTGCCGAAGTTCTCGGCGTGCAGATCGCCGTGGATCCACACCCGGGCGGTCCGGTCGTCCAGATACGGGCCGCTGTCCTTGCCGCCGCCGTCCTGTGCGGCGTACGCCTCCATGTCCCGGTAGAACAGGCAGGCCGTGCCCCGGTAGAAGGCGAACGCGGAGGCGGCCATCTTCCGGAATTTCACGCGGAAGGCCGCGGGGTCGGCGGCGAGCAGCTCTCCGAAGGCGGTGTCGAAAACGGCGAGGATCTCCTCGCCGCGCTGCGCGGCGTCCTGCGCCGGGGCGTGCTGGGACGGCATCGCTGGGTGCCTCCTGAGGTGCGGAACGGTACGGGATCCGTGGCGGATCCCCCGGCGATGGGCCGGGGGAGGATCTGCCACTGACAACGCGCGAGGCTACTCGTCGGTGCCCGTCGATTGTCACCGGGGAGCCGTAGACTTCGAGACCACCATCCGCCCCTCCCGGCCCTGCCGGGCAGGTGCCCCCCGCCGACCGTTTTCCCGGAGGTCCTCCGCCGTGGCAGCCCCGTCCAGGCCCCCCTTCACGCACCTGCATGTCCACACCCAGTACTCACTGCTGGACGGTGCGGCGCGGCTGTCGGACATGTTCAAGGCGTGCAACGAGATGGGCATGACGCATATCGCCATGTCCGACCACGGCAACCTCCACGGGGCCTACGACTTCTTCCACTCGGCGCAGAAGGCCGGGGTGACGCCGATCATCGGCATCGAGGCCTATGTGGCCCCGGAGTCGCGGCGCAACAAGCGCAAGATCCAGTGGGGCCAGCCGCACCAGAAGCGCGATGACGTCTCCGGTTCCGGTGGTTACACGCACAAGACGATCTGGGCGGCCAACAAGACCGGTCTGCACAACCTCTTCCGGCTGTCCTCGGACGCGTACGCCGAGGGCTGGCTGACGAAGTGGCCGCGGATGGACAAGGAGACCATCGCCCAGTGGTCCGAGGGCCTGATCGCCTCCACCGGCTGCCCCTCCGGTGAGCTCCAGACCCGGCTGCGGCTCGGCCAGTTCGACGAGGCGCTGAAGTCCGCGTCCGAATACCAGGACATTTTCGGCAAGGACCGGTATTTCCTGGAGCTGATGGACCACGGTATCGAGATCGAACGCCGGGTCCGCGATGGCCTGCTGGAGATCGGCAAGAAGCTCGGCATCCCCCCGCTGGTCACCAACGACTCGCACTACACCTACGCCCACGAGTCCACGGCGCACGACGCCCTGCTGTGCATCCAGACCGGCAAGAACCTCTCCGACCCGGACCGCTTCCGCTTCGACGGCACCGGCTACTACCTCAAGTCCACGGACGAGATGTACGCCATCGACTCCTCGGACGCCTGGCAGGAGGGCTGCGCCAACACCTTCCTGGTGGCCGAGCAGATCGACACCGCCGGGATGTTCGAGAAGCGCGACCTGATGCCGAAGTTCGACATCCCGGAGGGCTTCACCGAGGTCACCTGGTTCCAGGAGGAGGTCCGGGTCGGCATGCAGCGCCGCTTCCCGGACGGGGTGCCCGACGACCGGCAGAAGCAGGCCGAGTACGAGATGGACATCATCATCCAGATGGGGTTCCCCGGCTACTTCCTCGTCGTCGCCGACTTCATCATGTGGGCCAAGAACAACGGCATCGCGGTGGGCCCCGGCCGTGGTTCCGCGGCCGGTTCGATCGTGGCGTACGCGATGGGCATCACCGACCTCGACCCGATCACGCACGGGCTGATCTTCGAGCGGTTCCTCAACCCCGAGCGTGTCTCCATGCCCGATGTCGACATCGACTTCGACGAGCGCAGGCGCGTCGAAGTCATCCGGTATGTCACGGAAAAGTATGGCGCCGACAAGGTCGCCATGATCGGCACCTACGGCAAGATCAAGGCGAAGAACGCCATCAAGGACTCGGCCCGCGTCCTGGGTTACCCGTACGCGATGGGCGACCGCCTCACCAAGGCCATGCCCGCCGACGTCCTCGGCAAGGGCATCGACCTCAGCGGCATCACCGACCCCAAGCACCCGCGCTACAGCGAGGCGGGCGAGATCCGGGGGATGTACGAGAATGAACCGGACGTCAAGAAGGTCATCGACACCGCCAAGGGCGTCGAGGGCCTGGTCCGGCAGATGGGTGTGCACGCGGCCGGCGTGATCATGTCCAGCGAGCCCATCGTCGACCACGCCCCGGTCTGGGTGCGGCACACCGACAACGTCACCATCACGCAGTGGGACTACCCCCAGTGCGAGTCGCTCGGCCTGCTGAAGATGGACTTCCTGGGCCTGCGCAACCTCACCATCATGGACGACGCCGTCAAGATGGTGCGGAAGAACAAGGGCGTCGAGCTGGAGATGCTCACCGTCCCGCTGGACGACCCCAAGACGTACGAGATGCTCTGCCGCGGTGACACCCTCGGTGTCTTCCAGTTCGACGGCGGCCCGATGCGTTCGCTGCTGCGGCTGATGAAGCCCGACAACTTCGAGGACATTTCCGCCGTCTCGGCGCTCTACCGTCCCGGCCCGATGGGCATGGACTCGCACACCAACTACGCGCTGCGCAAGAACGGCCTCCAGGAGATCACCCCGATCCACCCGGAGCTGGAGGAGCCCCTCAAGGAGGTCCTCGGCCTCACCCACGGCCTGATCGTCTACCAGGAGCAGGTGCAGAAGGCCGCCCAGATCATCGCCGGGTACTCCCTCGGCGAGGCCGACATCCTCCGCCGCGTGATGGGCAAGAAGAAGCCCGAGGAGCTGGCGAAGAACTTCGTGCTCTTCCAGGAGGGCGCGAAGAAGAAGGGCTTCTCCGACCAGGCCATCCAGGCGCTGTGGGACGTCCTGGTCCCGTTCGCCGGCTACGCGTTCAACAAGGCGCACTCCTCCGCGTACGGCCTGGTCACCTACTGGACCGCCTACCTCAAGGCCAATTACCCCGCCGAATACATGTCCGCGCTGCTGACCTCCGTGCGCGACGACAAGGACAAGTCGGCGGTCTATCTGAACGAGTGCCGGCGCATGGGCATCAAGGTGCTGCCGCCGAACGTCAACGAGTCCGAGGCGAACTTCGCCGCCCAGGGCGACGATGTGATCCTCTTCGGCCTCACCGCGGTCCGTAACGTCGGCCAGAACGTCGTCGATTCGATCATCCGCTGCCGCAAGGCGAAGGGGAAGTACTCCTCCTTCCCCGACTACCTCGACAAGGTCGACGCGGTCGTCTGCAACAAGCGCACCACCGAATCACTGATCAAGGCCGGCGCCTTCGACGAGATGGGCCACACCCGCAAGGGGCTGACGGCCCACTACGAGCCGATGATCGACAACGTGGTCCAGGTCAAGCGCAAGGAGGCCGAGGGGCAGTTCGACCTCTTCGGCGGCATGGGCGACGACAGCGCCGACGAGGGGCCGGGCTTCGGGCTGGACATCGAGTTCTCGGACGTCGAGTGGGACAAGACCTATCTCCTCGCCCAGGAGCGCGAGATGCTCGGGCTCTACGTCTCCGACCATCCGCTCTTCGGCCTGGAGCATGTGCTGTCCGACAAGGCGGACGCCGCCATCGCCCAGCTGACCGGCGGCGACTACTCGGACGGCTCGATCGTCACCATCGGCGGCATCATCTCCGGCCTCCAGCGCAAGATGACCAAACAGGGCAACGCCTGGGCCATCGCCACCGTCGAGGACCTGGCCGGCTCCATCGACTGCATGTTCTTCCCGGCGACCTACCAGCTGGTGTCCACCCAACTCGTCGAGGACACCGTGGTCTTCGTCAAGGGCCGCCTCGACAAGCGGGAGGACATCCCCCGGCTGGTGGCCATGGAGATGATGGTCCCCGACCTCTCGGAGGCCGGCACCAACGCCCCCGTGACGATCACCATTCCGACGGTCAAGGTCACCCCGCCGATGGTCGAGAAGCTCGGCGAGGTGCTCAGCAGCCACCGCGGCTCCACGGAGGTGCGGATCAAGCTCCTGGGGGCGCGCAAGACCACCGTGCTCCGGCTGGACCGGCACCGGGTCACGCCCGACCCGTCGCTGTTCGGCGATCTGAAGGTGCTGCTCGGTCCGTCCTGTCTGGCGGGCTGACCGGCCGGCTCCGGCCGGTACCCCGAGGGGCGCGCCCGTTGTGGACGCGCCCCTCAACTTCCCTGCGGCAAAGGTCAGTTGTGGCCGAAGCGCCGCTGGTGCTTACGTGCCACATCCGCCGGGCTGCCCTGTGCCTGCGACCGCGCCTGGGACTGTGCCTCCAGGCTCGCCTTCTGGGCCTCCTGCTGGCCGCGCTCGGACGCGGATGCCTTCTGCTGACTGCGGTCCTGCTTCTTGTCCTTGGCCATGATCTTTGCCTCCTGAGGGGGGAATCCGGGATCTGGGCCGGAACCAGACTGACATGGCGGACAGACGCCTGCATTTCGGGCAATTACCGTGCGTTATATGGTTGATCACGCACCGTGTACGACGCCCCCGCTGAATCCGCCACGCCGATGATCGAGTTCGGGCAGATAACGCCCGTACGGTCGGGCAGACTCGAAGGAAAGCCGAAGAACACTCGAGCCATGGGCCGAGCCGGGGGGGCGACCGGACTTTCAGCACCTCAGGGAAGAGGGTGGAACGTGGATCGCTGCGTCGTCCTGGTGGACGCCGGATATTTGCTCGGTGCCGCCGCGAGTCTGCTCGCCGGAGAGCCCGCCCGTTCCAGGATCAGCGTCGACCATGCCGCCCTCATCCAGGGGCTGCGCCAGCGCGCCGAGGCGGAGACCGAACGCCCGCTGCTGCGGATCTACTGGTTCGACGGCGCCCCCGACCGCGTCCCGCAGCCCGAGCACCGCAGGCTGCGGGTGATGCCCCGGGTCACCGTCCGGCTGGGTGCCCTGACCCGCAGCGACGGCCGCTGGGCGCAGAAGGGCGTGGACGCCGCCATGCACGCCGAGCTGACCGAACTCGCCCGTAACCGCGCCTGCTCCGACATCGTGCTGGTCACCGGTGACGGCGATCTGCTGCCCGGACTGATGTCGGCGAAGGAGCACGGCGTCGCCGTCCATCTGTGGGCCGTGCAGGCCGCGGACGGCGACTACAACCAGTCCGAGGACCTGGTCGCCGAGGCCGATGAGCGGCGGGTGCTGGACCGCACCTGGATCACCCGCGCGGTCCGCGCCAAGGAACTCGGCGGCCCCTGCGCCCCGCCGCCGGTGCCCCGCCCCGAGATCGCCGCGATCCTCTCCGCGCCACTGCCCGAGTCCGCGGCCGCGGCAGCCGCGGCGGCCGCCGCGGCCGGCCCGGAAGCCGCCGAGCACACCCATGAGCACAACGGCGCCAACGGCGTCTCCCACCCGGCGGCCGGTCCCGGGAGCGGAGCGGCCGCCGCCGACGGGCCCGGCGCCGGATCCAAGGTCGTGCCCACCCCCAAGGACCTGGCCGGCCTCGGCCGGGCGCACGCCGCGGGCCAGCAGCCGGTCGGCGCGGGCGGGCCCGCCCCCGCGGCGGGCGCCACCCTGCGCTGGTCGTCCGACAAGGGCTGGGTCGAGCGCGGCGGCCCGGCCGGTGACCCGGACGGGGCCGCGGCCCTGCCCACCCTCGCCCAGCTCACCAGCGCCGAGCAGCGCTGGGCCGACCGCGAGGAGGACATCACCGCCGTCAGCGGCGACCCCTTCGAGGTCGGGCAGGTCTTCGCCCGCCGCTGGACCGACCGGCTCTCCGACGCCGCGCACCTTCAGCAGCTGTCCACGGAGTACCCCCGCATCCCGCACCGGATCGACGGTGAACTGCTGCGCTACGCCGCCCGCTTCGGACTGCTCGCCCACAAGGACGACCAGATCGACGAGCACGACCGCTATGCGATCCGGGCCGGTTTCTGGCGCGAGGTCGATCTGCGGACGGCCGCCGAGCACGCACCGGCCGGGGACTGACGGCCCGCGCCGCCCCGGGCCCGGCTCGCCCGCCGGAGCCCCGCGGCCCGGAGGCGGCCCGGGGACGCGTACCCTCATAGCTCGTGAGGACGGGCGCAAAACAGGTGGAGCGCGGAGTGCCGGTGTGCGCCGTGCGGGACCTGGTCAAGACATACCCCGCGATGCGTGGGCGCCGCGGGGCGGCACAGGCGCCCGCCGTACGCGCCAGCGACGGCATCACCCTCGATGTCCACCGCGGCGAGATCTTCGGGCTGCTCGGCCCCAACGGCGCCGGGAAGTCCACCCTGGTGCGTCAGCTCACCGGACTGCTGCGCCCCGACTCCGGCGGGATCTCCGTCCTGGGCCACGACCTGGTGCGCCACCCGGAGCGGGCCGCCCGGCTGCTCGGCTACCTGGGCCAGGAATCCACCGCCCTGGACGAGATGACCGTCGCGCTGGCCGTGGAGACCACCGGCCGGCTGCGCGGGCTCGGGGCCCGCGAGGCCCGCGCCGAGCGGGACGCGGTGATCGACGAGCTGGGCCTCGCGGACCTCACCGGACGGGCCCTGAAGAAGCTCTCCGGCGGGCAGCGCCGGCTGGCCTGCTTCGCCACCGCGCTGATCGGCGAGCGGCCGCTGCTGGTGCTGGACGAGCCGACCACCGGGATGGACCCGGTGGCGCGGCGCGCCGTATGGGCCGCGGTGGACCGGCGGCGGGCCGAGCGCGGCGTCACGGTGGTGCTGGTGACACATAACGTCCTGGAGGCCGAGAGTGTGCTCGACCGGGTCGCGGTGATCGACCGCGGCCGGGTCATCGCCTGCGACACGCCCGGCGGACTGAAGGAAATGGTGAGCGACGAGGTGCGGCTGGAGCTGGTGTGGCGCGACCGCCCGCCGCTGGACGTGCCCGAGGTCGCCGCCCTGGAGGCCGCCGCACACACCTCCGGCCGCCGCTGGACCCTCCGCCTGCCCGCCGACCGGGCCCGCTCCGCCGTCGCCGCCGTCACCGCGGGCCCGGCCTTCGCCGCCCTCGACGACTTCACCCTCGCCACGCCGAGCCTGGAAGATGTCTACCTGGCCCTCGGCGGCCGTGCCGAGGGGCTGGTCAAGGCGTGAACGGGGACCGGTCCGGCGGACGTATGCACGACCACGGGGGCAGCGAGGAAGGCGTGATGACAGCGTGAGTGTGGTTCCCGTGCAGGCGGTGGCCGGGGCGGCCCCGGCCACCGGGGTTCGAGACGAGGCGGAGGCCGCGCCGCTGGCGCCGTCCGCCCGCCTGGTGCCCGCGCTGGTCGCCGTCTACCGAGCCCAGCTCTCCCGGGCCCGGGTCGCACGGATCCCGCTGCTGTTCGTCGCCACCTTCCAGTCCATCGGGATCATGGTCTTGCTGCGCGGGGTGGTCGACGGCGGCGAAGCGGCGCGGTCGGTGGTGTCCGGCTCCAGTGTGCTGGTCGTCGCCTTCGTGGCGCTCAACCTCCTCGCCCAGTACTTCGGCCAGCTGCGGGCCGGCGGCGGGCTCGACCACTACGCCACGCTGCCGGTGCCGCCGGCCGCCGTGGTGCTCGGCGCCGCCGCCGCGTACGCCTCGTTCACTGTGCCGGGGACGGTGGTCACCGCGGTCACCGGCTGTGTGCTCTTCCAGCTGCCGATGTCCCATCTGTGGGTGCTGGCCGCGGTGCTCCCGCTCGCCGGGGCGGCGCTGGCCGGCCTCGGCGCGGCCCTCGGCCTGCTCGCCCCGCGCCAGGAACTCGCCACGCTCTGCGGCCAGTTGGGGATGTCGGCGGCGCTGCTGCTGGGCGTCCTGCCGGCCGAGCGGATGCCCGCGGTGATCGGCTGGGCCCGTGATCTGCTGCCCTCGACATATGGCGTGGAGGCGCTGGCGCGCAGCTTCGACCCGCACCCGGACTGGGTCGCGGTCGGCGCCGACCTGGGCGTCTGCGCGGCCGTCGGGGTGCTGTCGCTGGCCGTCGCCACCTGGGCCTATCGCCGGGCGGCGACCCGATGAGCGGTGCCACCCCGCCGAACGGGCGTCCTGCTGCCGGTCCCACCAGCCCCACCTGGCACGATGACGGGGTGACCGCACCGCTGACGCCCCGCGACAACCAACCGCCCGAAGAGCCCCGGCACCCCGAGGCCGCGCCCGCCGCCGATCACGGTGGTCCCGTCGGCCCGGAGACGGCCCGCGAGCTGCGGGAGGGTGCGCTGATCGCGCTCCTGGTCGCGGTGACCGGTGTGCTGCTCGGCCTGCTGTGGAACTGGCTCGCGCCGCATGTCCCGCTGGTCGCGGACACCCGCAACGTCTACCTCAAGAACACCGAGGGCGAGGAGTCGATCGGCGCGGACGGCACCTTCCTCCTGCTGGCCTTCGCGTTCGGTGTGCTCACCACCGCCGTGGTCTTCCTCTTCCGCCGGCGCGGCGGGATCCCGCTGGTCGTGGCGCTGGTCGTGGGCGGGCTGCTGGGCGCGACGCTGGGCTGGATGACGGGGATGTGGCTGGGCCCCACCCCGGACGTGGTGGCGCACGCCAAGCAGGTCGGCCCCGGCGTGGTCTTCGACGGCCCGCTGCGGCTCCAGGCCAAGGGCGCCCTGCTGGCCTGGCCGATGGGGGCGATGGTCACCCAGCTGGTGCTGTCCGCGCTGTTCGGACCGCGCGACCCGGTGCCGGAGGCGCCGTACTGGCTCCAGGGGCAGCACGGGGAGCAAGGGCCGGAGGGGCAGCACGCCCAGCAGGCACCGCAGGACCAGGAGACACCGCAGTCCCAGCAGGCACCACTGGCTCAGGAGACACCGCAGCAGGAGGTCCCGGACCGGCTGCGGGAGCACCACGACCGGAAGCCGCCCGCCGGGGGCTGAGCGACGCGGAACGCACGGGGCGGACGGTCCACCGGCCGCCCCGCGGCGCGTTCAGCCGCGGGCGATCGGCGCGAGGTGCGCCCCCGTGAGCGCCACCAGATCCCCGGGCGCCAGCTCGACCTCCAGCCCGCGCCGCCCGGCCGAGACACAGACCGTCGGCCGGCCCTCGGCCGAGGCGTCCACGACCGTGCGCAGCCGCTTGCGCTGCCCCAGCGGCGAGATACCGCCGCGGACATAGCCCGTGCTGCGCTCGGCCGCCGCCGGGTCGGCCATCGTGGCCCGCTTGCCGCCCACCGCGGCCGCCAGCGCCTTGAGGTCCAGCGACCCCGACACCGGGACCACGGCGACCGTCAGGGTGCCGTCGACATCCGCCAGCAGGGTCTTGAACACCTGGTCCGGCGCGACACCGAGCGCCTCGGCGGCCTCCTCGCCGTACGACGGGGCGGCCGGGTCGTGCTCGTAGGAGTGCGTGGTGAACGGGACGCCGGCCGCGGTGAGGGCGACGGTCGCCGGGGTGCCGACGGACTTCTTGGACTTCTTCGCCAACGTCTTCGTGCCTCGCGTCAGGGGCCCGGCAGCGGGGGCCGCTCGTTCAGTTGGGGCTGGTCGGCTGCCGGGTCAGATCCACCGCCGGCAGCGACGGGAGCTTACCGAGCACCGCCGACTCCTGGCGAAGCAGTTTCAGCTCCTGCGCCAGCCGGGCCGCGGTGTCCGGCGCCTCCAGCAGCAGCTGCTTGGCGGGCACGTCCAGCACGGCCGCCGCGGCGACCAGGTACGACAGCACCGACGGGTCGGCCGGCAGATCCTGCCCGCTCGACAGCGTCCGCTCGTTCGCCCAGGCCAGCCGCTTCTGATAGGTCCGGAACGCCCGTACGACGCCGGAGGCCAGCGCGCCGGCGCCCTCGCCGTCGTCATCCTCCAGTTCCTCCAGCTCACCGGTCAGATACGGCCCCGAGGCATCCACCGACAGCAGCCGGAAGCGGGTGGTGCCGGTGGCGAGGACCTCGTAGCCGGTGTCGTCGTCGGACGACTTCTCCCGGATGGTCGCCGCGTCGGCGATACAGCCCACGGTGTGGAACGCCTGCACCGGGTCGTCACCGAAGCCCGCCGCGGGACCGTCCGACGCCGGGACGGTGTTGTCAGGCATGCCCTGGGCGGTGGCGGCGACCTCCCGGCCGTCCCGGATCGCGATCACCGCGAAGCGGCGGTCGTCCTCGGGTACGGCGCTCAGATCGCGCATCATGGCCCGGTACCGCGCCTCGAAGACGTTCAGCGGGAGCACGAGTCCCGGGAACAGCACCGAGTTCAGCGGGAAGAGCGGTAGGCGCAGGGAGGTCACAGCCCGTAAGCCTAGACGCTGCGCTTGGCTGTGTTCCCACGTGGTCGGGAATCTCGCCGTGGTTCGTTTCGCCGGTGCGCCTGCGGCGGGCCGGGTCCGCTGCGCGGGGCTGTCGGGGTGCGGTGACGGGCCTGCGGGGCAGGGCGTCCGGACTGCTTCGCTTTACGTCCGGACACCCTGCCCCTCCGGCCCGTCCCCCTCCCGTGGGTGGGTGGGAAGAGAAGACCGGTGGGGGTGCATGTTGGTGGTCCGGTGCCTCGTCGGTTGTGGTGCTTGCTATTGCCGTCGTAGCAGCCGGGAGGCGCCCGCCGCGACCGTCGTGGCCAGGACCCAGCCTGCGAGGATGAGTACTGCGGCTGCCCACTGGGCGCCGCCGCCCGGTTTCCAGGCGGCGCTCTGGTTGAGGTCTATTACCGGTAGCAGCAGGTCGAGGGAGTAGAGGTACGGATTCCAGGGCGGTGCCTCGCCGGTCTTGAGGGGCGGTGGCGGGGACATCGAGAAGTAGATGGTGCCGATCGCCCACAGGATGGCCATCCATACCGCGGCCCGTCCCGGACGGTAGCCGTAGGCCACCGTCCAGTCCTGGAGGAAGCCCCAGGTCTTCGCGGCCAGCGGCAGTGTTTCGCGGCGGCGCCGCTGCTTGGCCAGCAGCACCTCGCGGGCGTCGGCGTCCTCGCCGGTGGTGCGCAGCGAGGCGGCGAGCATCTCGTACGGCTCCGGCGCGTACTCGGGGGTCGCCGCGGCCACCCACTGGAGCCGCAGCGAAAGCGGGAAGTGGCCGCGCGGGATCAGCGTCTCGTAGGCGAAGCCGGCCATCCACAGGCCGCCGAGCCCCGGCCAGCTCGCCGACTTGTCGACGAGATTGACCACCCGGGCGCCGGAGAGGATCACCCGGCCGCGCTGCGGGCGCTCGCCGAGGAACCGCAGCTCGGGCGTCTGGATGCGGCGCAGCGACAGCTCCTGGTCGGACTCCATGATGAACCGGGCGTGCTCGAAGTCGACCGCGTCGCCGAACCGCCCGTCGTCCAGCCGCATCCCGCCCTCGCACTCGAAGCGCTGTACCCGGGTGCCGCGGGAGGGGGTGTAGGCGGTGCCGTACGGGGGAGTGGCGCCGCTGGAGAACGGGGAGTTGGGCAGTCCGGCGGCGGTCAGATAGAGGGTGCGCTCGACGGTCAGCTGCGGGGCGTTCAGGGCGCGGCGGCCGAAGGGGTTGCTCAGCCGGCTGCCGCGCAGGCTCAGTGACACCCCGATGGTGGCGCCGCGCAGCGACAGCTCGCCGTAGGACTCCAGCATCTCGGCCTGGAGGTCCTGGGTGACGGTCATCCCGTCCGCCATGATCGACCGGCCCTGGCGGTCCTTGTGCACCACGGTCTGATTGAGCATCAGGTCCGTGCCTATGTGGGCGTCGGTGAGCCGGATGCCGGAGTGCACCACGCAGCGCGGCAGGTGGAGATCGCCCTCGGTGTGCAGCCGGGCCGCCTCCACCCGGGGTATCGCGCAGTTCACCAGCCGCAGGGTGGTGAAGCGGCTCTCGGGGAGCACCACCTCGGCCTCGAAGCGGCAGTCGCGCAGCTCCACGAATGGCTTGATCGTGCCGCCCGCGACGTCGAGAGTGTCCGTGATGTACGCGCCGGTGATCTTGAGCGCGGAGACCCGGCCGGGTTGCGCGGGCGGACCGTCGAGCAGCAGCAGCGCCACGACCCGGGCCCGCACCCGGCGCTCCGGGCCCCACAGATGCTGCCCGTGCGGATCGTCCCTGGCCGGATCGCCGATGTGTAAATCGCAGGTGCTGCCGTTGCGGAAGGCCTGCCACATGCTCCATTCCGCGGAGGTCAGCTGCAGCTCGGCCGGTGCGTCGCCGTCCGCGGGTTCGGTCACTGTGGGTCCCCCTTGCTCTCCGTGGTGTGTCGCCACCTGTTCGGACGCAAGGTGTGCAGTCGGTCGTCTCGCGTCCTGGCAGGTCTCCCCGTACGCCGTCGTGTGGCCCTTGCCCGCCCCGTGACTGCTTGAACACGCGCGGTCAGGGCCAACTCCGGTCAACTTCGAACGGCCGGGTCACGGTGCGTCCAGGGTGTGCTCCGCTGTGTATCACTGAGTGATACGGCCGCTCGGGCGCCGGAGCGGGTCTGAGACACTGGGGGAGTGATCTCCCGAATCGATCTGCGCGGTGACGCCCTTCCCGAGGGCGGCGCCCTGCGCGACCTGCTGCCCCGTGCCGAGTTCGACGTGGAAGCCGCCCTGGAGAAGGTGCGGCCCATCTGCGAGGACGTACGCCATCGGGGCACCGCGGCGCTGATCGACTACGCGCGGCGGTTCGACGGTGTGGAGATCGAGCGGGTACGGGTGCCCGCCGAGGCCCTGCGCGACGCGCTCGACGGGCTCGACCCGGCCGTGCGCGCCGCCCTGGAGGAGTCCATCCGGCGCGCCCGGATCGTCCACCGCGAACAGCGCCGCACGGACGTCACCACCAAGGTCGTCCCCGGCGGCACGGTCACCGAACGCTGGGTGCCGGTCGAGCGGGTGGGCCTCTATGTCCCCGGCGGCCTCGCGGTCTACCCGTCCTCGGTGGTCATGAACGTGGTCCCGGCGCAGGAAGCCGGTGTCGAGGGCATCGCCGTGACCTCCCCGCCGCAGAAGGAGTTCGGCGGCCGCCCGCACCCGACCATCCTCGCGGCCTGCGCCCTGCTCGGTGTCGACGAGGTCTACGCGGCCGGCGGCGCCCAGGCCATCGCGATGTTCGCCTACGGCACCGACGAGTGCCTGCCGGTCAACCTCGTCACCGGCCCCGGCAACATCTATGTCGCCTCCGCCAAGCGCCTGCTCAAGGGCCGGATCGGCATCGACGCCGAGGCCGGCCCCACCGAGATCGCGGTCCTCGCGGACGCCACCGCCGACCCCGAGCACGTCGCCGCCGACCTGATCAGCCAGGCCGAGCACGACACCCTGGCCGCCGCAGTCCTGGTCACCGACTCCGCCGAACTCGCCGACGCCGTCGACGCGGCCCTCAAGCGGCAGGTCGCCGCCACCAAGCACATCGAGCGGATCACCGAGGCGCTGGGCGGCCGGCAGTCCGCGACCGTCCTCGTCGACGGCATCGATGAGGGCCTGCGGGTCGTGGACGCCTACGGCGCCGAACACCTGGAGATCCAGACCGCCGACGCCACCGCCGTCGCCGCCCGGGTCCGCAACGCCGGCGCGGTCTTCGTCGGCCCGTACGCCCCGGTCTCGCTCGGCGACTACTGCGCCGGCTCCAACCACGTGCTGCCCACCGGCGGCTGCGCCTGCCACTCCTCCGGCCTGTCCGTGCAGTCCTTCCTGCGCGGCATCCATGTCGTGGACTACTCGCGTGACGCGCTGGCCGAGGTCACCCACCATGTGGTGACCCTCGCCGAGGCCGAGGACCTCCCGGCCCATGGCGCCGCGCTGAAGGCCAGGTTCGACTGGAAGGTCCCGCAGAGCAAGTGAGCAGCCACGTGACCCGTATTGACGATCTCCCCATCCGGGACGAGCTGCGCGGCAAGTCGCCCTACGGCGCGCCGCAGCTGGACGTCCCGGTGCGGCTGAACACCAACGAGAACCCCTACCCGCTGCCCGAGCCGCTGGTCCGGCGGATCGCCGAGCGGGTGACCGAGGCCGCCCGGCAGCTCAACCGCTACCCCGACCGGGACGCGGTCGAGCTGCGCACCGAACTGGCCCGCTACCTCACCCACACCGCCGGCCACGAGGTCACCAAGGACCA
>Ga0207426_1001320_pt1 | contig 21136 bp, 19 predicted proteins | sample AraplaMF_Cvi_mMS_FD_184265 | JGI IMG/M metagenome (GOLD analysis project Ga0207426, IMG submission 184265) | Arabidopsis root microbial communities from the University of North Carolina, USA - plate scrape MF_Cvi_mMS (SPAdes) (version 2) | ecosystem: Host-associated > Plants > Roots > Endosphere... | reverse complement strand
GTCGACGCCGTGGCACTGGACGGCGCCGGCCACCGTTCGGCCCGCCGCACCACCTTCACCACCTCCGCGCCCGTCCACCGCTTCACCGGCCACTTCTCGCCGCAGGGCGATGCCACGGTCGGCACCGGCCTGATCTTCTCGATGATCTTCAACCGGCCGGTCGCCGACCGCGCGGCCGTCGAACGCGCCGTCAAGGTCGGCGCCCGGCCCCCCGTCGAGATCGCCGCCCACTGGTTCGGCCACCGCCGGCTGGACTTCCGGCCCCGTGAGCGCTGGCGGCCGGGCACCCGGATCACCGTGGACCTGCGGCTGCGCGGGGTGAAGGCCGCGCCGGGCGCCTACGGGACACAGCGCCGGACCGTCCACTACCGGGTCGCCCGGGACCAGGTCAGCGTCATCGACGCCGCCCGGCACACCATGACGGTGCGCCAGGACGGCCGGGTGGTGGCGGTGCTGCCGGTCACCGCGGGCGACGACGAGAACCCCACCTACAACGGGACGATGGTGATCCTGGAGCGGCACTCGATGACGCGGATGGACGGCGACACCGTCGGTTTCGGCGCCGAGTACGACATCCCGGACGTGCCGCACGCCATGCGCCTGACCCGGTCGGGGACCTTCCTGCACGGCAACTACTGGGCGCCGCCCGAGGTCTTCGGCGGCCTCAACACCAGCCACGGCTGCGTCGGGCTGAAGGACATCAAGGGCGGCGGACCCCACACCCCGGCCGGCTGGTTCTTCGGCCGCTCGATCGTCGGCGACACCGTCGTGGTGACCCGCTCCCCGGAGCGCACGGTCGCGCCGGACAACGGCCTCGGCGGCTGGAACATGCCGTGGGGGCCGTGGCGGGCCGGGTCCGCGCTGCACTGACCGGCGGCCGTCCGCCCCCTGCCCCCGCACCACCCCCGCACTTGGGACTAAACGGTGACGTTCACGGGGAGTTCACTGTCACCGTGGTGTGGTTATCTAACGGCAAGCGCGCGGCTGTCCGCGTCCGTGCGCGGGGGATCGCGGGCCGTGCGAGGGGAAAAGGGGCCAGACGTGAACGTCCAGCCGAATTCGGGGGTGCCGCTGCGCCGGCCTCGGCGGTCGCACCGGAGCGGGGGGCCGCTGGCCCTGGTGCTCGGCGCGATGCTGCTGCTGGTGACCGCGTGCGGCGGTGACGGCGACGACGACAAGCCGGCCGGCAAGGCGGGCGGGGACAAGGACGCCTCGCAGGCGGCGGTGACGATAGCGCCCAAGGACGGCGCGCACGACGTCGCCACCAGCGGCGCGCTGAAGGTGACCGCCCACCAGGGCCGGCTCACGTCCGTCAAGGTCAAGGACGGCAAGGGCAACGAGGTCGACGGGAAGATAGCGGGCGGCGGCGCCCTGTGGCAGCCGAGCGGCCACCTCGGCGCCTCGACGGACTACACCGTCGACGCCATAGCGGTGGACGGCAAGGGCCGGGAGGCCGCCGAGCACTCCCGCTTCACCACCCTCGTCCCGAAGAACACCTTCATCGGCCAGTACACCCCGGAGAACGGCCAGCAGGTCGGCGTCGGGATGCCGGTCTCGATCCGCTTCACCCGCGGGATCACCGACCCCAAGGCCGTCGAGGACGCCATCAAGGTCACCGCGAAGCCGTCGGTCCCGGTCGAGGGCCACTGGTTCGGCAACGACCGGCTCGACTTCCGCCCCGAGAAGTACTGGGCGGCCGGCACCAAGGTCACCCTCAAGCTCGACCTCGACGGCGTCGAGGGCCGGCCCGGTGTCTACGGCACCCAGGCCAAGGAGGTCTCCTTCACCGTCGGCCGCAGCCAGGTCAGCACGGTCGACGCCGAGTCGAAGAAGATGACCGTGGTCCGCGACGGCAAGAAGATCAAGACCATCCCGATCACCTCGGGCGCGCCGGGCACCGAGACGTACAACGGCAAGATGGTGATCAGTGAGAAGCACCTGGTGACGCGGATGAACGGCGACACCGTCGGCTTCGGCGGGGAGTACGACATCAAGGACGTCCCGCACGCCATGCGGCTGAGCACGTCCGGCACGTTCATCCACGGCAACTACTGGTCGGGCCGCGCGACCTTCGGCACCCGCAACGCCAGCCACGGCTGTGTGGGCCTCTTCGACCAGCGCGGCGGCGGGGACGGCTCCACCCCGGCGGCGTGGTTCTTCCGCAACTCCGTCGTCGGCGATGTGGTCGTCGTCAAGAACTCCCACGACGAAACGATCCAGCCGGACAACGGCTTCAGCGACTGGAACCTCTCCTGGGAGAAGTGGAAGGCCGGCCAGTAGGACGGCCGGAAGGCGACCGGGCCCGCTGCACTGTGACGGAGTGCACCGGGCCCGATGCCGTTAACGCGTACTAACCTGCCCGCATGACTGTGAATCTCGAGGTCGCCGACGGCGTCGGCACCATCCGCCTGGACCGTCCGCCGATGAACGCACTGGACATCGCCACCCAGGACCGGCTGCGCGAGCTGGCCGAGGAGGTCACCCGCCGCGACGATGTGCGTGCCGTCGTCGTCTGGGGCGGCGAGAAGGTGTTCGCGGCCGGCGCGGACATCAAGGAGATGCAGGCCATGGACCACCCGGCCATGGTCGTGCGCTCCAAGGCCCTGCAGGACTCCTTCACCGCCGTGGCCCGGATCCCCAAGCCGGTGGTCGCCGCGATCACCGGCTACGCGCTGGGCGGCGGCTGCGAGTTGGCGCTCTGCGCCGACTTCCGGATCGCCGGCGACAACGCCAAGCTCGGCCAGCCGGAGATCCTGCTGGGGCTCATCCCCGGCGCCGGCGGTACCCAGCGGCTGGCGCGGCTGGTGGGCCCCTCCAAGGCCAAGGACCTGATCTTCACCGGCCGCCATGTGAAGGCCGACGAGGCGCTCGCCCTCGGCCTGGTCGACCGGGTGGTGCCGGCCGCGGAGGTCTACGAGCAGGCGCACGCCTGGGCCGCACGCCTGGCCACCGGCCCCGCGCTCGCGCTGCGGGCCGCCAAGGAGTCCGTCGACGGCGGCCTGGAGACCGACATCGACACCGGGCTGACGATCGAACGCAACTGGTTCGCGGGGCTGTTCGCGACCGAGGACCGGGAGACCGGCATGCGCAGCTTCGTGGAGGAAGGGCCGGGCAAGGCCAAGTTCCGCTGAAACGGCTGTTGTTGGCGGTACACCTGAGGTTTGGGCCGGGCGCAATGCCTCGTGTGGGCGAACGCGGGACGGCTTAATTGCGCCTTAAGGCAACCTTGTTGACGTGCTCGGCGGTTCGCTCGCGGGCCGGTCGTCACCGCAGGTCAGCCGGGTTGCGCCGGAACCTTAACTGCCGTTGGCATATGTCTCGACGGGGGCCTGGAACCGACGATTCCGGACAATCGATTACGTCGGTTCCGCCCCCGTGGACGTCACCCAGCGGCCATGATGGGAGGCATGGCGGGCCTCGAAGGAATGGAGCAGCCGCGGCCGCGGAGCGATCCGGCCGCCGCACGATGGGGCATCCCCGGTCCGGACGCCGACCCCGCACCGGCACCCGGCGCACCGCTCTTCGCGGCACTCGATCTGGTCGGCGACCCGGCCCTCGGTGAGGTCCGGCTGCCCTCCCGACCCCAGTCCGCCGGCATCGCCCGGCGGCTGACCGCCGCCGTGCTCCTCAAGCAGTGGTCCCTCACGCCCCAGCTCGCCGAGCACGCCGTGCTGCTGCTCTCCGAACTCGTCGGCAACGCCGTACGGCACACCGGCGCCCGCACCTTCGGGCTGCGGATGCTCCGCCGCCGCGGCTGGATCCGCATCGAGGTGCGCGACCCGTCCCGCGGCCTGCCCTGTCTCATGCCGGTCCAGGCGATGGACACCAGCGGCCGCGGTCTCTTCCTCGTCGACAAGCTCTCCGACCGCTGGGGCGTGGACCTGCTGCCCCGCGGCAAGACCACCTGGTTCGAGATGCGGATCGCCGACCGCTGAGCGACGGCCGCGCCGGGAGGCCGTTCCCTCGGGCGGCGGTGCCGAGGCCGTTTCGCCGGGCGGCGGCCTCGCCGGGGCGGCGGTGTCCCCGCCCCCGGCCCGGCCTTCTCCGCCCGACGTCCCAGGGCCCGGTGGATGCTCCGCGTGAGCCGTGACGATCCGTAGGATGGGTTGTTCATGCTCACGCCCGGTACGGAGAGGAGGGACATGCACCACGTGCGCCGGTCGGCCGCGCTGACGCTGCTGCTCCTCCTCGCCGTCGCCTTCGGGCCGCTGCTGTGCCGCGTCGGCGGCGATCAGGCCTGGTCCCAGGGCCGGGCGGCGGCGGCCGCGGCGGCATGGCGGGCCGGCGGCGCGGCCGAGGCCGCCCCGGAAGCCGGGCGCCCCGCGGACCGGGACGCACCGGCGCGCCCGGCGGCCGCCGGCAGCGGCCCGCGGCTCGACCCCGACGCCCCGATCGCCGTGGCCCACACGCCCAAGAGGTGCTCGGACCGGCACGCCCCCGGGCCCGCCGACTCCGCTCCGCCGCCCTCGCAGCACCGCGGCGAGCCCCTCGCCCCCGCCACCACCGGCCCGGGGCCGCTCGCCGCAGACCTCCCCGCGCAGTTCGCGCTCGCCCGGCCGCCCACCGACAGCGCGCCCGCCCGCGACCGCACCCCGCTCCTGCCCGTACTGCGGATATAGGCCGCTGCCCCGACGCACACGGCCTGTCCTTCCCCCTTGGTACGTCTGGAGCTTCCGCATGCCCGTTTCCGCTTCTCCCACCCGCAAACTGGCCGCCATCGGCGCGGTCATCGCCCTCGTCGTGGCCGTCATCGCCATCGGGGTCGCCGTCGGCACGTCCGTCGAGGGCGACCGCGGCACCGGCCGCACCGGCGCCCCGGAGGCCGCCGCCTCCGCCGGGCCCGAGGAGGACCCCGCACAACAGAAGGTCTTCGACGACCTCGCCAAGCAGACCAACCGCCGCCAGGACGGCGACCCGCTGGCCGTCGGCAAGAAGGACGCCCCGGTGGTCCTGGTCGAATACGCCGACTACCAGTGCTCGTTCTGCGGCCGCTTCACCCGCGAGACCCAGCCCGGCCTGATCAAGAAGTTCGTCGACGAGGGCACCCTGCGCATCGAGTTCCGCAACTTCACCGTCTTCGGCGCCGACTCCGAGCGGGCCGCCCGCGCCTCCTGGGCCGCGGGGCAGCAGGGCAAGTTCTGGCAGTTCCACGACGAGCTGTACGCCAAGACCCGCAAGGGCAAGGCGCTGGCCGAGGACAAGCTCGTCGAGCTGGCCCGCACCAGCGGGGTGCCCGACATCGACAAGTTCCGTACGGACCTGAAGAGCGCGGACGCCGAGCGGGCCCTGAAGAAGGACCAGGCCGAGGGGTACCAGCTCGGCGTGCAGTCCACGCCGTCCTTCCTCATCAACGGCCGGCCGGTCGCCGGCGCCCAGCCCGCCGAGGTCTTCGCGCAGGGCATCAAGGACGCCGCGGCACGGGCGGCCAAGAACGCACCCGCGGCCAAGGGGGCCGGGGAATGAACGACATCGGCTATCTCGCGGCGTTCCTGGGCGGTGCGCTGGCGCTGCTCAGCCCGTGCAGTGCGCTGCTGCTGCCGGCGTTCTTCGCCTACTCCCTCTCCACGCCCGGCCGGCTGGTGGCCCGCACCGGAGTGTTCTATCTGGGGCTCGCCACCACCCTGGTCCCGCTCGGCGCGGCCAGTACGGCGGCCAGCCGGCTGTTCAACGGCCACCGCGACCTGCTGATCGCCGTCGGCGGCTGGGTCGTCATCGCGATGGGCCTCGCCCAGATCCTCGGCCTGGGCTTCGCCTCCCGGCGCGCCCAGGCCGCCGCCGCGCGGATCACCCCGCGGTCGGCCGTCTCCACCTTCCTGCTCGGCTGCGTCTACGGGCTCGCCGGCTTCTGCGCGGGCCCGATCCTCGGCGCGGTGCTGACGGTGACGGCGGTCAGCGGCTCACCGGTGTACGGCGCCTCGATGCTCGCCGTCTACGCGCTGGGCATGGCGCTGCCGCTGTTCGTGCTGGCCCTGCTGTGGGACCGCTGCAAGCTCGGCAGCCGGGGCTGGCTGCGCGGCCGTGCGTTCAGCCTCGGCAAGCTGCACCTGCACACCACCTCGGTGCTGTCCGGGGTGTTCTTCATCGGCATCGGCGTGCTGTTCCTGCGCTTCAACGGGACCAGCGCGCTGCCCGGAATCCTCGACGCGGACGACGAGTTCCGGGCCGAGGAATGGGCGGCGCGCATCGGGAACGCCGTACCCGACTATGCGCTGATCGCGGTCGCCGCACTGCTCGTCGCCGCGGTGCTCGGGCGCATCGCGCTACGGCCGGAGAAGACGGCACGGGACGGGGGCGATCCGCTGCCGGCGGGGGCAGAGCGGCCGCGGGGAGAGGCCGAGCGGGGCGGGGCCGAGCGAGGAGCGGACGGTCCTTCGACAGCTGGTGCCGAGCCTTCGCGGCGCGGGACCGGTCCTGCGCCGGACGGGGACGAGCGGCCGCGGGGCGGGGACGAATAGGGCGGGGCCGCTCCTTCGCCGTCGGGAGGCGTGCCCCGCGGGCGCGCCCCCGGGAGAGGCGGGACCGGGGGGCGGGACCGGGCCGTTGTGGAACGGCACCGGAATCCCGCCCCCCCCGGGGCTCACAGACTCACCGGTTCACAGGCTCACCCGCTTACCGGTTCACCGGCTCACCCGCTCACAGCCACACGTTGTCGTTGACCGAGCCCAGGCCGGTGCCGGACAGCCGACGGTGCAGGGCCAGCGCCTGGTCCTCGGTCAGCGAGGCGACATGGTCGGCGGCGGCGCGCAGCCGGTCCCCGTGCAGCGCCAGCTCCTCGGCGCGGTCCGGCGGCAGCAGCTCGGGCGCGTCATAGGACCAGCGCAGCAACTCGCTCACCACCCGCCGCTTGCCGTGCTGCTGGGTGGCGAGCGCGGGGCGGTCGATGACGTAGCACCACACCAGCTCCTTGAGCAGATCGCAGGCGTCCCGCCGATCCTGAGGGATCACCAGGTGCGCCCCGTAGCGGATCGCCGCGGCGCCGCCCACCTCCAGTTCGATCCCGCGGGTGAAGTACGAGATCAGATCGGCGGTGCGGCGGTTGACCGCGACCGCGTCCTCATGGCTGCCGCTGTACGGCGCGGGCACCGCCAGCCGCTTGCCGATGTCCCCCATCATCACCAGCGCCGCCGCACGGTCGAAGGCCGCACCCTCCCGGGCCCGCTTCGCCTCGACGTAGTCCAGGAAGCGGCGGATCTCCCGCTCGGTGTCGGCGCCCGCGGCACCGTCCGGCGGGAACAGCGCGGCCAGCGGAATCAGGCCCGTACGGTAGAAGTCCTCCACGTCATGGCAGGCGTAGGTGACATCGTCCGCCCAGTCCATGACCTGTTCCTCGACCGGCACGGCCGTGTCCGTACGGCCCGCCCGCACCCAGGAGAACGCCTCCCGGTCGGCGACGTACACCCCCCACTTCACATGCCGCGCCGGATCCTGGTCGACGGGCGCCCGCTCCCACGGGTACTTGGTGGCGGCGTCCAGACAGGCGCGGGTCAGATGCAGCCCGCGGTGGCCCGGGTACTTGTGGGCGGCGAGGAAGGTCAGCACCCGCAGGGTCTGCGCGTTGCCCTCGAAGCTGTCCAGCACACCGTCCGTGAAGTGCAGCTCGTCCATCGTGGCGCGCAGCGCCAGCTCGCCCGCGTGCCCGAAGGGCGGATGGCCGATGTCGTGGGCCATGCACGCCGCCTCGACGAGCGCCGGGTTCGGCCCGCCGTACCGGCGCTCCAGCCGCTCCGCCATCCGCCGCCCGAGCTGCGCGACCTTCATCGAGTGGGTCAGCCGGGTGTGGTACGCGCCCAGCTCGGCGCTCGCCACCACCTGGCTCTTGCCGGCCAGCGCCCGCCACTGGGTGGAGTACAGGATCCGGTCGACGTCGTGCTCGAAGCCGGACCGCTGCCCGTCGTCGGGCACCCGCCGCCGGAGGGAGTGCTGTTCCAGGTCCTCATCGCTGTATGTGGCAGGTCGCATGCGCGGATGGTAGTCCTGCGCCGGATGGCGGGGGACGGCCGGTCGGTTCGACAGGTCGGTTGGTGGGCGCGGCTGGTCGGTGCCGCCGGTCGGTGCCGCCGGTCGGTCCGGTGGGTCGGTTGGTCGGTGCGGCTGGTCGGTCCGGGTGGCCTGCCACCCCTGCGGAGGCGCCCTACGCGCTCAGCCGACGCCGCCAGCGCGGATGCGGACGGGCGTGCGGGCGGGCGTGCGCCGGGTGGGCGTCGGCCCGGCGGCGGCGGTCGTTGCAGAGCAGGCACTTGCCGTACCCCGGCGGAAGTGGATCTTCCGGGTCGCCGTAGAGCGGGTCGACCGCGCCATGGGGATGTAGGGCGCAGCCGGTCGGGCCGCTGTCCGCGCCCAGCGAGCTGGCAGCGGTCAGGGCTTGCCGGAGGACGTCGACGAGCTGGTCCGCATCGCGCCGGGTCGGCGCGGACTGCAGGGACGAGGCAAGGTCGGAGGCGGTGGTCAGCGCGGTCTGGAGTTCGCGCAGGTTTGCGTAACCCATGCCCCGGAGCGTAGGCGGCCCCACTGACAGTTGATCTTCCGATCGCACTTCGCGGCTTCCCATGGCCGGATGCATGCCCGCTCACGCCCATGATTTAGCACCGGGATGATGACGGTCGCCTTGCCGGTCCATGACGAGACGGGGCCGGGCGGGACGGGGCCGGGCGGGACGGCAGGGTGGCACGGGGCCAGGGGGACGGGGCCGGGCGAGGCGGGGTTGCTGTCCCCCCCCCACCCCCGAACCCACCCCCGCCCCCTCCCCCGAAGGGGGAGAGGGGGGAGGGGGCGGGGGAGAGCCGAGCGGCCGGTCAAGGCGGCCGGTCAAGAGCGCCGGCCTAGCGCGTCGAACAGGTCAAGAGCGCCGAGCAGGAGCGCCGCTCAAGCGGGCCGAGCAGGAGCACCGGCCTAGCGCGCCGAGCAGGTCAAGCGGGCCGAGCAGGAGCACCGGCCAGCGCGCCGAGCAGGAGTCGCCGCGCCGGAGCCACCGAGCAGGAGTCGCCGCGCCCGAGCCGCCGAGCCGGAGCCGGAGCCATCGGGAGGTGCCGGTGGCCGGTCGAGAGCCCCGGCCCGAGCCCGGCGGCCCGCCCCGCCGCCTCAGGGGGCGATCGGCAGTGCCCGCTTGTGCTCGGTGAGGCGGTAGCGGCGGACGATGGCCTCGGCGGCCGTGGCGTCGACCGGCTTGCCCTCCAGGAAGTCGTCGATCTGGTCGTAGCTCACACCGAGCGCGTCCTCGTCCGGCTTGCCCGGGTCGAGGGTCTCCAGGTCGGCCGTCGGCACCTTCCGCACCAGCTCGGCGGGGGCGCCCAGCGCCGCCGACACCGCGCGCACCCGGCGCTTGGTCAGACCGGTGAGCGGCACCACGTCGGCCGCGCCGTCACCGAACTTGGTGAAGAAGCCGGAGACCGCCTCGGCCGCGTGGTCGGTGCCCACGACCAGGCCGTCATGGGCGCCCGCGACCGCGTACTGGGCGATCATGCGCTGGCGCGCCTTGATGTTGCCCTGGACGAAGTCCTGGTGGTGGGCGTCGCGGAAGACGAGCCCACCGTCCACCGCGGACTGCAGCGCGGCATCGCTGGCCGGGCGGATGTCGACGGTCAGCTCGCGGTCGGCGCGGATGAACTCCAGCGCCCGCTGGGCGTCCTTCTCGTCCGCCTGGACGCCGTACGGCAGCCGCATCGCGTAGAAGGTCGCCTCGTGCCCGGCGGCGCGGGCCCGCTCCACGGCGAGCTGGCAGAGCCGGCCCGTGGTCGTGGAGTCGACGCCGCCGCTGATCCCCAGGACCAGCGAGCGCAGGCCCGTGGAGGTCAGCCGCTCCGTGAGGAAGGCCACCCGGCGTTCGATCTCCTGCTCGGCGTCGAAGGACGCGGTCACCTGGAGATCCCGGGCGATCTCCTGCTGCAGGGCCTTGGACGCCGGGTCGGTCACGGCTGCTCCTCGTGTTCTCGTACTGCTGCTTCTCGTGCCGCGCCACACGGTGGCGGCAACAGCACGGCGACGGTGACGCACTGTTCCTGAGCCGCCTGCGCAGGGTGCTTCTCCTCCGCGGCGGCGCGGCTTCTGGCGGCGCGCAAAGGTGCGCCGAGAGGAAACCTTATGCCGGGTGCGCCCACTTCTTGAGGGCGGCCTTGGTCGAGAAGTCCGCGACGTCCTTGTCCAGCGGCTGGTCGGTGTACTGGTGGAAGCGCCACTTCGCCTTGATCCGTGGGTGCCCGGCGGAGACGTAGTCGGCGATCCACAGGCCGTCGGCCGCGTAGGAGGTGGTGTCGTGGTGGAGCCAGAAGTCGCGGTTGCAGTAGAGCACCACCCGGTGGGTGGGACGCAGCCGCTTCACCTCCTTCAGGAACTGGTCCTTCTGGGCATTGCTCGCGTAGGTCCCCTCGCCGGTGCGCTCCCAGTCGCAGGCGAGGAGATCGCCCTGCACCGATGCGCATTTCTCGACGAAGTATTTCGCCTGGGCGGCGATATTCCCCGGCCAGAGAAAGTGGTAGAAACCGACCACGCAGCCCGCTTTACGGGCCTTTGACGCCTGCGCGGACTGGTGCGGATTGAGGTAGGAGCGGCCTTCGGTGGCCTTGACGAAAACGAAGTCCAGCCCCTCGGCGGAGTACGAGGTGTTGTAGGAGCTGACATCGACACCATGCAGCATGAACGGCCTCCTGCCGATCGGACCTGCGGATTCGAAGCGTCAACTGCTCGAAACGTCAACTGCTCGAAACATCAACTGCGTTGCAGCGGTGCCGGGCCTTTCCGGTGTGACCGGATTACCGGGGTGGGGGGTGACGGCGTTGCTGTGTTCCGGTGATCGGGATCCATGGATCGTGTCGCGGATCATGTCGCGATGATCAGGGTTCGGCGATCAGGGTTCGGCGATCGGATTCGGCGATCGGGATTCGGTGCTCGGATGGGTGTTCGCGGTGCGTTGATCGGGTTTCTGTGAACCGGCTTTCCTGCATGCGAAGCAGTCTCGTTCCAGCAGTTCAGCATGTTTGCTACCGGGGACGCCAGATCGTGGACGGGAAGTTCCTTGCACCGCGGTCAAGTTGGGGCGGGGCCGGTTTCGCCGAATGGACCGGCCCCGCCGTCCCGGGGGGCTTCAGCGCCGCGTGATCCGCCGCGCCAGCCGCCGGGCGCGGGACCGGGCGCGGCCGAGGGCGCGCCGCAGGGCCCGGCTGCCGCGCGTCGACCGGAGCTCTCCGAAGAGGGTTTCGTAGCGCCCGGCGATCGGTTCCGGGTCGTAGCGGTGCGAGCTCTCCAGCGCGGCCCGGGCCATCGTGTGGCGGCACTGCGGGTCCTCGATGAGCCGCAGGAGGGCGCCGGACAGGGCCTGACCGTCACCGCGCGGCACCAGCAGCCCGTCCGTACCGTCGTGGATGATCTCGGCCGGGCCCAGCGGGCAGTCGGTGCTGACGACGGGCACGCCGCAGCGCATCGCCTCGACGAGGGTCATGCCGAAGGACTCGGCGTCCGAGGCCGAGGCGACGATCGACGCCTTGGCGAACTCCGCCTCGATCGGGGAGCGCGGCCCGGTCAGCTCCGCCCGCTCGCCCAGCCCGAGCCCGTCGATCAGTTCCTGGAGCTGGGCGCGCTCGGCGCCGCCGCCGTGTATCCGCAGCCGCCAGTCGGGGTGCTTGGCGGCGACCGCGGAGAACGCCTCGATCAGCAGGTCGAAGCGCTTGCCGCGGACCAGCCGCCCGGCCGCCGCGATCACCTTCGCGGTGCCCTCGGACGGCGGCCCGGCCGGCGCGGGCACGATGTTGGGCACGGCCAGGACCCGTACGCCGGGCAGCGGCATCCGCGCGCGGTAGACGGCCGCGTCCGCCTCGGTGGTGGTGACCAGGGCGTCCAGCGTCCGGTAGTGGCGGGCGAGTTCGGCCCGGAGCCGCTTGCTGTGGGCGTCGTGGCGGAGGTGCTCCTGGGCGATCCGCAGGGCCCGGCGCGGGGCGAAGCGCGCCAGGTAGACATTGATGCCGGGCCGGGTGCCGACCAGCACGTCCGCGTCGCTGGTGCGCAGGAACTCCGCGGCCCGTACGTCGATCAGCCGGCTGTACTGGTGGTGCCGCTTCTCGGCGAGCGGGAAGTCCTGCGCGGGCTCGCCGAACAGCGGATCGGCCATGTCCTCGCTGCCGACGCGGGTGTCCACCAACGGCACCAGCCGCACCCGGGGGTCCAGGGTGAAGCGCGGGACCTCGCGGTGCCGCTGCATCGAGACGATCTCGACGTCGTGCCGGTCGGCGAGCGCGGCCGCGAGGTTGAAGGTGGTGCGGACGGTGCCGCCGATGGCGTAGGCGTTGTGCAGCAGGAGGGTGATCTTCATACGGTGTCGTGCTCTTCCCCGAGATGTGCCGAGTCGTCCCGACCGGCCGGTACGCTCGCGGCCGGGTCTCCGCGACCGGCCCGTCCGGCACCGGGCCACCGTGGCGGTCAGGGGTAAGCCGATGGCGTGGCGAGGGTGAGAGCCCGGTAAGAACCGCGGGTGAGATCCGGGTAAGAAAGCCGGTGCCCGACCGGCCGCCCGCCACCGCACCTCCGTGACCTTGGCAGACTTGCCGGGTGACCCATTCCGTACTGCTCGCCGAGGACGACCGTCCCATCCGTACCGCGCTGGAGCGTGCCCTGACCCTGGAGGGGTACGAGGTCACCGCCGTCGCCGACGGCATCCAGGCGCTCGCCGCCGCCCACCGCGAGCGGCCCGACGTGATCCTGCTGGACGTGATGATGCCCGGGATCGACGGGCTGCAGGTGTGCCAGGTGCTGCGGGCCGAGCAGGACCGCACCCCGATCCTGATGCTCACCGCACGGGTCGAGACGGCGGACCGGATCGCCGGTCTGGACGCCGGCGCGGACGACTACGTGGTCAAGCCGTTCGAGGTCGAGGAGGTCTTCGCCCGGCTGCGGGCGCTGCTGCGGCGCACGACGGCGGGCGCGCCGGCGGACGAGGGCGGCGCGGGTGCCGGCCCCGCCGCGACGGACGAGACCGAGGGGACCGAGGAGGCGTACGACGCGCGGGTGGCCGACAGCGGCGTCGTCGAGGCCGCGGACCTGCGGATCGACGGGCCCTCGCGGCGCGCCTGGCGCGGCGAGCGGGAGCTGGAGCTGACCCGGACCGAGTTCGAGCTGCTGGAGCTGCTGGCCCGTAACGCCGGCATCGTCCTGGACCATTCGACGATCTACGACCGGATCTGGGGCTACGACTTCGGCCCCGGGTCGAAGAACCTCGCGGTGTACGTGGGTTATCTGCGGCGCAAGGTCGACGTCCCGGGCAGCCGGCCGCTGATCCACACGGTGCGGGGCGTCGGTTACGTGCTGCGGGAGGACTGAGATGCCCGGACCCCGCGACCGGTCCGGGACCGGGCCCCGCACCCGGCCCGGCCGCCGGCTGCGGGCCCGGCTGCGGGCCTGGGCGGGCTCCTGGCGCCGCGGCGGGTCGGCCGCCTGGCTGCGCACGCGCAAGCCCGCCAGCCTGCGCACCGCCTTCGCGGTGGCGTTCGCCGCGGGGGCGGCCGCGGTGACCGTCCTGGTCGGGTTCCTCAGCTACGACGCGGCGGCCCGGCTGGTACGGGTCGACGAGAAGTCGGTGTTCTCGCAGGTCGTAAGGGACCTGCGCACCCAGGTCCAGGAAAAGCCGTTCGTGCCCACCGACTACACCACCGTCGACCCGGACCACGACGGGCCGCGCGACGACCTCACCCGCCCCACCCGTACCGATGTGCAGATCCTGGGCCCCGGCGGCCGGATCGTGGAACCGGGGCGCCCGGCCCTCCCGGCCGGTGACGGGGAACGCCGGATCACCGACGACGCGCGCGCCGGCCGCTACGCGGAGCGGGAGGCGGAGATCGGCGACGAGGAGTACCACGTGGCGACCGTGGCGCTCGGCGGCGGCCGGGGCGCCGTGCAGGTCGCGCAGAAGTTCAGCGAGACCGAGGACCTCCTCTCCGCACTGCAGAAGCGCACCGCTCTGCTGGCCGCCACGGTCATCGCACTGTCCGGCGCGGGCGGCTGGTGGCTGGCGCGCCGGATCACCGGCCGGCTGGTGCGGCTGACCTCGGTCGCCGAGAACGTGGCGGAGCACGGACGGCTGGACGTCCCGGTCCCGGTGGCGGGACGGGACGAGGTCGCCCGGCTCGGGCGGGCCTTCGACGACATGCTCGGCCGGCTCGCCAGCGCCGTCCAGGACCAGCAGCGCCTCGTCCAGGACGCCGGCCATGAGCTGCGCACCCCGCTGACCTCGCTCCGTACGAACATCTCGCTGCTGAAACGGTTCGACGAGCTGCCGGTGGACGCCCGCGAGGAACTGCTGGCCGACCTGGCGGGCGAGGCCCGGGAACTCAGCGACCTGGTCAACGAACTGGTGGACCTGGCGGCCGGACAGCGCGACGACGACCCGCTCTCGGACGTGCACCTCGCCGAGGTCGCGGAGAAGGCGGCCGCCTCGGCCCGCCGCCGCACCGGCCGGGAGATCACGGTACGGACCCTCCGCCCGGCGGTGGTCGAGGGCCGGTCCGCCGCCCTGCACCGTGCGCTCACCAACCTCCTGGAGAACGCCGCCAAATTCGACGCCGGCGGCACCGAGCCGATCGAGGTCGTCGTCACCGGGGCCCGCATCGAGGTCCTGGACCGCGGCCCCGGCATCGCCGACGCCGACCTCACCCGCGTCTTCGACCGCTTCTACCGCGCAGCGGCCGCCCGCGGCCTGCCCGGCTCCGGCCTCGGCCTCGCCATCGTCCGCGAAATCGCCACCGCCCACGGCGGCCACGCGTTCGCGGCGAGGCGCCCCGGCGGGGGAGCGACGCTTGGATTCACGGTTGGTACGACGGGCGCATAGCGATTGGTTTTCCCACGTTTTTGTCTTTTCCGCCGTGGTGGTTGCTCGCCGGTTTTCGCCCGCTGCGCGGTGCGCTCGCCGTTTCGCCTGGCCGGTCCGCTGCGCTTTGCTTGCCGCCCACGTTTTTGGCTGTCTCGCCGTTGCGCCTGGCGGCGGGCGGGTCCGCTGCGCGGGGCTGTCGGGTGCCGGTGACGGGCCTGCGCGGGTGGGTGTCCGGACTGCTTCGCTTTACGTCCGGACACCCACCCGCTCCGGCCCGTCCCCTCCCGTTGGGGGTGGGTGAAGAGGCCGGTGGGGGTGCACGTGGCTGGTCCGGTGCGCCTGGTGATCACACGAAAACGGGTCACCCGTGACGACAAGGTGGGGGTGGGCCACGACTACGGCCCGCCCCCACTCACGTTCACTTACTCCTCCACGGGAGGGGACGGGCCGGAGGGGCCTGGTGTGGGGACGTAAAGCGAAGCAGTCCCCACACCAGGCCCCGCAGGCCCGTCACCGCACCCACAGCCCCGCGCAGCGGACCTGGCCCGCCGCAGGCGCAACGGCGGGTGCACCAGCCCCGCGCAGCGGCACCGCAACCCACAGCCCCGCGCAGCGGACCCGCCCGCCGCAGGCGCAACGGCGGGCGCACCAGCCCCGCGCAGCGGCACCGCACCCACAGCCCCGCGCAGCGGACCCGCCCGCCGCAGGCGCAACGGCGGGACAGCCAAAAACGGGGCGGAGGCAAACGCAGCGGACCGGCCGCCAGGCGCCACGGCGGGCGCACCGCGCAGCGGGCGAAAACCGGCGAGCAACCCCCACGGCGGGAAAGCCAAAAGCGTGGGAAGAAAACACCTCGCCGCGAACCGTCAGTGCGTCGCCTCCCCCTGGGCCACCTCCACCGTTTCGTGCAGGTCGGCCGCGGCGTCCAGGGCGGCGGCCGCGGAGAAGGTGACACAGGCGAGCAGGGCCGCGGCGATCAGGCGGCGGCCGTGGGCGGCGGTGCGCGGGGAAGGGGCCGCGGGCCGTTCGGGGGCCAGCAGGGCGGCGACCCGGCGGGGGACGGGGCCGGCCGTCGCGGCGAGGACGGTGCCGGGGCGGTGCGAGGGCAGGCCGGGGCGGGAGGCCAGCGCGGCGCGGCCGATGGCGCGGGCTGTGAGGCGGCGGTCGCCCACCCGGACCGCGGCCGATTCATCGGCCCACCGCTCCAGGGCGTAGGCGAGCGGCGCGCGCAGGGACCGCAGCAGCGGATGGCAGACCGCGGCGAGCGCGACCGTGAGCAGGAAGAGGTGGTGCCGGCCCGCGAGATGGGCCCGCTCGTGGGCGAACAGCGCCTCCCGCTCGTCCGGGGGCAGGGCCCGCACCATCCCGGCCGTGACCACCACCCGGCCCGGCCGGCCCGGCAGGGCATAGGCGTCGGGCGCGGAGTCCGGCAGGACGCACAGGTCGCCGGTGGCGGGGTGGGCGCCGGTGGCGAGGCGGGCGGTGCGCAGCTCGGTGTGGTGGCGTCGGGCGCGGTGGACGGCGGCGAGCGCACAGGCGGTGAGCAGACCGGCGGCGGCAGCGGCCGCGGGGAGGGACACGACCGGATCGCCGCCCAGCAGCGGCAGGGAGAGGTGGCCCAGGGCGGCGACCGGAGGCAGGCGCAGCGCCCCGGCGGTCAGCAGCAGGCCGAGCGCCGCGGTCGTACAGGCGGCCAGCGCGACCGCGCAGCCGGTCAGCAGCCAGGCCGCGGCCCGCGGTGGCAGCGACTCCGCCAGCCGGCGGGCGGCCGGCACCGCGAGCAGCGGCACCAGCAGGGGGATCCATACGGCGAAGATCATGGTGTCGCGGTTCCGGGAAGGTCCTGCGGGCCGGCCGCCGGCCCCTCGGCGGCGCCGTCCGCGCCCTCCAGGAGGGACCGCAGCAACTGCTCGTCCTCGCTGGTCAGCTGGGAGACGAAGCGGGCGAGCGCGCTGCCGCGGTCGTCCTGCTTGTCGAGTTCGTTGCGCATCCGCCGGGCGGTCAGCCCCGCGGAGTCCTGTATGGGGGAGTACACGAAGCCGCGGCCGGCCCGGGAGCGGGAGACCGCTCCCTTGTCGTGCAGCCGGGTGAGGATCGTGGTGACGGTGGTGCGCGCGAGGCGGCCGCCCAGGGCGCTCTGCACCTCGGCGGGGCTGAGCGGCCCGCCCGCCGCCCAGAGCGCCGCGAGCACGCTCGCCTCCAGCTCGCCGGCCGGGCGCCGCTGCACGGGTGGTGTCTCCGACATGGAACGCCCTTCACCATTTCGTCGTCTACAGTCACGTAGACCGTCTACGTGACTGTAGTCGGTCGGGCCGGTCCGAGGGCAGGCCCGCAACCCATTATGGGAGGGCCCGCCGACATGTCTGCAGCCGCCGCATTTCCGCAGGTGACAGCGGTCGTCCAGGCCGTGAACGTGCTCGACGCCGGTTCTTTGCTGGCCGCGTTCGGCACCCTGGGCCTCGCCGTCGTGCTGTTCGCCGAGACCGGGCTGCTGATCGGCTTCTTCCTGCCCGGCGACTCCCTGCTGTTCACCGCCGGACTGCTGTGCGCCCCGGGCACCACCGGCGCCGTCCACCTCGCGCTGCCGCAGGTGCTCACGGCCGCCGCCGTCGGTACGCTCGCCGGCTCCCAGACCGGCTACTGGATCGGCCGGCGCGGCGGCCGCGCCCTGCTGGCCCGCAGCCGCGCCCGCCGGCTGCACGAGGGCGCCGCCCGCGCCGAGGGCTTCCTCGCCCGCTACGGCCACGCCAAGGCCCTCGTCCTCGCCCGCTTCGTCCCCGTCGTGCGCACCGTGCTGAACCCGCTGGCCGGCGCCCTGGGCGTGCCCGCCCGCACCTTCGCCCTCTGGCAGATCGCCGGCGGCCTCCTCTGGACGCTCGGCCTCACCCTCGCCGGATACGCCCTGGGGACCTCCGTACCGAACGTCGACCGCTATCTGCTGCCGCTGATCGCCCTCGTGGTGCTGGTGTCGCTGGCCCCGCTCGCCGTCGAACTGCTCCGCTCCCGCCGGCGCCCGGAAGGGACGCCCGGCCCCACGCCGCCGCCCGGCGCCTGAGCCACCGGCACGCCCCCCCCGCACCACCCCACGCCCCTGAGCCGCCAAGGAGAACCCCCGTGAACCACCTCGCCTTCGGGGGAGCCTCGATCGACGGCGGTCCGTACCTGTGGATCACCGGGCTCGCCCGTCACCTCCCGCACGGCCTGAACACCCTCGTCTCCTGCTGGACCGACTACGGGCTCGCGCTCTTCGCCGTCCTGATGCTGATCGGCTGGTGGCGGGCGCGGAACGGACCCTCCCGCGCCATGGCGTCGGCGCTGGCCGCCCCGGTCGTCGTGGTCACCGCGTTCCTCGTCGACGACCTGGTCAAGACCTTCTTCGACGAACAGCGGCCGTGCCGCACGCTCCACACCGCCACCGTCGAGGCCTGTCCCGGGTCCGGCGACTGGTCCTTCCCCAGCAACCACGCCGCCATCGCCGCTGCGGCCGCGGTCGCCCTGCTGCTGTGCGACCGGCAACTGGGCCGGATCGCCGTACCGGCCGCGCTCCTGATGGCGGCCTCCCGCGTCTGGGTCGGTGCGCACTACCCGCACGACGTCGCCGCCGGGCTGGTCACCGGCGCGCTCGTGGCCCGGGTGCTCACCCCGCTCGCCCGCCGCGCGGCCCCCGTCGTCGACCGGATCCGGGCCACCCGGCTGCGCCCCCTGGTGGCCGCGCGGTGACGGCGTCCGGGCCGGAGCCGGAATCGCGGCGGCCGCGGCCGGGCACGGAGCCGGCCCCGCCCTCCGGACCGTGGCGGCGCCGTCCCGGCACCGTCGCGCTCCTGGTCTTCGCCGCCGTCTGCGCCGCACTCTTCGCCGCCGTGACGATCACCGTGTCCCTGCGGCAGGGGATCCCGCTCGCCCCCGAACGGGCCGCCCTCCGTTGGTCCACCGCCCACCACGGGGAACCGCTGCGTTCCCTGGCCCGTGCGCTGACCGCCACCGGCAGCGGACCGGTGCCCTATCTGCTGGTGGTGCTCGCCGGCCTGCTCGCGGGGCGGGGCACGGTGGGCCGGCTGCGCGCGGTGCTCTGCGCCGTCGCCGTCCTCGCCGTCGGCCAGGCGATCCGTTACGGCCTGATGGAACTGCTCGCCCGCCCCCGCCCGCCGGCCGCCGGCTGGGCCGCGCACGCCTCCGGCTACGCGTTCCCCTCCGGCCACGCCACCACCTCCGCGCTGGCGGCCGGCATCCTGGCCTGGGGCATCGGCCGGCGCGCCCGCCCCGCCGTGGCGCGCACCTGGTGCGTGGTGCTCGCCCTCTGGGCCGCCGGGGTCGGCCTCACTCGTGTCTACCTGGGCGTCCACTGGCCGGGCGACGTCCTGGCCGGCTGGCTCCTGGCGGCGACGCTGCTCGCCCTCGCGCTGCTCCTGGAGCCGTACGTCTTCCCGCGCCGCGACCGCCTCACCCGGCCCGGTACCAGCCCCTCGTCACGGGCATTCCCATGAAGAGCTGACGATCGGACCAGATCTTCCCCAAGCCCGCATGGACGCATCCCGCGCCGAGCAGCACTGTCCTGGGTGCCGGAAGGCAGGCGCGATGCCGCCGCGGCGCCGCTCACGGCACGTACCACCGCAGCACCAGGGGGACACACCGATGAACCAGCCGCTCGACGCCTCCCCGCCGCGCCCGTCCGCCGACGGGAGCGCCGCGTCCGCCTCGCACGGCCGCTGCCCGGCCGCCGCCGCCAAGGACCCCACCCCGTGCGAGGGCCCGCGGGACGCCGCCACCATCGTCGACCGCCAGGGCAGGGAGGTCGCCGGCTGCGTCCACCACTGCGCCCGCCTGCTGGCCGGCCTCGAAGGCGCCCGGGTCCACCCCTTCGTCCCCGCGCGCCAGGCCCTGGACATCTACTCCCGGGCCCGCGAACTCCCGCCCTTCGCCTGGGAGATCGGCAGATAGCGCGGAAGGACGCCGGCCCTCAGCACTCGATGATGTTGACCGCGAGCCCGCCCCGCGCCGTCTCCTTGTACTTGACGGACATGTCGGCACCGGTGTCCTTCATGGTCTTGATGACCTTGTCGAGGGAGACGTGGTGGCGGCCGTCGCCGCGCAGGGCCATGCGGGCCGCGGTGACGGCCTTGACGGCGGCCATGCCGTTGCGCTCGATGCACGGGATCTGGACGAGGCCGCCGACAGGGTCGCAGGTCAGGCCGAGGTTGTGCTCCATGCCGATCTCGGCGGCGTTCTCGACCTGCTCGGGGGAGCCGCCGAGGACCTCGGCGAGGCCGCCGGCGGCCATGGAGCAGGCGGAGCCGACCTCGCCCTGGCAGCCGACCTCGGCGCCGGAGATGGAGGCGTTCTCCTTGAAGAGCATGCCGATCGCACTGGCGGCCAGCAGGAAGCGGACCACACCGTCCTCGTCGGCGCCCGGCACGAAGTTGATGTAGTAGTGCAGGACCGCGGGGATGATGCCGGCGGCGCCGTTGGTGGGGGCGGTCACCACCCGGCCGCCGGCCGCGTTCTCCTCGTTGACGGCCATGGCGTAGAGGGTGGTCCACTCCATCGCGCGGGCGGGCGCGTCGCCCTCGGAGCGCAGGGCGCGGGCGGCGTTGGCGGCCCGGCGCCGGACCTTCAGACCACCGGGCAGGATCCCCTCACGGGACATGCCGCGGGTCACGCAGGCCTGCATGACGTCCCAGATCTCCAGCAGACCCGTGCGGATCTCGTCCTCGGTGCGCCAGGCCTTCTCGTTCTCCAGCATCAGCGCGGAGATGGACAGGCCGGTCTCCGCGGACAGGCGCAGCAGCTCGTCGCCGGTGCGGAAGGGGTGGGTCAGGACGGTGTCGTCCGGCACGATCGGGTTCTCGCCGGCGACGGCGTCCTCGTCGACGACGAAGCCGCCGCCGACCGAGTAGTAGGTCTTCTCCAGCAGGGGGGCGCCGGCGGCGTCGTAGGCGAAGAGGGTCATGCCGTTGGCGTGGTAGGGCAGGGCCCGGCGCCGGTGCAGGATCAGCTCGGCCGACTCGTCGAAGTCGATCTCGTGCGCGGCGCCTATCTCCGCGCCGAGCAGCCGCAGCCGCTTGGTGGTGCGGATGCGCTCGACCTCGGCGTCGGCGGATTCGACGTCGACGGTGCGCGGGGAGTGGCCCTCCAGGCCGAGCAGGACGGCCTTGGGGGTGCCGTGGCCGTGGCCGGTGGCGCCCAGCGAGCCGAACAGCTCGGCGCGCACGGTGACCGTCTGGGCGAGCAGACCGTCCTTCTTGAGGCGTCCGACGAACATCCGGGCGGCGCGCATCGGGCCGACGGTGTGGGAGCTGGAGGGGCCGATGCCGATGGAGAAGAGGTCGAAGACGGAGATGGCCACGGGGG
>Ga0207426_1001315_pt1 | contig 21183 bp, 14 predicted proteins | sample AraplaMF_Cvi_mMS_FD_184265 | JGI IMG/M metagenome (GOLD analysis project Ga0207426, IMG submission 184265) | Arabidopsis root microbial communities from the University of North Carolina, USA - plate scrape MF_Cvi_mMS (SPAdes) (version 2) | ecosystem: Host-associated > Plants > Roots > Endosphere... | reverse complement strand
AGCACGTCCCGTTTGGCCGAAGAGTTCGTCAACCGCGCGATGATAGGTTCCGGTAAGTGGTGAGCAGAGCAGCGAGTTCCCGGACGCAACTGAGCCGAGTGACGTTGGTCGGTGAGCGACGCCGGGCCGATGTCGTCCTGCTCTCCGATACGCCGATAGGGCAACTGATCCCGGATGTCCTGCCGTTGCTGGGCGATCGGCCCGCATCGCGTCCGGTGGCCCGGCAGTTGATTACCTCCGACGGCTCTGTTCTGCCGTACGACAGCACGTTGGCATCGGCCGGGGTGGCCGACGGCGCCGTGCTCCGACTGGTGACGACGCATTCCGCGCCGCCGGCTCCCGTGGTGCACGACGTCAGCGATCAGGTGGCCGACGACCTCGATCTGCGGTCTTGGCGCTGGCGTCCTGCTGCGCGCCGGGCCAGTGCGGGTGTGGCAACGGTCGTCTTCGCCGTGATCGCCGCGCTGCTCGCCCGCCGTGAGTTCCCGCTTGGCGCCCTGGTCGGTGCTCTGTCAGTTGTAGCACCTGTGCTCCTGGCGGCCGGTGCGCTCGTCGCCAAGGTCGGACGGGGGAACCGGGGACTGGCGACCGCGCTCCTGCTCGCCGCCGGCGGGCTCGGTGTTCTCACGGGATGGACGGCTGCCGATGCGTTCGGCTGGCCGGGCACCGCGCGGCTCGCTGCCGTGGCGGGTGCGCTGGTCGTGACGCTTGTGTTCCTTGGTTACTTCTCTCCGCTGGGCAAGGGTGGGCTCGTCGGTGCGGTGACCACTGCCACGATCGCCGTTGCGTGGGAGGCGGTGGCCGCGGTTCAGGGTGATCCGGCCCGGCTCGGTGCCGTGATGGCTGTCTTCTCTTTGGTGGTGCTCGGTGTGCTGCCGCGGCTGGCGCTGATGGCGTCGGGGCTCACCGCACTCGACGACCGCCGCTCGGGCGGTGTCTCCGTCAGCCGTCACCAGGTAGGTACCGCCCTTGCGGCGACGCACCGCGGCCTGGCCCTCTCGACGGTCGTCACGGCGATGTCGGCAGCCTCCGCCGGATGGCTGCTCACGCTGGCCGAGAAGCCGACCGTATGGACCGTGGTGCTGGCAACGCTCGTTGTCGTGGTGCTGGTGTCGAGGGCGCGAGCGTTCCCGCTGGTCGTTGAGGTCGTTGCGCTCTTCGCTGCCGCGGCGTGCCTGGTGGTACGCCTGGTGACGTGGTGGATGGAGCATGCGGGGGGCGTCGGGCCGCTGGCTGTGCTGTGTGCGGCTGCGGTGCTGCCGTTGGTCGTGTTGGCGGTGCAGGTGCCCGAGCATGTGCAGGTGCGGCTGCGGCGCATGGGCGATCTGGTCGAGTCCATCGGCATGGTGGGGCTCTTCCCGCTCGCCTTTGGGGTGTTCGGTGTGTACGGGCAACTGCTCAACCAGTTCTGACAGTTCTGAGTCGATGTGCCGGCGGCTGCGGGCGGGACAGCGGAGGGGGAACAGGTATGCCGAGCGGAGACGGCTGGCAGGGTGATGTGCTGCGCGACCTGAGCGGCGGCGGCGCGCAAGGTGCACCAGGCCCCGGCGGACAGGCGTACCGCGCTTCCGCGCCGGGCCGTGCACTGCCTGCGCAGGGCACTCAGGCGCCGGACGCCGCCCCTGACGGTGGCGCGCCGCGGCAGGCCGCCTACCCCTACGAAGGGCAGCAGCACGCAGGTCGTCCCGGCGACTGGCCGCGGCAGGCGGGGTACCAGGAACAGCGGCAGGAGCAGCAGGCCCCGGCCGCGTACGCCCCGGGCCCCCAGCCCCAGAGCGGTCCCGGCTCGCGGCCCGTGCTGAAAGAGGGGCCGGCCGACGCGCTGCGCAGCAAGCCGCGGCACGGCGAGCCCTTCGCCGCGCGTGCCGCACGTGCCCTGCGCCGTACGCTTTCCTCGTCGGCCGCGAGCGAGGTCGCCGAGATCACCCGCACCGCTGCGGCACTGCAGCAGCCCGTGACGACCGGTCGGCAGATCGCCGTCACCTCCATCCGGGGCGGGTCGGGCAAGTCGACCGTCGCCGCGTTGCTCGGCACCACCTACGCGCACTACCGGCAGGACCCGGTCCTCTTCCTGGAGGCCGATCCGGCGCTCGGCTCGCTGCCGCTGCGTCTCGGCGCCGAGTCGCTGCGCTGGACGACCAGCGATATCGCGGACATCGTCAAGCCGGACATGTCGCTGCTCGATGTCACCGGCTATCTCGTCCAACTCCCCAACAACGCCTGGCTGCTGCCCGCAAGCCAGGGACAGATCGGCGTCATGCTGGACAGCCGGTCGTACGAGCGGGCCGTAGTGGCGTTGCGCCGCTACTTCGGTGTGATGGTCATCGATTGCGAGACATTGCCCACGGAGGTTGCCCGGGTCGCGCTGGCCGCCGCCCATGGCCGGGTGCTGACCGCGCCCGCCACGCCGGAAGGCGTCACCAGTACGTTCGCGGTGCTCCAGTGGATGCAGGGGCTGCCTCGCCAGGTGATCGCCGGCACGGTCGTCGTACTCACCGAACTGGTAGCACATTCGGGAGTCGACCTCGACGAGGCCGCCCAGAGGCTCAGGTCCACCGGGGCAAGCGTTCAGGTTCTGCCCTATGACCGGCATTTGGCAGCCGGTGGGCGAGTCCGGACCGAGTTGCTGGCTCACCCGACCAGGGAAGCCGCTGCCCGCCTCGCCGCGGACGTCTTCCAGCTTTCTCTCGCCCAAAAGCGTCACTGACCACATGCCGAGCCCGATCGTGAATGACGGACGACGATGAGTACCCGACTGATACACCGCCCCGCCAGGGCCACCAGGCCTCCGGCCGCCTCCGAGGCACGCGTCATCGAGGCCCCGCCCAACCTCCCGGAGGGGAAGGCGGGCAACATCGCGATGTCGCTGCTGCCCGTCGCCGGTGTCATGTCGTCCGTGGTGATGATGACGGTGGTGCGCAACAGCCAGTTCGCGGGGCTCGGCGCGATCATCCTCGTCGTCACCGTCATCGGCTCCGTCGCGCTGGTCTTCTCGCAGCGCGGCAAGGCCCAGCGCACCCGCCGCACCCAACGCGAGGCGTATCTGGCCTATCTGGAGGACCAGCGCGAGGAGCTCTCTGCCGAAGAGCGCCAGAGGCGCGAGCGCGCCGGCATTCTCAACCCGCCGCCGACCGCCCTCTACGACATCGTGCGCGACCCGGCTCGCCTGTGGGAGCGCCGCCGCGTCGACGGCGACTTCCTGCACGTGCGGGTCGGCACCGGCGAGATGCCCGTACGCGACTTGCAGCTCGCCCAGCAGGGCTCGTCGGTCCTCACCCCGCCCGACCGTTTCATGCTCAACGAGGCGTCGGCGCTGATGGCCCGCTTCCGCACCGGCACCGAACTCCCCCTCACCGTCCCGCTCGACCGCGTCGGCAACGTCAGCGTCATCGGCCCCCGGGAGGACTGCCTGCGCGTCGCGCGCGCCCTGCTCGTCCAGACCGCCGCCCTGCACGCCCCCGACGACGTGGCGATGGCGCTCGCCGTGCCCGGGGACCGGATCGACGATTGGGCGTGGGCCAAGTGGATGCCGCATCTGCTCGACACCGAGCAGTTCGACGGGCCCGTCGCCGCTCGCCGCATCGCCCCCTCAGCGCCCCGACTCACCCGGCTGCTCGGCCCCGAACTGCGCCGCCGCGCCTCCTACGCAGCCGAGGTGCGCCGCGGCCTGTCCGACAAGGACGCCCTGGCCATGACGTCCCGGCTCCTGGTCGTCGCCGACGGGCACGGTGCGGACGCCGTCGATCTGCCGCTCCCCGACGAGGCGGTCGGCCTGCGCGAGATGGGCGTCACCGTCCTGCACCTGCTGGAGCAGCGGGTCCAGGAGCCCGGACACGTCGGCGTCCGGCTCACCGTCGACGGCGATCAGGTCATCATCGAGGACCTTCGCGCGCAGGAGCCGGTCTGCGCCCACGGCACCGTGGACGAGATCAGTATCCCGTTCGTCGAAGGCCTGGCCCGGATGCTGGCGCCACTGCGCCTGTCCGCCGAATCGCTCACCGACGCCCCCCTGACCGGACCCGTCGACTTCGCCGAGCTGCTCGGCCTCGACGACGTGGCGCAACTCGACCTCTCGCACCTGTGGGCGCCGCGCGGCGAACGTTCCTTCCTGCGCGTCCCCATCGGCATCAACGACTCCCGCGAGCCGGTGCTCTTGGACCTGAAGGAGTCCTCCGAGCTCGGCATGGGCCCGCACGGTCTGTGCGTCGGCGCCACCGGCTCCGGGAAGTCGGAGCTCCTGCGCACCATTGTCCTCGCCCTGGCGGCCACACACCCGCCCGAGGACCTCGCGCTCGTCCTTGTCGACTACAAGGGTGGTGCGACCTTCGCGCCGTTCGCGGACCTGCCGCACGTCGCCGGTGTCATCACCAACCTGGAGAACCAGGCCGGCCTCGTCGAACGCGTCCACGCCTCGCTCGCCGGCGAAGTCAAACGCCGCCAGCAGGTCCTCAAGGACGCGGGCAACCTCGCCGACATCGGTGACTACACCGCGCTGCGCGCCAGTCGCCGGCCCGACCTGGACCCGCTGCCGCACCTGTTCGTCGTCATCGACGAGTTCGGCGAACTGCTCACCGCCAAACCGGACTTCATCGACCTGTTCCTGTCCATCGGCCGCATCGGCCGCTCCATCGGCGTGCACCTGCTGCTGTCCAGCCAGCGCATCGAGAGCGGCCACCTCAAGGGCCTGGACACCTACCTCTCCTACCGGCTCGGCCTGCGTACCTTCTCCGCCGACGAATCCCGTACGGTCCTGGACACCACGGACGCCTTCCACCTCCCGCCGCTGCCCGGATTCGGCTACCTCAAGGTCGACACCAGCCACTACGACCGCTTCAAGGCGAGCTATGTCTCGGGGGCCTACCGCGGCCCCGTGCAGCGCGGGGAGGAAGAGGACACCGGGCCCCTCGCCCTGCCCTATGAGACCTTCAACGCCACGGCCGGAGCGGAGGACGCGGGCTCACCGGAGCAGACGGTGCGGCGCCGCGAGATGGGGCCGACCGAGCTGGGCGTCATGGTCGAGCAGCTGGCCAGCGCCGGCGGTACGGTGCGCCGCATCTGGCTGCCGCCCCTGCCTGATGCGATCGCCCTGGACAGGGTTGCCGGACCGCTGGATGTCGGCACCCGCGGTACGCAGCTCGCGGGGCGCCGCGCCCCGCTGGAGGTACCACTCGGCCTGCTCGACGATCCGGCCAGGCAGTGGCAGGGCCAGTGGTACCTGGACCTGACGGTGGCAGGCGGCCACGCCGCCGTCATCGGCGGCCCCCAATCCGGCAAGACCACCCTCCTGCGCACCCTCGTCCTGTCCCTCGCGCTGACCCACACCCCCCAGGAAGTCGGGGTCTACTGCCTCGACCTGGTGGGCGGCGGCCTGGCGGCCCTGTCGGGCCTTCCTCATGTCGGTGGTGTCGCGGGTCGCGTCGACCGTGAGCGGGTGGCCCGCACCGTCGACGAGGTGCGAACGATGCTCGCGGCCAGGGAGGAGCTCTTCCGCGAGCACGGCATCGACTCCGTCGAGCAGCTGCGCGACCTGCACGCGGCGGGCCGGCTGCCCCAGCTGGCATCCGCCGAGATCGTGCTCGTCATCGACGGCTTCGGCGCGCTGCGCGACGACTTCGAAGAGATGGAGGACGCCGTCGCCGACATCCTGCAACGCGGTGGCGGTTACGGCATCCACGTCGTGGCGGGCATGCTCCGCTGGAACGACGTGCGCATCGCCGTCCAGTCGAACTTCGGCACCCGCGTCGAGCTGCGGCTGAACGACCCCAGCGAGTCCAGCATCGACAGCAAGCTGGCAGTGACCCTTTCGCCCGATGAGCCCGGCCGCGCCCTGACCGCCGGCAAGCTCTTCGCGCAAGTCGCGCTCCCCCGTACGGACTCGCTCGCCGACACCGCGGACCTGGGCGCGGTGCTGGAGCGTGCGGCCCGGTCGATCCGCGCCACCTGGAGCGGCGAGGTCGCCCAGCCGGTACGGGTGCTGCCGCACCTTCTGGAGCCCCACCTCCTGCCCGGCCCGGTCGCCGAACCCCGGCGGGTACCCATCGGCCTGGACCAGAGGGCCCTCGAACCCGTACTGCTCGACCTGTTCCAGCACGACCAACACCTGCTGATCATGGGCGACAGCGAGTGCGGCAAGACGAATCTCCTGAGGACCCTCGCCAACGGCCTCATCGAGCGTCACGGCGAGGACGAGCTGGTCTTCGCCGTCATGGACCCCAGGCGCGGCCTGCGCGGCGCGATCCCCGAGGAGTTCAACGGCGGCTACGCGTACAACGCCAAACTGTGCGCGGGCCTCGCCACCGGCATCGCCACCGTGTTGGACAAGCGGCTGCCCGAAGACGGCGCGCGCCTCGAAGACCTGGAGCCGGGCAGCTGGGGCGGCGGCCCACGGATCGTGGTCCTCATCGACGACTACGACATCCTGACCACCGCCGGCCAGGAGCCACTGGCCCCCTTTCTGCCGTACATCCCCTCCGCGGTGGACATCGGCCTCCACTTCGTCCTCACCCGCCGCGTCGCAGGCGCCTCACGCGGCATCTACGAGCCCCTGGTGCAGGGCCTGCGCGAGTCGGGAGCCTCCGCGCTCCTCATGGCAGGTGACCGCGGCGAAGGCCAGCTGTTCCCCGGCGTCCACGCCTCCTGGCAGCCGCCGGGCCGCGGTGTCCTCATCCGCAGGGGCCAGGCCAACCGCCTGATCCAGACCGTGTACTCCCCCGCGTGACCTGCCGGTGGGCTCTTCCGCATACGCGGACCACGAGCCGTACGGCAGCCATGCCCCGAACGCCGAAGGACCGGACGACCACATGACCAAGGACGTCATCGCCCTCACCCCACGCATGCCCGACCCGTGGGCCATGCTCGCGGGCCTGCTCTCCGGAGGCCCCGACAAGCTGGTGGACACGGCGGGCGAGGGCGCCGTCGTGCGACTGTGCGACGAGCAGGGACGCCCTCTCGTCTCCGTCGAAGCACCGCTGCTCGTACAGGTCGCGGGTGAGGCCGAGCGGCTGCTCGGAGCCAGCCCGCCACCACTTCCGTACTGGTGGACAGAGGCCCGCGCCACCACCGGTGTGGAAGAAGCCGAGCGGCTCGCGGGCACCTTCGCGGCCCGGCTGGCCGCTTTGGCCGACGGATCCGCCTGGCCCCCTGAAGCCGCGCGGTCCCTGGCCGTGGTGAAGACCGAAGGCGTGAGCGTTGCGCCCACGCCCGCCGCCGGCCGGCCCGCGGTCGACGTCCTGACCGACAAGGTCGCCGTCGTCATCCAGGACCGCCCGGTGGTCGCCATGACGGCCTGGCTCCAGGACGCGTTCCAGACAGCCGCCGACGCGGAGCTGGGCCTCCAGGTCGTCACCCCGCCGGGAACCACGCTTTCCCCCGCCGTTCGCGCCGGCCTGAGCAACTGGCCCTCCCGCTGGGTCGTGCGCGACGAGCGGGACGGCTACTACGACGGACAGTCCGGAGCCGTCCTGCGCTGGCAGGACGACATGTTCCAACCGGTAGCGGCAGCGGACGCGACCGCCGACGACCCACGCACCCCGGTAGCCGCCTCCTACCAGGAGGTCACCGACACCGGCGAGCAGCAGTTGGCCATCACCTTCCGCACGGTCCACCCCGCGGACGAACGTCTGGTCCTCGGCGGTGCGCTGGAGTCGATATGGCGCGAACTCACCGGCGAGTCCCCGGCGGGGTGGGGAACCGCGGAGCCCGCCAACCTCCCTTGGTCCCCGCGCCAGATGACCGACCTCGCCTACGAGCGGGCGCCCGAGCCGACCTGGTTCGTGGTGGTCGGCAGCCCGGACCGGCCGGGCCTGGCCACGGTGCGCATCAGCCGGACGAAGGCGGGCGTGGAGGAGTACGTCACGCTGATGTTCGGCTACGGCCCCGACGAGGAGCCGCCGGTGGCCTCCCTGCCCAGGGCCGCGGAGGTGCTCGCCACCCGCCACCGCCTCCTGTCGATGCTCGTCCAGATCCGCAAAGCCCGACGGGACTTGGCGGTGCCGCCCCGCTTCGAGGGACCCGGCGTCCCAGTGGCCTTCGTGCTCGGCGCGGACGAGGTCCGCCAGATGCCCGGCGACCGCGCCCGGCACACCCCTTTGGCCCAGCCGCCTGTCCCCCTCGGCCCGAAGACCCGCCCCGCGATGTACTACCCGCTGCCCGGAGACCCGTTGGACCTGTCGGGCTGGCAGGACTTCGAGCGTCTGATGCGGCATCTGAAAGGCGAGTGAGAGCACCTGGCCGGCGCGTGGACCTCCTCCCGGCCGAACACGTTGCAGGCATGGGTAGGCGGGTGCGCCCCCAGCTGTTTTGAGCCGTTGTCAGACCTTGGCCATAGCATCGGGATTGCGGATTGCACCAATGACTTCGCAATTGATAGGCATGACCGCACATACGATCGTCAAATCTGGCGGGGGGCCTGATGAAGTTCGACATGGGGGCGCAGACGCTCTCGACCCTGAGGTCGAAGTCGCAGGGGTCGAGCACGGAACTGGGAACGTTGATCCACCAACTCGTGCAAGCAGCACAGCCGTTGGAGGGCAAGTTCAACGGATCGGGCAAGGCGGCCTTCGACTCGTTCAAGTCGCGCGCAGACGAGATCACGGCGTCGTTGAACAGTGCGCTGGCCGCGATCGTGGGCGGTCAGTCGGGCATGGAGACGGCCTTCGGCTCCGGTGACCAGGAGCAGGCCGACAACGCCCGGTCGCAGATGTCGGCGGCGAACTTCGACGCGGCCCGATTCTCGGGCCGCTGACAACCCGATCGCGGCTCAAGTACTCAGATCTCAGGGGGAGTGATTGTGATGGCTGCCGGCATGGACCGTCGTTCGTACGACTCGGGTGCGTCCGCGGAGGCGCAGGGCAACATCCAGGCGGTGATCGCGCGCCTGGAGCAGGTGATCGTGGCGCGTGATGCGCAGGTCAAGGCGGCGATGTCGGATTTCGCCGCGGACGGTGTCGCGGAGGAGTACCACGGCAAGGAACTGCGCTGGAACCGCGCCTCGCAGGAGGTCAGGAGCATCATCCAGCTGCTGAAGACGACGCTGGAGAAGAACGACGGCACCGCGCACCAGACGCTCGCACGCGCGAAGGCCGCGGTCGACAACATCGGCTGAGCCGGCCTCAGCGCATCGACAGACAAGGCGATCCGTCGGAGCGCACCGACGGATCGCCGACCACGGGGGCGTCGCCGCGCGAGTCGCGGCGACGGGGCAAGAAGTATGTACGCAGGGGGGCGTTCATGGCGTCATGGGACATCCAGCCACAGGGAGTGCAGGGCCAGTTGAAGGTCGTCGGCACGCATGCCGAAGACCTGGGGAAAGTCCTCAACACACTGCTCTCGGACATCCAGGAAGCGGCTCAGGCGGCGGGTACGGCCGTGCCGGGCACGCAGGCCCGAACGCCGCTGTCGCCCGGGCCGTGGGCGCCGGCGAACAAGCCGTTGGGACCGGCGGCCACCTCCCTGTTCACGCAGACGGCGACGGGGCCGGTCGCCGCGGCTCTGGTCGAGTACGTGACGAAGCGCAAGCCGCACATGAAGGGCATGGCCGATCGCTGCCAAGCGGCCGTTCTGGGCGCTGCCAAAGCCACCAATGAGTACGTCCAGGGCGATCTGGAGGCGGCCAAGAACGCACAGAGCGCAGCCCATGGGGTGCGTCTGGACGCTCTCAAGGACTTCGGGGGGAAGAAGAAGTGAGCGGCGGACCGGTCGACCCGGCCGATGTACCGGTCTTCACCGGTGATCTGGACGTCCTGGAAGCCAAGACGAAGGCGCTGTCGCATGGCGGCTCCAAGGTCCGAACCGCCGGCTCGGATGTCCACAAGTCCTTCGGCGGACTGGCCGCCTTCTACAAGGCGCCCGAGGCGGAGCAGCTGTTCGGCGTCACCAAGCCGGTGGAGCGCACGGCACACGACCTGAGTGACGACATGCATGTCATCGCCGGGGCTCTGGGCACCTACGCCCGCGAGATCAGGCCGCTGATCCACCGGCTGGAGCAGCTCAAGCGGGAAGCCGCCGATTTCCGCGACAACGAGGCCGCCGAAGACGACTGGAGCGAGGACGGCGACCTGACCGACGAGAACCTCAACCGCCGCAACAAGATCGCCGAGGTCTGGGCCGCGTTCCAGGAAGCCGAACGCGACTGCCACGCCAAGATCGTCGCGCTGGTGGGCGGCAAGGCACTCCACACGATCGACGCCTCCCACAAGAAGGGATACGGCTACGACGCCGAAGCCCTCAAGGCGTCCAAGAGCCTGCCCTGGGGCGACGCGGTCGAGGAGTCCGTTCCCTGGTGGCAGGTGTGGGAGCACGCCTACGACTTCGGCAAGGGCTTCATCGTCGACGGCGTGGGGGGCACCATCGACGGCATCTACACCCTCTTCGGCGGGCACGGCGGGGAGGCCGCCGGAGAGGCGTGGGCCGGTCTGGCCAAACTCTCCACCGCAGTGGCGATCACCACCACGCCCGGTCTGAACGTCGCCTACTGGATGACGCCGGGGAAGATGCTCCCCTCCTGGCTGCGGGACTCCCGTACCGCGGTGCTGGACACCGGCAAGGCTCTCGTGGCCTGGGACCAGTGGGAATCGAACGGCTCCCGGGCCGCCGGCGCGGTCACCTTCAACATCGTGACCGCCATCTTCACCCGCGGTGGCGGTGCCGCCGTGCAGGGCGCGGGCAAGGCGGGCGCCCTCGCCAAGGGTCTGTCCGTCGTCAGCAAGGTGGGCAGCGCCGTCGACCCGATGACCTACGTCATCAAGGGCGCAGGCGCGGGCCTGTCCAAGGTCGGCGACATGGTGGCCCACCTCAAGGGCCTCGGCCACGTCGAGACCCCGAAGATCTCCGAGGGCGCCTACAGCCTGCCCGAAGGCGCCGTCGAGATGCCGGACGGCACGATCCAACTGCCCAAGGACGCCGCCATCCCAGAAGGAGCAACCAAGCTCCCGGACGGCAGAATCGAGCTGCCGAAGGGCACGGTCACCTTCCCGCCAGGGACGGTAAAGGACCCATTCACCGGCAAGTACATGGACCCCAAAACCGACCTCTACAACGAGGACGGCAGCCTCTTCCAACGCGCCGAGGACGCCCACCAGGAGAAGCCCGCCACACCCACCGCAGGCGCGGACAACCCACGGATCGAGACCCCGGCCCACCAGGAACAGCGGGTCCCGGCCGGCGTCGGCGGACGGGGCGACGACTTCACCCGCGCCGGCTCGGAAGTCTCCGACCCGGCCCGCGCCGGCGACAACGCGGGCCACGGCAGCGCCAAGCCAGACGACAACGGCCGCGTCGGCGACCACAGTGCCCTGGGCGGCAACGCGGGCAATCACACGCCCACCAACAGTCACACCGAACCATCCCCCTCGGGTGGGGCGCACGCCTCGGACACTACGCCAACCGGGCCCGAACACAGCTCCGGCGACAGGCAGGGGGTCCCACACCAGAGTGATCACGACGGACAGTCTGGCGGCCATGATCGGCCGAGCTCGTCTGACGCCTCATTCGGTAACGGCGGCGGCTCGGACAGCGGCGGCGCCGGTCAGATCGGCCTGCGCGACGAAGGCTTGCAAGTACCTGCTGAGCACGTCCCCGGCGAGGCTTCCGAGTCGATGATGCCCATGCAGCGCGGCGGTGAGCTGGAGCAGCGTTTGCGCGAAGCGATCAAGGGGCTCCCAGGCGCCACGCGCCCCAAGCCGAATGTTCTCGAACTGGCGCTCACCCGCCTGGCCGAGAATCCGCGCGGCCACGCGGTGGCCGACGTCATTGCTTCCGGGCGGTTCAACCGCAGTGAGAATTTCTCCCAGGTGGTGTCGAGTCTCGGGGCGAAAAAGATCGGAATGGTCGAGCCCGGCGTCGACCAGATCATCTTCGCCGACGACCTGTGCAAGAGCGGGGTACCTGCCGAGTCGATCAACTTCGAGGTGAAGAACGCGGCTGGCGGAGATATCGACGTGCATGTGCGTGCCGAGAACGGCGAGGTGTACGGGTACCAGATGAAGCGCCTGAACGAACCTCTCGACCCGGTGGGTGAGATCATGCGTGGGAAGTACCTCGGCCAGCTGGCCAAGTCCGACGTCGACCACCGCATCATGTTTGTGGACGGCCAAGGTAGCGTCGCCCAGTGGATGGAGAACGGCTCCTTCCAGGCGCTCATGGACGTTCACCGAGTCGGCCGCAACGGCAACGGCCTCGGTGCCGGGACGACGTTCGTCATCAGGCTCGACGACGGCTCACTTGTGATACCTCCCGGAGCAAAGACAGACCCTAAGGACATACTGTGATTACTACTGAGCCGGTGGGCGAATGGTTCTGGGATGTCACGGTGGACGTCTCCGACCGGCGTGGTGCCGCGAACGCCCTGGAACTCTTCACCGCCGTTCATGCGCAGATGGTCCACCATGAGATCGCCGCAGGATGGGGGCAGACGACGCTTTCCCTTGCTCCTCGCGATGCCGTCGCGCAGCCGCTGCTCACCTGGCAGGGCTCCTCCCTAGTCGGCCAGGCGGCTGCGGTGGACCACGTCGGGCTGGTCGCAGGGCGCCTGCTGTCTGTGCAGAGCAATGTTCCCGGAGTTTGGTTCGAGTCCGGCGCTGGCCATCGGGCTGAGAAGCTGTTTTCGTTGGGCTTGGATGCGTGGGGTGAGGGCGGCGGCATGGTCACCTTGTCGACGTTCTCAGACGCATGGCTGACACTCGACCTACGCGAGCGCGCGCAGCCCGCAGTGCACGCGGAGAATGCGCCACGTCTTGCAGCGGTCCTACGGGGGATGTCCGAGGTTCTCGGAAGCGCGCCCGATCCCGGTGATCCCACCCGGTATGCCCGCCCCACGGCCACGGGTTTTGAGGACCTGTCCGAAGAGGGCGCCGACTATGACGACTCGTGGGGGACGTTCGAAGTCCCGGCGCGCTGGCAGAAGCTGATGAGGCTACTGCCGGATGGATATGCGGAGCAAGGCTACGAGAGCTGGACCGACGGCCCCGTCCGGTACGTGAAGGTGCTGAGCCGAGACCGGGTGATGGGCTACCTCTGGGCCGGCACGGCCGAAGATGCGGCGGGCTATGAGCCGCGGACCGCGGCGGGCGAGGCCGCCTTCGAGGAGGGCGTCCCATGGCTGCTGCGCTTCGCGAAGGCGCGTCAGGCCGGGGTGCCACCTCTGGCCGCGCTCCGGGAAGTGGCTGGGTCCCCCGGGGTGTCCGAGCAGCACGACATCGACTCGCTCGACATGCTGCAGGAGTACTCCGGCCGGCACTGAGCCGCCGGGTAAGCGGCCAGCGAGGCTCTCCGGCAGAGCGACGCTTCCAAGACGGTTGCCTCGCCGTATATCTAAGCAATGCGGCTGGTTCTGGGAGCTCGAGGAGGTGACGGCGCCGGGGCTGGAATCGACTCTCCCATATTCATCGAATATTGCCAGCCTCCAAGTAGCTGAACCCAGTGGAAGGCGCAAGACGTGACAGAGGAAAGCGAACCGAATCTCCAAGCATGGATTGAGGAGGGGCGCCGAAAACATAATTGACGTAGCGGACATGCTCGGTGTGCCTCCTGTCTCAGAGTTTGCCAGCCTCGGCAACGTCGCTCGCGAAGACCATGTCCTCCAGACGGCCGGGGAAGTTCTCACGGCAGTAGCGCGGGTCGTCCTCCAGTACGCGAACCATCTCTTTGGCGGCCTGCTTCAGATCTTCCAGGGCCACTTCTGGGAACGGAGCCCGCGTCCGCCGCTATGTCGGCTGCAGTAGCAGGGCCTCCTTTGCCGCTACGTCGATCCACTCGGGCATGCGCAATCGTTCGACACGCCTCTCGCGAGCAACGGTGTCCCCATCCACGAGGTTTCGCGGTGGATGGGCCACAGCTCCATCAAGATCACGGTGGACCGGTACGGCTGCCGCGCCCTCGGCGGCAGTGAGCGCTGCCGTCAGGTCCGTCAGGCCGTCAGGTCCTCGGGGCCACCGTCGGGGTGCGCCTGCTCAGCGGATGCCCAGCTCGGCCAGTAGCCGTCGCTGCGTGGGTGCCGGGCTCGACGGGAAGTAGAGGTAGCAGACGCCTCCCGAACCGCCCACGACCTTGCCGTCGGCGTTCTTCCTCTTCGTGCGCAGCCAGATGTTCTCGAATTGCCGGCGCTTGTAGATGCGCCGGACCGCGGCATTGTCCGGGGAGGCCGGGTCGTTGGCGATGATGTCGCCGTTCTTGGTGAAGCCGACGACGGTCATCAGGTGGCCGGCGGTGCCGTAGCCCGCGCCGTCGAGTTCGGTCTTCAGGAAGGACTGGGACGTGATGACGGGGATGCCCGCGTGGACGAGGCGTTCGGCGTCCGTGAGGGAGGACAGGCGGGTGACGATGCCCTGCAGGTCCCGGTAGGTGGCGGCGTAGGCGGCGTTGAAGGGCCAGTTGCCGCAGCCGTCGTACTGGTAGTCGAAGGTGTAGCGGGCGGCGTGGCAGACCTGGGGGTCGGCGTAGGCGGGGTTGACCCAGGACAGCTGCTGCTGGGTGGGCTTGCGGCCCCAGTATTCGACGATCATCTGGGAGGAGGTGGGGCTGCACCAGGCCTCGCCGCCGTTGTCGTACTCCGGGTACTGGCCCTTGTGGATCTCCTGCGAGTAGCGCGGGACGGTCAGCTCGCGGCCGACGAGGCCGGGCGCGGACGCCGGTACCTCGAAGCGGTCGGGGATGTCCGAGCCCATGGCGCCCAGCCGCCAGAGGGTGGGGGTGAGGGTGCCGCCGGGCTTGCGGTAGAGGGTGACACGGAGCTCGTAGGAGGTCAGGCGGAGGCCGGTCGCCGGGGTGTCGATGGCGAAGGTGTCGGTCGAGATGCTGCTCTTGCCGTCCTTCTGGTCGTCGACGGAGGTGCGCCGGATGTCGGCGTCGCTGTCGCCGGAGGTCCAGCGGCCCATGACGTACCAGGGGGTGCGGCTGCCGTCGGTGTAGGTGCCGCGCAGTTCGACGGCGATCCATGTGCCGGGCGGGGTGTGCGCGTTCCAGGAGGCGATGACCTCGGTGGCCGGGACCCGGAGGCGGTGGACCGGGGAGGTCCAGGTGGCGTACTCCCAGGGGGCGGTCCTGCCGGTGTGCGGATCCTTGTACGCGAAGGTGCCGGCCGGGCGGGCGAGGCGGATGCCGGGCCGGGGGCCGTGCGCGAGGGCGGTACCCCGGGCGTGGCCCGTGGTCCAGTCGGCGGCGGTGGTCCAGGCGTGATAGTCCACGAGGCTCTTCGATCGGCGCACGGGGGCGTCGGGGGTGCGGGCGACGGCCGGGGCGGTGGTGGCCGCGGCGGATCTGCGGGAGGCGTCGGCGGCCTGCGCCGAGGGGGTGGCGGCACCCGCCGCGGCGGCGAGCGCGGCGGCCAGGACGGTGCGCCGGGGCGCGGAGCTGGTCATGGTGGTGGTCCCCCAGTCGGATGCGTACGAGTGGGTGCGGAAGGTCGGGCCGGGGCCGCGGGCGGGCACGGGCGGGTCAGCAGTGGCTCAACTATTCCCGTTCCCGGCCCGCTTCGGAAGGCGCTGCGAGGCGCGTCGCCCGACGAATATTGGTGTGGACCACTGGCGCGGCCAAGGCGCCGGGTCCCCGCACGTACGCTGGCGCGATGGATCATGATCTGGCTTCGCTCGCCACCCGGCTGCACGCCCTGCCCCCGTCGTGCGGGCCGGTGCGGCTGATCGCGGTGGACGGGCACGCGGGGTCGGGCAAGAGCACGTTCGCCGGACGGCTGGCCGGGGAGCTGGGCGGTGCGCCGGTGGTGCACACCGACGATCTCGCCACCCACGAAGAGCTGTTCGCCTGGAGCGGGCGGTTCGCCGACCAGATCCTCCGGCCGCTGTCCCGGGGCGGGACGGCACACTACGGCGTCTACGACTGGGTGCGCGGGGAGTTCACCGAGGAGCGCGAGCTGGCACCCGCGCCGCTGGTGCTGGTCGAGGGCGTGGGCGCGGGCCGGCGGGCGCTGCGCCCGTATCTGGCGGCCCTGTTGTGGATGGAACTGGCGAGCGAGCACTCCTGGGGCAGGGGACGCCTCCGGGACGGGCCGGGGCTCGCCACGTTCTGGAGTGGCTGGATTCCGGCGGAGCGCGCGCACTTCGCAGCGGATCCTTCGCGTCCGTATGCCGACTTCCTGGTGCACCAGACGCAGGTGGGGTACGAGGTGCTCATGGGACCGTCCGGGGCGCCCTGACCGGCCCGATATCTCACGCTCCGTAGCGGACGGCGGCCGACGGGTCGAACGGCGCCGACAGGGTCCCGCCGAGTGCCCCAACTCGGCTTGACCTGGGGGGCGTACAGGACTTACGTTCTCAATGTGCGGTTCTACGGGACCGCCCGCAGATGCGAAGCCCCCGGTTGTTCCCCCGTGATCGGGGGCTTCGTTCTGTGCAAAACCATCTCTTATCGCCGCGCGGCGCCGTCCCTCCCTTACCCTGGGTCACCGCATTCTTCGCGCCGCCGCGCCGCGCACCGCCGGTCGCTCTTGCCCCGCACCGCCCTCTACGACCTGCACCGATCCCGCAGGTACCATGCGAGTCTGTGCCACCGCAGGCCGGCACCGAGGTGCGCGCGGCGAAGGTCAACTCCCGCCCGTTGTACGCCGGTTCGCCGGGCCGCGGCCGGGCACGCGCCCGGCGGTACTCGGGGGACGTTTTGTGTGGGGGGACGGGATGGATGTCGGCACTCAGGGTTCGCCCGCCCCGGCCGAACTCGCCTGGCTGCGCGCGGTCGACGCCTACACCGTGGGCGCCTATCCGCAGGCGGAGGAGGAGTTCCGGGCCGCGGTACGACTCGATCCGTCGATGGCCGACGCCTGGCTCGGCCTGCACGCACTGCGCGCCGACACCTCCATCGCGCTGCTGAGGATGCACCGGCACCGCGACCGCTTCGGCGAGATGCGCGCCCGCCACCGACGCACCCTCAACTCCTGGTACTGGCTGGGCTGGTGGGTGCAGCCGGTGCTGGAGACCGGCCGCGACCTGCTGCTGGCCCACGCCTCCCACTGGCTCGACGGCCGCCATGTCGCCGAGCTGGACCAGGCGCTGGCCGGCTGCCCGCCGGTCGACACCGACCCCCAGGTGCGCTTCCTGCACGCCTGCCGCGCCTACCTCGTCAAGGACTGGGACCAGCTCGTCCGGCACACCGAGCCGCTGCTCGGCGATCCGGTGCTGGGCATCGAGGCGGGGCTGTTCGGCGGGATGGCGCGGGTGCGGCTGGAGATGTACGGACAGGCCGAGCCGCTGCTGTCGGCCGCGTTGATGCGCTGCCGCAGCGAGCAGCCGCAGCGCAAGGAGCTGCGCTACTGGCTCGCCCGCGCCCACGAGGGCACCGGCCGCAGCGCCGCGGCCCTGCCCCTCTACCGCGCGGTGCACCGCGTCGACCCGGCGTTCATGGACACCGCGGCCCGCCTCGCCGCCATCGCGGAGGGAGACGGCCTGGACGAGGACGCCGACCTCGCGACGGTCTCCGCCTCCGGCCTCGGCCAGGAGGCCGCCGCCGATCTGGCCCCGCTCGACCCGGTCGACGGCCGGGATCTGCTGGTGACCGGCGATCCGGAGGGACCGGACGGGGAAGTCGGCGGCATTCCGGCGGGGAGCGGCGCCCCGGCCCGGGTCAAGGCGACCGCACCGGTGCCGCGCGGCGCCGAGCGGCTGCCCGCCGGGCCCGCCGATCCGGTGCTGCTGGAGAAGGCGCTGGCGGAACTGGAGCGGATGGTCGGCATGGAGCCGGTCAAACGGCAGGTGCGGGCGCTGTCGGCCCAGCTGCGCATGGCCCGGCTGCGGGCGAGCCAGGGGCTGCCGGTGCAGCCGCCGAAACGACACTTCGTCTTCTCCGGCCCGTCCGGCACCGGCAAGACGACCGTGGCACGGATACTCGGGCGGGTCTTCTACGCCCTGGGTCTGCTGGGCGGCGACCATCTCGTGGAGGCCCAACGCTCCGATCTCGTCGGCGAGTTCCTCGGCCAGACCGCCGTCAAGGCCAACGAACTGATCGACTCGGCGCTGGGCGGAGTGCTGTTCGTCGACGAGGCGTACAGCCTGTCCAACTCCGGCTACAGCAAGGGCGACGCCTACGGCGACGAGGCGCTGCAGGTGCTGCTCAAGCGCGCCGAGGACAACCGCGACCGGCTCGTGGTCATCCTGGCCGGCTATCCGGAGGGCATGGACCGGCTGCTGGCCGCCAACCCCGGCCTGTCCTCCCGCTTCACCAGCCGCGTCGACTTCCCCAGCTACCGGCCGCTGGAACTGACCGCGATCGGCGAGGTGCTGGCCGCCGAGAACGGCGACCGCTGGGACGAGGAGTCCCGCGACGAGCTGTGCAGCATCAGCGGCCACGTCGTCGACCAGGGCTGGATCGACGAACTCGGCAACGGCCGTTTCCTGCGCACCCTCTACGAGAAGAGCTGCGCCTACCGCGATCTGCGGCTCTCCACCTGGCGCGGCACCCCCACCCGCGACGACCTCGCCACCCTCCGCCTGCCCGACCTGATGCAGGCCTACGGCGAGGTCCTCTCCGGCCGCGGCCCGGACATCCAGGGGCCGCCGCCGAAGGGGCTGGATCTCTAGGGGCTGGATCTCTAGGGACTGGACCCGCGGGGGCCGGATCCGCGGGGACCCGCCGGGTGATCCGGTGAGCGCCCCGCCGTGCGGCGCTCCGGCCCGGACCTCCGCGGCTGGTCGGAGCCGCTGGTCGGAGCGGCTGGTCGGAGCGGCTGGTCGGAGCGGCTGGTCGGAGCGGCTGGTCAGAGCTCCTGTTCGAGCTTGCTGTTCAGGGTCCTGAAGCCACGGGCCCGGTAGAAGGAACGGGCACCGTCGTTGAAGTCCCAGACGTCGGTGACCAGTCGCCGGCAGCCGGCGGCGCGCCCGAGGGCCCGCACTCCGTCCAGCAGCGCCGAGCCGACGCCGCGGCGCGAGGCGCCCGGGGCCACGGCGATCTGCTGAAGCGAGAGGAACGTCTCCGGCAGGACGAGCGTGCCGCCCTCCCGTCTGACGACTCGGGCCATGGCGTATCCCAGGGCTTCGCCGTCGGGCGTCTCGGCGATGAGGAAGGTCACGTCCGGTTCCGACAGCCACGTGGTCAGGAGCGCTTCGAGGGCGCCGGGCGACGGCTCGCCGACGAAGAGGTCGGGCCGGTGGCGGGCATGCGCGTCGTGGACGACCGCGTGGAGCGTCGCCAGTACCGCGAGGTCGTCCGTCGAGGCGGCGCGGAGGGTCAGCATGTCCGCATCCTGCGCGCTCCCGACCTGCCCGCGCCACGGAATTTCGCGAGCAGGCGGGAGCGGGATGCCCAGGGGGCCCGGGCCCCAGGAACCCCTGGGTCCCGGGCCCCCTGGCCCGGCGGCGCCGGACCCGGCACGAGCACCCCGCTCAGCGCGCCATCGCCCGGTCCTCGGACGGGAGGGCAGCCTCCTCGCGGGGCTCGCTGACCCGGTTGCGGGCGGTGGCCCTGCGGCCCCGGGTGGCGGGGGCGCGGTGGTGGGCCGGGTCGCGGACCTCGCCGACGAGCATCTCCAGGACGTCCTCCAGGGCGACCAGGCCGAGCACCCGGCCGGTCGCGTCGGCGACCGCCGCCAGATGGGAGGCGGCGCGGCGCATGGCCGTGAGGGCGTCGTCCAGGGGCAGCTCGGCGCGCAGCGTCGTCATCGCATGCCAGATGCGCTGGGGCACCGCGCGGTCGCGTTCCTCCAGGTCGAGGACGTCCTTGACGTGCAGATAGCCCATGTACGCGCCGCCGGGCGCACACACCGGGAAGCGGGAGTAGCCGGTCCGTACGGTCAGTTCCTCCACCTGGCGGGGCGTCACGGTCGGTTCGACGGTGACCAGGGCCGCCCGGTCGAGGAGGACCTCGGTGACGGGCCGGCTGCCCAGTTCCAGCACGTCGGAGAGCTGTTCCTGCTCGGCCGGGTCGAGCAGGCCGGCCTGGACCGAGTCCTCGACGAGATGGTTCAGCTGCTCACTGGTGAAGACCGCCTCGACCTCGTCCTTCGGCTCCACGCGGAAGAGCCGCAGCACCCCGCGGGCGCAGGCGCCGAGCAGCGCGGTGACCGGGCGGCACAGCCGGGCGAAGGCGACGAGCCCCGGGCTGAACCACAGGGCGGTCTTCTCGGGGGCCGCCATCGCCAGGTTCTTGGGGACCATCTCACCGATGACGAGGTGGAGGAAGACCACCACCGCCAGGGCGATGACGTAGCCGAGCGGGTGGACCAGGGCGGCGGGCAGGTGGACCGCCTCGAAGACCGGTTCCAGGAGGTGGGCGACGGTGGGCTCGGCGACCGCACCGAGCGTCAGGGAGCAGACGGTGATGCCGAACTGGGCGGCGGCCATCATCTGCGGGAGGTTCTCCAGGCCGTGCAGCACCTGCCGGGCACGGGTGGAGCCTTCGGTCGCCAGCGGTTCGATCTGGCTGCGGCGCACCGAGACCAGGGCGAACTCGGCGCCGACGAAGAAGCCGTTGGCGAGGACGAGCAGGACCGCGAAGAGCAGCTGGACCAGAGTCATCGGGCCACCTCCGCGACCGCCGCGAGGGCCTCACGGGGTGCCTCGGGCGCGGGCGGCACCGTGACGGTGGCGGTCCGGACGATCCTTATCCGCTCGGCGCGGTGGTGCGACACCAGGCGCACCCGCAGCCGCCAGCCGTCGAGTTCCGCGATGTCGCCGGGGGCCGGGATCCGGCCGAGTATGTGTGCCACCAGTCCTGCCACCGTCTCGTACGGCCCTTCCGGGGCCTCCAGGCCGATCTTGCGCAGGGTGTCGACCCGGCAGCCGCCGTCGGCGTCCCAGGTGGGGCGGCCCTCCTCGGGCGGGGCCTGACCCAGTTCGGGCAGGTCCACCCCGTCGTGCTCGTCGCGGACCTCGCCGACGAGCTCCTCGATGATGTCCTCCAGGGTGACCACCCCGGCCGTGCCGCCGTACTCGTCGACCACCACCGCTATCGGCTGTTCGCTGCGCAGCCGCTCCAGCAGGGTCTGCACCGGCAGGGTCTCGGGCACCAGCAGCGGCGGTACCGCGATCCGGCCCGCGGGGATGCGCAGCCGGTCGTGCGCCGGAACGGCCAGCGCGTCCTTGAGGTGCACCATGCCGACGACCTCGTCGATACGGGTGTGGTAGACGGGGAAGCGGGAGAGGCCGGTGGCGCGGGTCAGGTTCACCACGTCCTCGGCGGTCGCGGACGCCTGCAGGGCACTCACCCGAACGCGCGGCGTCATGACGTTCTCCGCGGTCAGGTCGCCCA